>Ga0102943_1000301_pt1 | contig 33853 bp, 25 predicted proteins | sample SalPonC_black_MG_FD_78174 | JGI IMG/M metagenome (GOLD analysis project Ga0102943, IMG submission 78174) | Salt pond soil microbial communities from South San Francisco under conditions of wetland restoration - Salt Pond MetaG... | ecosystem: Environmental > Aquatic > Marine > Intertidal zone >...
ATTGCAATTACCCAGTATGATATTAAAGGAGTGCTCGCTTACTCAACCGTCTCTCAGCTTGGATTCATGTTTTTAGCTTTGGGTTCCGGTGCGTTCACGGCAGCTATCTTTCATGTTGTAACACACGCCTTTTTTAAAGCTTGTCTATTCCTCGGTTCTGGTTCAGTGATTCACACCATGGAACATGTTGAGCATAAATTGCATGATAAAGGGAAAGATGTACATTTCGATCCGCAGGATATTCGAAATATGGGCGGGCTTAGAAAATATATGCCATCAACCTATAAAACCTTTTTGATCGCTACAATTGCAATTGCAGGTATACCTCCACTTGCAGGGTTCTTTTCGAAAGATGAAATTGTAATGCATGCGTTTAACATGGGCTTCGGAGAGTATGCCGGTGCGATGTATTTTATCCTGTGGGGCGTTGCTACAATCACAGCATTTCTGACTGCTTTTTATATGTTCCGGCTCACATTTACCACCTTCCACGGCAGTTTTAAACTTCCTAAATCGATTAACGGTGCTGAAGGCTCAGAAGAATATCTCCATGAAAGTCCTGCTACTATGACGACTGCCCTGTGGTCGCTTGCAGGCCTCTCGATAGTTGGTGGATTTATCGGAATACCAAATTTTGTTTCTAAAACATTTGGTGGCGATGGTCATATAAACTGGCTACATGAATGGCTGCATACTATCGCAGCAGATATTCCTTTGACTTTATCCGTCGCAGTGGAATGGGTGCTAATGATATTTGCAATTATCGTTGCCGCTGTTTCAGTGTATTTTGCATACAAAATGTACGGAAACGATCAGCAGGAAGAATCCGATGCGTGGATCGCTTCTAAATTTGGTCCATTTTATCGAGTCTGGAAAGACAAGTACAGCCTCGATGAGTTGTATGAAGGCGCCGTTGTGCATCCGACCGTGAATTTTTCGGATAAAGTATTAGCTGTTTTCGATATGAAAATTGTAGACGGATTTGTAAATGCTATCGCCGGTACTGTGCGAATTTCCGGAAGTTTATTGCGATATATCCAAACCGGCGTTGCCAGCAATTATGCGTTGTTCCTTATCCTCGGAGTAATTCTTGTTTTAACCATATTACTGTTTTAAGCATCTGACATTATTTTATGGAGTTTTTATTAAATCTTACCATCTATTTCCCACTGATTGGGATTCTTGCTTTCTTGGTATTTCGGAATGATGAAGCTGTAAAATGGACCAGCCTTATTGTGACAACCATCACGTTCTTATTGTCGCTGCCGCTTTTATTCCAGTTTGATGTTGCTAACTCTGCAATTCCCCAATATGTAACAGAAGGTTCTCCGGTTTTCTCGGGAATGGATGTGAAATATCTCGTAGGTCTGGACGGTTTAAGCCTCCTACTGTTTATGCTTACCACTCTGATGGGGCCTATTGTGATTCTCTCATCATGGAACTCCATCAAAAAGAGTTTGATGGGATATTATTCCATGCTGTTAATATTACAGACAGCCTCACTCGGAGTTTTTGCTTCTCTTGATCTGGTAGTCTTTTACGTTTTCTTTGAACTGTCTTTGATTCCTATGTACTTCCTGATTGGAATTTGGGGCGGGAGTGATAAAGTTCGTGCAACAATCAAGTTCTTTATATATACGCTTGTTGGATCACTTATAATGCTAGTTGCACTCATTTACCTTGGGTACAGTGCAGGCGCAGCAACCGGGGTTTTTGATTTTTCGGCCGACTGGAGATTTATCTCAAGTCCTGAGTTTACTTTAGGATTGGTTGAGCAAACCTGGTTGTTCCTGGCGTTTGCGTTGGCATTCTGTATTAAGGTACCACTCTTTCCTTTTCATACTTGGTTACCGTACGCTCACACCGAAGCGCCAACTGCTGGTTCTGTGGTGTTGGCTGCCATCATGCTGAAGCTGGGTACTTATGGGTTGGTTAGAGTGTGTTTGCCGGTATTTCCGAATGCGTTTGCAGAATTTGCACCCATGATGGCCATACTTGCTGTTATCGGAATTATTTATGGAGCACTTGTGGCGATGGTACAGAAAGATGTGAAGAAATTGGTTGCCTACTCATCGGTCAGTCACCTTGGTTTTGTTGTACTTGGAATTTTTGCATTTAACACGGTAGCTGTTCAAGGTGCGGTTATACAGATGATTAACCACGGACTTTCTACCGGCGCTCTCTTCCTGATAGTAGGAATGATATACGACAGGGCTCATACACGGCAAATCTCAGATTTTGGCGGGATTGCAAAACAGATGCCTGTTTTCGCAACCTTTTTCATGATAGCGACGCTCGCATCCATCGGCCTTCCGGGCTTAAATGGTTTTGTTGGTGAATTCCTGATTTTGAATGGTTCATTTTTCTCAGAACTATATGCCAATAAAGTATATGCCGTTCTTGCAGCGATCGGTGTAATTCTTGCGGCTGCATACATGTTGTGGATGTACCAGCGAGTGATGTTCGGGCCAATTACCAATGAAGAGAATAAGAAATTATTAGACCTGAATGGGAGAGAGATTGGACTCTTGATTCCTCTTGTCATTTTTATGGTATGGATTGGAATACGTCCAGTTGATTTTACGAAATATTCCGAAAACTGGGTTGAGAGTTACATTACAATATCTCAGGAGAAAAGTACTGCCGTACTTGAAACAGCAGATTCCAGCGAATTACCAAACTGGACAAACAGAATTTACAATCTTGAAGAATCTAAAGTAGAAACGTTCACTTCAAACAAGTAAAGTGATGGATCCACTAAGCAAAAAACAAATTGAAGAAGAATTAGAACAACTAGATGGCTGGAGTTTTGAAGGTGATACGATCACCAAAGATTTTTCATTTCCTGATTTCAAGGAAGCCATCTCCTTTATGGTGAGAGTTGGTTTCGAAGCTGAAGCACTTGTTCACCATCCCGACTGGTCAAATGTATATAATAGTGTTTCAATTACTTTAAGCACTCACGATGCGGGGGACAAGGTGACCGAAAAAGATATCAAATTGGCAAAAACCATCGAAGAGATTTACCAGTAAATAATTTTATTTAAGACGCCCAAAATGATGGAGGGCGATCTATATCGATTAGATTAAACAATAACAGTTGATGAATTATCTTTTAGATTTACAATCCTTTTTACCGGGTATAATCGTAGCAGTTGCCGGATTGGCGGCAATTATGCTCGAAGCATTTAAAAAGTCAGCAAATACATCGTTTAGTGTTACCATTGGTGGTATTGCCGTTGCATTGTTATTTGCAATCCAATCGCTTTATGGTGAGGCTGGCACGGCATTTTCCGGTATGATTGTTTACGGAGGGGTTGGGGCTTTTGGCTCAGTAGTAGTTCTATTGGGAGCACTTTTTTGTGTAACTATTTCGAGAGAATACCTGCGTGATCTTGATCTCCATAATGGTGAAGTCTATGGAATGATCTTATTCGCTACTACAGGAATGTTAGGACTGGCCGTTTCCAATGATTTGATCACACTGTTTATCAGCCTGGAAACAATGTCGATCTGTCTATATGTTCTTGCCGGTCTGATGAAAAATGAAAAGGTTGGAGCTGAATCGGCCCTGAAATATTTCTTGCTCGGAGCTTTCTCAACCGGTTTTCTTCTTTATGGAATTGCTCTTATTTACGGAGCCACTGCAGCAACAAACCTGACTGAGATCGCCGCGGCGGCCCAGCCTACATTTTTATTTCTCTGTGGTACAGGATTACTGTTTGTTGGACTTTTCTTTAAGATTGCAGCTGTTCCTTTCCATATGTGGACCCCGGATGTGTACCAGGGTACACCAACTACCATTACAGCTTTTATGGCTACAGCGGCGAAGTCTGCAACATTTGTGGCTTTTGTATTGGTGCTAACCAGAATGCTGCCAAGCTCAGAAATTGGAGACTGGCAAAGTGTTCTCCAGGTTGTCGCTATTCTCACTATGATTGTAGGAAATCTAATCGCACTTGCCCAGGATAATGTGAAACGAATGCTCGCTTACTCAAGCATTGCGCATGCAGGTTATTTAATGGTTGGTCTCGCTGCTGGTAATGAGGCGGGATACGCCGGAGTACTGTACTACCTGTTTGCATACACTATTATGAATGCGGGGGCTTTTGGAGTAATTGCATACTATGAGCGGAATCACGGTTTGGATTTCACAGAAATTGACAGCTATGCAGGACTTGGTTTTAAAGTTCCTGTGATGGGTGTAATGCTATCGGTATTTCTCTTCTCACTTGCAGGAATCCCACCGATGGTTGGCTTTATCGGAAAATATTATGTGTTTGCAGCCGCAGTTCAGGCCGGTTTAATACCACTTGCCATTATTGGTGTTTTGGCAAGTGCTGCGAGTGTTTACTACTATTTGAGAGTGATGGTATACCTCTATTTCAAAGATGCTCATAAAGAGTATTCCCTCAAAACACCCGGATTTCTCTTTAAATGGACTCTCATTTTATTAGCCGTTCTAACTGTTTATTACGGTGTTGAGCCGGTTCTTCCTACCTCAAGCCTGATGGAGCTAATCTCTTCCTATTATACAGTCTGATCGATCGAAAGATTATATTGCTTCGGTAAGATTGTTTAACTAAAGATCAATCCGTATCTTAACAGGCTCTGTTGTCGGCAGCACGCACGGCGACTGTTTCCAATAATGGAAAACAACCAAAGACAAAGTAAGATATATGAAAAAGCATTTTTATGAGATGACCTATATCCTGAATCCTGTTCTCGATGAGGATAAGTTTTCAGAGGTAGTAAGTCATGTAAATAAATTGATTGAAGACAACGATGGAGAAATCGTTGACGTTGACGAATGGGGAGTAAAGAAGCTTGCCTACGATATAGATAAAAAAAGTACCGGTTACTATGTGAACATGTACTTTAAGGCCCCCGGCGAAACCATTGATGTGGTTGAGAGAAATATGAGAATTCATGATGATGTCATGAGATATCTCACGCTTAAGTATGATGCCAAAATGATGCGTCATTACACTCTCGCACAAAAAGGTGAGCTACCCGCTCTCTACGAAGAGACAGAAGAAGAATCAGACGAAGACGAATAAATAAAGAGATTAGACAATGATTAACAATCCATCGCATCCGAAGAAAGGACATTTAAAAAGTAAAGACTGCAAGTTTACCAAAGCAGGAATTGAGTACATTGATTATAAGCAAACCGATATCCTGGAACGGTTTATTAACGATCAGGGTAAAATTTTACCTCGTCGTGTGACAGGTACAAGTGCAAAACATCAGCGACAACTTTCTACGGCTGTAAAACGAGCCAGGTTTTTAGCGCTGATTCCGTACGTAAGTGAAAACATGAGATAAGAGGTATACACATGAAACTGATATTAAAAGAAGACGTCGAAAAACTTGGTTCAGCCGGCGACCTTGTAGATGTAAAGCCCGGATATGGCCGAAATTACCTGATTCCTCAAGCTAAAGCAGTAATGGCTACTGAGGGAGCCATAAAGCACTTTGAACAGATGAAACGAGAAGCTGAATTAAGAGCAGAACTTACCGTGGAGAAAGCGAAAGAGTTGGCTCAGCAGCTTGAGAATACATCTGTTACAATCCCTGTTACTGTGGGAGAGGACGACAGGATTCACGGTACCGTAACAAATATACAGATAGCTGAAGCACTCGAAGAGAGAGATATTTTGATTGACAGAAAAAAAATCTCTATCGATCAGGATATTAAGACACTCGGTGAGTACACAGCTACAATCGATTTGATGGGAGACCTGAATCCGCAAGTTAAAGTCTGGGTTGTTAAAGCAGATTCTTAAGAACTGTTTAATTAATCTGGACGAATGAAAAAACGAATATTTTTTATGGGGATTGCGCTATTTGCGTTATCCCCATTTTTTGTTCAAGCACAACTCTTAGATCCAGTTTCATATTCAGTGTCTGAACGGCCGGATACTGTGCAGGCAGGTGAGGTGTTCGAAGTCACTGTTCAAGCCTCCATTGATGAGAATTGGCACCTGTATTCCACCTTAAACCACCCTGATCTCGGTCCCTACCCGACTCAATTTACAGCAGGCTCGTCAAATTTCGTTATTGCTGGTACGGTTACAGAGTCAGAGGCTGAAATAGAATATGATCCAAACTTTGAAACAGAATTAGGTTGGCATTCAGAAAGTGCAGAGTTTAACATACCCATTGCATTTCAGGAAGATCTGCGTGGGAATCAGGCATTAACCCTCGAGGTCTATTACCAGGTATGTGACGATCGTTCATGCCTGCCACCAAAAACGAAGACGATGAACACGAGTCTATATCTGGATGGAGTGACAGACTCACCTTATCAAGACACACAGACAGAAAGTAGTACGAGTCAGCAGGATGCAAGCAGAATTTTGATTATTGGTTCAACAATATTCCTGCTACTAAGTATATCCCTTTTATGGTTTATGATACGAGCAGCAAGAAGAGATTCTTCAAAAAAGTAATTCAGAGATAACAAATTGCCCGGATTCGTTATTTAAAGTTATTCGTTGATGGCTTGTTTCGAGAGAGGTTTCTTAAGAATATCTAGTTTAGATACCATTTATAAAATAATTGCTTTGGATTAAGATTTCTTATTGCAAATAATCTCACCTTTTATGATTTTAAATTTTACTTGCTAACATTCAAATGAAACCTTTATGAAAATCAATAAAATTACCCTATTCCTTCTCTTTTTTGCAATTGGGACTGTGCTTATGTCTTGTCGAACCGCAGAAGAGGTTACCGAGCCGGAACCAGAGCCAACGGTAACTGAAGAATCTACTGATGATGACAACGATTGGATGGCAGACGAGCCGGAAGAAGAAGAGGAAGTACAAATTGTTGAAGAATTAAATACAATTAATTTTGGCTTTGATCTTTACAGCATTACAGATCAGGCTGCAAGGCAACTTGCAGATAATGTCACGTCATTGCGGGAAAATCCTGCTACACGTGTTCGGATAGATGCCTATACAGATCATGTAGGTGGAGATCAGTATAACCTGAGACTCAGCTTACGAAGGGCTGCTGCCGTTGTAGATTTTTATCGACAGAACGGTATCGGGGAAGACAGAATTGAGTCTCGCGGTTTAGGAAAAGCTCCTGTACCATGCTCGCAGATGGAGATGGATACAGACACACCCGGATGTGAGAAAAATCGACGGGCAGAATCGCATCCAATAAACCCAACAAGTTAACAAACCTTTCAAAACGCATCCCAAACGGATGCGTTTTTTGTTTCAGCAAGGGGTGTTTTTGGTGTTTATGGAATTGAAACTCTTTCAGACGTTTGCAAATAAAACAGAAAACGTCTGAAAATCTGTTTTATAGGTAAATAAAGAATTTTTTCTTTAGAAATTGGATAATCTGTTTGGCACTTAGTGCTCTCAACTAATATATTCCAATAGTATACAATTTAAATTGCTGAGTGACAGATCTGTCCATAATAACAAAATGTCATCTTGAATTTGATATTTTGACTTTATGTGACAAATGATCTATCATTTTGCTTCTAATTAAGCTCAAACCAAAACATAACGCGGAGTAAACGTATGACTTCATCTTTAGCTCTCTTTTTTCTACAAGCTGGGGCTGATGCTGGCTTTTTTAATGTAATCGTCGAAAAATTTAATGAAGGCGGCGAGTTCATGTGGCCTGTATTAATTGCCCTGATACTCGGACTGGCTATTTTTCTGGAGCGAATTATTACATTGAATTTAGCTGACATAAATACCAGGAAATTTGTACTCGAAGTACAGCAAGCACTGCAAGAGGGGGGTATCCCGGCTGCACAAGAGCTGTGCGCAAAAACTCGCGGACCAGTTGCATCTGTTTTTCAAGCAGGTTTGATGCGTGCCGATGAAGGTATCGATGCTGCTGAAAAAGCGATTACAACTTATGGTTCCATTGAAATGAGTTTTCTTGAGAGAGGACTTGTTTGGCTATCATTGTTTATTGCAATTGCACCACTGCTTGGGTTCCTTGGAACGGTAGTTGGTATGATTGAGGCATTCGATGCTATTGAAGCTGCTGCCGATATTTCACCAAGCCTTGTAGCCGGTGGTATTAAAGTGGCACTTTTAACGACAGCCGGTGGACTTCTTGCTGGTATTATTCTCCAGATCGGTTACAATTATTGTGTGTCTAAAATTGATCGACTGATCTCTGATATGGAAGAAAGTTCAATCACTCTTATTGACTCTATTGTACTCCTTAAAGAAGGCAAACAGATTGTTCCTGAAGGGGAAGAAACTGAAGAATAACGCCTCAATCATTAATAATCGAATACCTAAGAGGAGAACTCTATGATTAACAATATAGCGATAGGTTTAGCGATGGGTCTTATTGTGATAGGAGTCATTGCAATATTCATATCCGGAATAAAAAACATTATAAACGGCAATTCTGATTTTAAGCGAATTGCCGTTATGGTAGTACCAGTTATTATCTTTGCTGCTTCCTTTGCAATTATGGGAACATTTGTACAAGCGGGTGTAGCAACGATGATATTTATGATATCTCTGATGTTGCTATCTATATTAGTAACAGGAACACGAGGAACACTTAACTTTTAAAAAGTAGGGCCAATATGTTAAAGAAAAAGCGAGGTAGAGAAGACGCCGAGATACCAATGTCTTCTCTGGCTGATATTGCCTTTCTGCTTCTGATTTTCTTTTTGGTTGTAACAACGATTGACGTTGATACAGGCATTGGGCTTATCCTCCCGCCCATTCCCGATGAGAATACAGAACCACCACCGGTGAAAGAACGAAACCTTCTTAATATCCTGGTGAATGCTCAGGGAATGGTGCTTATTGATGAAGAACCGGCATCATTGAACATCGTTAAAGACAGAATTAAGGAGTTCGTCGATAATAATGGTGCTGATCCGGATCTCTCAGAATCACCCGATGATGCGATTGTATCAATTAAGACAACACGGCAAACGCCTTATAATGTCTATATTGATATGCTTGATGAGGTGATGGGAGCTTATGCCGAATTGAGGAACCAGGTTGCGATGGAACGTTTCGGAGTTCCATTCGACTCGTTTGAAGACAATTCAGTTGAACAGGAGGAGATACAGGAATTGTACCCCAAGAAAATTTCAATTGCAGAACCTGACGAGGGTTAATCATTATGGCACATTTTGAAAAGAAACAAGCGAAAACCAGTCAAGCTGTTCCTACATCGGCCATGCCGGACGTAGTGTTTATGCTCTTGATCTTCTTTATGGTAACCACAGTACTCCGCGAAGTGGAACTGCAGGTACAAGTTGATTATGCATCTGCAGAAAATATTGAAAAGATTGAGCAGAAACGACTCGTGAGTTACGTCTACATTGGCCCGGAACGTTTGGGCGGTAACCAGGTTGGCGAAACTGCAGTTCAAATAGATGATGCTCTTGTTGATGAGATGGGGGCAATTCGTAACATCATGTATGATAAGCTGGTTGAACAACCAAGGTTAATCGTATCTTTACGTGTAGATAATGAGTCGGAGTTTGGGGTTGTTACCGATGTTCAACAGGAACTCAGGCATGCCGGAACACTTCGAATCAACTACTCAACAAGGCGCGAGATTTAGATTACAGATAGTTAAATTTAATTTTATCATTTAAAGGCATCTATCCCTGAATAGGGATACATGCCTTTTTTATTTTTTATGGATACAAACGATTTTCAACAGATTAAAGATTTGGGTTTTTCATCTCTTATCGAAAAGTTCAAAAATTATACAGGAGAAAAAAGAGAAGAGATTGAACAAGGAATTGGAGATGATGCGTCCCTTTATAAAGAAAAGGAAGGTAATTTGACTGCTGCTTCATCAGAATTATTCCTTGAAGGGATTCATTTTGATGTTACCTATACGCCTCTTCACCATTTAGGCTACAAACTTGTAACGGCTGCAGTAAGTGATGTTTATGCAATGAACAGCAAACCGGTTCAGATACTTGTTAGCCTTGCTATTCCAAACAAATACTCTGTTCAAATGATCGAACAGTTATACAAAGGAATCGACCGGGCTTGTACTGATTATCAAATTCAACTCTCGGGCGGAGACACAACAGCTTCTCATCAAGTTTTAGCGATTTCTGTTACTGTACTCGGTACATCTCCAAAAGAGAATATTATTTTAAGAAGTGGAGCTCATCATGAAGATGTAATTTGTGTGACCGGCGATTTGGGATCAGCTATTGCAGGGCTCAGAATATTGATGCGAGAAAAGAAAGAGTGGCAACAACAGGAGTCCGAACAATTTCAACCCGAACTGGAACCCTATGAATTTGTGGTGCAACGACAACTCGTGCCTAAAGCCCGTAATGACTTTGCTGATGTGTTATCGAAAAGGGATGTGAGGCCTTCCAGCTTGATCGACGTTACTCAGGGATTGATCGCAGATTTAAAGGAAATTGCAAAAAGTTCTGGTTTGGGTGCAGAAATTTATTCTCCGGCTGTACCCATAGCGCTTGAAACTCGTAATGTAGCAGATGAAATGAAAGAAGATGTGGATAAGTATGCTTTTTACGGTGGCGAAGATTATGAAATGTTATTTACGCTCAGAGAACCGGAAGTAGAAAAATTAAAAGCAGATTTTGAAGATTTTTCAGTAATTGGAAAGATGTCGAACGAATATAATGAGCTTAGAATTAATACTGGAGAAGATCGAACAATTCAATTCGATCTTTAAAAATCCGCATAAATACTGTTATTGTTCGTTAAATAGAACGACTTTAAAAGTGAATCTGCTCCTCAAATAAAGAATTGTTTTAAAAAAGAGTTATATTTAATGCTCTTTTGATATTTAAATTGTAGAAATGGCGAAATCAAATTTTCCGCAAAAAAAATCATCCAACAAAGACAAAAAAAACGATAAGAAAACACCGCGTTTTCCAATCTGGATTTATGTTGTTTTATTTCTTGTACTTATAGCATTCAATCTCTATTTCGTACCGGGTAATAGTTCCGAAAGAATTAAATACAGCGAATTCCTCGAGTATGTAGAAGAGGGATATGTAGAAGAAATTACGATCACGAATCAAGTAGAAATCCAGGGAGATTACTCTGAAAAAGCTTTTGAAGAGGGATTGGTAGAACGTCCAACTCCTGATGATAATAGCTGGACGAATACTTCTGAAGGATCAAGCGGTAGTTTTGCTACGACTATGCTTGAAGGTGATGAGATTCGATCTCTCCTTGATGAAAATAATGTAGTCTACGATGTTCGAATTGAAGAAGACTGGTTTAGCGGGATTTTAATTTGGCTGATCCCGATCGCCCTGATCATCATTTTCTGGATCTTTATTTTCAGGAGAATGAACCCGGGTCAGCAGGTATTGAACATCGGCAAAAACAAAGCTTCTCTTTATGACAAACAAACGGAGAGTAAAGTATCTTTCAAAGATGTAGCGGGCCTGGAAGAGGCAAAAGCAGAAGTAGAAGAGGTTGTAGAATTTTTAAGTAATCCACAGAAATTTACAAGACTCGGTGGTACACTCCCGAAAGGTGTACTTTTAGTAGGCCCTCCCGGAACCGGAAAAACACTGTTGGCAAAAGCCACAGCCGGTGAAGCTGATGTACCTTTCTTCTCACTCAGTGGGTCGGATTTTGTAGAGATGTTTGTAGGTGTCGGAGCCGCACGAGTTCGTGACTTGTTTAAGCAAGCCAAAGAAAAGGCGCCATGTATTGTGTTTATTGATGAGATTGATTCCATTGGGCGTACACGTGGCAGAGGCATGGCAATGAGTTCCAATGATGAACGGGAAAATACACTCAACCAGTTGCTAAGTGAGATGGACGGGTTCAACTCCGATAAAGGAGTAATAATAATGGCCGCAACCAACCGGCCCGATATTCTCGATTCAGCTTTATTGAGGCCGGGTCGTTTTGACCGTCAAATTATGATTGATAAACCCGATTTGAAAGGCAGAATGCAAGTTCTGGAAGTTCATTCTCGAAATTTGGAGCTGTCAGATAATATTGATCTTAAAGTACTGGCTTCACAAACTCCTGGTTTTGCTGGAGCTGAATTAGCTAATCTCTGTAACGAAGCTGCACTTTTTGCTGCACGCCGTGATAAAGACAAAGTTGAGATGGTGGATTTCCAGGATGCCATTGAAAGGGTTGTGGCGGGACTTGAGAAGAAGAATAAATTAATCAGCCCGAATGAACGTAAAATAGTTGCTTACCACGAGTCGGGGCATGCTATAGTTGGTTGGATGCTCGAGCATACGGATCCAGTACTCAAAGTGAGTATTGTGCCAAGAGGTTTTGCTGCATTAGGTTATACATTACAGACACCTCTTGAAGATCGATTCCTGATGACAACCGAGGAGCTTGATGACAAAATTTGTGCACTACTCGGTGGGCGTGTGGCAGAGGAGATAATTTTTGGAAGAGTTTCAACCGGAGCCCAGAATGACCTTGAACGAATTACCAACATGGCGTTTGCAATGGTTGCTGAGTATGGTATGAGTGATGAGCTTGGTTACCTGTCTCTTAAGGATTCAAATAGCCCGGAAAATAGTTACGGGTTCAATAAGAAATATTCAGAGCATACTGCACAACAAATTGATGAAGCTGTACGCGGAATTATTCAGCGTAATTACCAACGAACACTTGACCTGCTCAAAAAACATGAGGAGAAATTGGATGTGATGGCACAAACTCTTTTAGAGAAAGAGGTATTAAACCATCATGATCTCCGCGAGATGCTGGGTGACCGACCAAGTGGTAATTATCCGGAAGGAATTTTTGAAAATACTGGTTCTGATAAATCAACTACAAACGGATCACCAAAAGTATCAGACCACGAAAAAAAGGAATCTACCAATGGTGCTAAGAAAGTTGACGAACAGCCAAAATCAGAAAAAGAGAATAAGATAAAAGAGAGTGAAGAGGAAGATAACAATGAGTAGTACTTTGGCTCTTAATTTCGAGAGCGTATTTGTAGGTAAGTAACTGATAATTGGTTATTTATTGAGAGGGTTGAAAATGTATGTTTTATAATTCTCTTACGGGATCCAGTCAAGTGAAATGAGTTTTGTTATCATTTTCATAACATTGGATTAACCTGCCTGTAACATTGTAAGAATATTTTGAGAGTGTTATTCAAAACTCTTAAAAACAATTCTTACAAATATGAATTTCAAATCTATACTAACATTCACTTCCAGTGTAATACTGGCTTTAACTCTGCTGGTTTCTTGTAGTGATGATGACAACGGATCATCAGATGCTAATCCTCCCAGCCTTACTGCCCCAGAATCTTCAACCAATCCAAACCTGATTATTGGTGAATCTGCTGATTTAACATTTAATATAAATGTTCCGGGTGGATATGCTTCTTCAAGTGTCGAAGCAACCAATGGTACAGTATCAATTACTTCAGAACCTTCTGTTGGCTCAACAAGTGGAGACGTTGTAGTTAACTTTACTGCAAACACCTCGGGGGCTGCAACAGTTACTCTTACAGTAACTGATGAAGATGGCATGTCTGATGATGCGACTACTGCTGTTTCAATATCAGAGGAGGCAAATCAAGTGGTCTTAAACAGCAATATAACCACAGATACCACTTGGGAAACCGGTAAAGTTTATATACTTGGAGGCCGGATTGCTGTTGAAGCCGGAGCTACTCTTACTATTCAGCCCGGTGTAATAGTGAAAGGTGAAGCAGGAACAGGTGCTAACGCTTCTGCCCTGCTTATTGCACGTGATGCAACCCTGAATGCAAATGGAACTGCAGATGCACCAATCATACTTACTTCTGTTGCAGATGAGATCACCCCAGAACAAGTAGCTGGTGGTGACTTTGCAAGTCCAAACCTTGATCCAGATATCAATGGCCTATGGGGTGGTGTTATCGTTCTTGGAAACGCGCCAATTTCTGCTGCAGAATCTCCTGCTCAGATTGAAGGTATTCCTACTTCTGATACCAACGGACTTTATGGTGGTGATGACGAGGGCGACAGCTCCGGTACCATTACCTATATCTCAATCCGTCATGGTGGATCTAACATCGGGGAAGGAAACGAGATAAACGGCCTTACACTTGGTGGTGTTGGCACTGGAACTACAATCAATAATGTAGAAGTTGTAGCTAATCAAGACGATGGCATTGAATGGTTCGGTGGTAACGTAAGTATTGACGGTATTGTGATTTGGAATTCCGGGGATGATGGCCTGGATACGGACCAAGACTGGATCGGTACAGCTTCTAATTTCATCATTGTTACCCCACAAGGAGGGTCCGCTTTTGAGCTTGATGGACCTGAAGGTGAATTGAATCGCGGGTGCCACAACTTTGTCAACGGTGTTGTTTATGCAGGTGGTGAAATTGAAAACCTGGTAGACTTTGATGATAACACCAATGCTGGATTGACAGATGTCTACTTCTACGGATTTAGTGATACTTACATGGCCACGGAAGATTTTTCTCCAGTCGCTTCATTTGGCGGTGACGGGAACTGTGAATCAGCTAACTGGGAGTATACTCTCGCCGAAGGTGGTGCACCAGTTGATGAAATCTTCACCGGAGTACCAGCAGAAGCACTTACAGAAGTTGCTGTAAATGGAAATAGTGTTGGGCCGGATGCATCCAACTTCGGATGGACCTGGGCTGCTCAATCGGACGTTGGACTTGAATCAATCGGACTCTAAATAAAATCCCTGTCTACAACAAAAGGCTTGCTTCTGCTTAAGGCGGGAGCAAGCCATTCATTACACATATACAAGAGATTCATATTAAAGAATTGATAACCGTTATATCATTTTTATTAAAAATAAAAGCCGTTAAAAAATAACATGAATAAACTACTCACATTCGTATTAACAATTGCTTTTGTTGTTCTTTCAAACGATGTCTTTGCACAGCAAGGAACAATAAGAGGTACAGTTATAGAAGAAGCAACAGGTGACCCGGTTTACGGGGTTACCATACTTGTTGAGGGAACATCAACAGGTACAACAACCGATTTTGATGGGAAATTTAACCTCTCTCTTACAGAAGGTGATTATAAATTAAATATTTCCTATGTGTCATATACTCCGGTAACCATTGAAGAGGTTGAAGTTGGATCCGGTGAAGTGACAATCATCGACAATATCCGCTTGCAAAAAACAGTAGAAGAGATGGAAGAAGTAGTAGTAACCGCTGAAATGATGAATATTTCTGAAGCGGCTATGATCACAACAAAAAGGAAGTCAGCAAATATGCTCGATGGTATATCAGCAGAAAGATTTCGAACAATTGGAGATTCCGACGCTGCCCAGGCATTGAAACGGGTTACAGGCGTTTCTGTTGAGGGCGGAAAATATGTTTATGTAAGAGGATTGGGTGACCGCTACACGAAAACAATGATGAATTCTGTGGATATCCCGAGTTTAGATCCTGATAAAAACAGTCTTCAAATAGATATTTTTCCTACAAATTTGATCGACAATATGATTATCACCAAAACGGCAGTTGCTGAAATGCCGGCCGATTTTACAGGTGGTATTGTAAATATTGAAACGAAAGATTTCCCCGAAGAACCTATTATTGATGTCTCATTAAGTACAAGTTATAACCCCTCCATGCATTTTAACAGTGGATTTTTAGGTTATAATGGAAGCAATACAGACATGCTAGGGTTTGATGGCGGTACAAGAGAATTACCCAGTGGTGCCAATGTTGAAGGTATTCCAACACCTATAAGTGGAAATTCAGAACAGGAAGTAAATAATTTTGTTAATAGTTTTAATTCTAACTTAGGTCCAAAAGAACTAACAAATCCAATGGATTTAAGTGCCGGTGTTTCTCTTGGTAACCAATTTAGTGTGGGAAGTGATAACGCCTTCGGTTACATCTTGTCCGGTACATATAAAAGATCAACAAGCCACTACGATAATTACAGGTACGGTGAATACCAACGGCAATCTAATCCATCGGAGTACGATCTAATCTATGCCACAAAGCAAAATGGAGTAGTGTCCGAAAGTAATGTTCTTTTAGGAGGTTTAGCCGGTCTGGCTTTTAAAACCCCAAATTCCAAGTACAAATTAACAGGAATGCATCTCCAAAACGGGGAGGATCGGGCAACATCATTTTTCATTGATAATAGTGTAGACGCACCCGGACAATCCGGATATCTTGCCGATTCTTATAATCTTGAATACAGTGAAAGGGGAGTAACTAATTTCCTGTTAAATGGTGTTCATTATTTTGATAATGCAATGTGGGAAGTCAACTGGAGAATCTCGCCAACTTTCTCAACAATGAATGATCCTGACATCAGGAGAACGGCATATACACGCTCACCTAACGGTCCAAGATTTAATGCCGGTGCTGGTGGTTTTCCAAGCAGAATTTGGAGATACATGGACGAAATGAATGTAGTGAACCGCGTAGATATCACCCGAGACTACCAATTATTTGGATCAGGTGCTAAATTTAAGACAGGCGGAAGCTACGTTTATAAAGAACGGGATTATGAAATTTTGAAATATGACATGCAGTTTTTCGGGGCAATTCCAAATTTAACCGGAGACCCGTCAGAAATACTCCAGCCGGAAAATATATATCCAAATGGCAGTATTTATTATCAGTCAGGAAACCCGGATCCAAATCCGAATGCTTATAGTTCGAATGTTAGCAATACCTCTTTTTATCTTTCGAATGAATTTAATCTTTTTCAAAATCTGAAAACAAGTTTAGGACTTCGGGTAGAGAATTATGTACAACGGCACACAGGAAGAGATGCACTGTTTGCGCAGGGAGATCCATCGGGAAATAATCTGGACAACGAAAAAGTGCTTGATTCATTTGACTTTTTCCCTTCTGCAAACCTCACATATTTTCTTACAGACAGGCAAAATATGCGGGTATCTTACTCAAGAACAATTGCAAGGCCATCCTTCAAGGAACTGTCATTTGCCCAGATTTTAGACCCGGTATCAGATCGAATTTTTAATGGTGGTTTATTCTCGATTGATCAATGGGAAGGAAACCTGACAGAGACACGAATTCATAATTTCGATACTCGGTGGGAGATGTTCTTTAACCAGGGGCAATTGCTGTCATTAAGCTTGTTTTACAAATCGTTTGATGACCCGATTGAATTAGTTCGGATCCAGGCGCAGCAAACATCAAGCGAATTCCAACCGAGAAATGTTGGTGACGGCGAAGTATTCGGTGCTGAGTTTGAGTTCAGAAAAAATCTCGGATTTATCACAGAATCACTTCAATATTTTGGACTTAGCAGTAATGTTACAATTGTTGAGTCAATAATTGATATGACTGAACAGGAATTTCGATCCAGAAAGAATTTTGAAAAAGAGGGTCAAAGTGTTAGCGACACAAGACAGATGGCCGGTCAAGCACCCTATATTATTAATGCCGGGATCTCTTATGACAATCCTGAAATTGGCCTCGATGGCGGATTATTTTACAATGTTCAGGGCGAAACCTTAACAGTTGTCGGTGGCAGCTTATTCCCTGATGTATACACTGAACCTTTTCATAATTTGAGATTAAATATGAATAAGTCACTTGGATCGAATGCATCTGTGAACTTAAGTGTTTCAAATCTCCTGAATGAGACGAGAGCTGAATACTATCAAGGATACAGGGCGGATAAACAGATTTTCAGCAAATATAAGCCTCATACCACTGTGAGTCTTGGGTTTAAATATTCTTTCTGAGGGTTGAACCAATTGATAAGCTGATTTCCGCCTTTGCGATAGCAATCAGTCTTACTATACATTTAATGAGCCGGTTGAGATAGATTTATTCTATCTTCAACCGGCTTTTTTAATTGATTTTCATTTATTGGGAACAGGACTTGAAAACATTATGTTAGAATTTCTGACTATAAACAAAGAGCAAAGGTTTTGATAAAAGTAACCCGAAAGGCACATTTTAACGCTTCACACAGACTCCACAATCCTGAAAAATCGGATGAATGGAACGAGCGTGTTTTTGGGAAGTGCAACAATCCAAATTGGCACGGGCACAATTATCTTCTTGAAGTGACTGTGGCAGGGGACCCAAACCCCGAAACAGGATATGTAATTGACCTTGGTGAACTGAAAAGCATTATCAAGAAAAGAGTTATTGATCCATGCGATCATAAAAACCTTAATCTTGAAGTGCCATTTCTCGATGGGATCATTCCTTCAACAGAAAATCTTTGTAAAGTATTTTTTCACGAGATAGAGGATGAAATTAATCAACTATCAATAAATGTCAAGCTGTATTCGGTACTTCTACACGAAACCGAACGAAACAGCGCGGAATATTGTCCTTACCTTTCGATATAAGAATCTATTTTCCTATTTAGTTATGATCACGACCAACTTAAAACGTTTCTACGATCCGACCTTTGCTGTAACTGACCAGTACAAAGAAAGCCTGCCTGATTTGCAGAATGGCCCTGCGTCCCTGATAGAGGGAGCTAATGTCCCCATTCAGCAGGTTGGAATTTCTAATTTTAAACTTCCGCTTAAGTATCCCACTCCATCCGGCGAGTTACTTACACTTGAGACCTCCGTTGATGGATATGTGGGTCTTGAAGCAGATAAGAAGGGCATCAATATGGGGCGCATCATGCGAACTTTCTACAAGTTCCAGGATGATGTATTTCACCCCGATAAGCTTGAAGAAGTATTACTGGCTTATAAGGAAGATTTGGAAAGCCAGACTGCATTTTTGAAACTCTCTCTTAATTATCCAATGCTAAAAGAGAGCCTTAGGTCGGATTATGAAGGATATCAATATTATCGTGTTTCAATCGAAGGAAAAGTAGATGAATATGACCGCTTTACGAGTCATATGCATCTGGATTTTGAATACAGCAGTGCATGCCCATGTTCCTATGAACTATCTGAACATGCGCGTGAAACGAGAGACATTGCTGCGATTCCACACAGCCAAAGAAGTGTTGCAAGCCTTACGGTTCAGCTAAACAGAGAAATCTTTATAGATGACTTGGTTGAAATCTGCCGTGAAGCTCTACAAACGGAAACGCAGGTAATCGTAAAGCGAGAAGATGAACAAGCATTTGCAGAGATGAATGGAGCATTCCAAAAGTTTGTGGAAGATGCTGCTCGTCTGTTGTATGATGAACTTAATAAGGAGGAGCGAATTCGGGATTTTGTGGTTCGATGCGCTCACCTTGAAAGCCTGCACAGCCATGATGCAGTAAGCAGAATTTGCAAGGGTGTGCCCAATGGCCTTAGGTAGTTTTTAACTGTGGATTGAGGGATGGTGAGAAGTTAAACACTCCTCGAATCCAAGGTATATACTTAGCCAGAAGTTGACGGTAAACAGTTGACAGAATTTTCATTACACGTCCTTCAGCTTATGTGTTTGCTTCTAAATAAGTTTATTAAAATAAGTTCCGCTAATTCAATAGATGGAACAGTTTAAATTCCACTCTCCAATATCTCAATCAATACTTCGAATTTCGAATAATTGGAGCACAGTGTAAATTTGACAAACTTATGATGCTCCATTCAAATTCAGAGCTTCACTAACAAGTCTCTCCTGCTCAGCGTCATGGATTTTCTTTTGACCGGCGGCTGTTGAAGCGGCTGCCTGACGGCCGGCATATCTAATAGTTTGTCCATCCTTAAGCAGCGGCTGAAGCCGAGGGAAAAGGAAGTTCCAGGCTCCCATATTTTTGGGTTCTTCCTGGCACCAAATGACCTCTTTCACATGTTTGTACTCCTGCAAAAAGTTTTCAATATCCTCGTCTGGAAATGGATAGAACTGTTCGATCCGTCCGATCGCAATGTTGTTTTTTTCATTTTCTTCACGCGCTTTGTAGAGATCGTAATAGACTTTCCCTGAACAGATAATCAAACGGTCAATGGATTCCTTATCCTCAACTTCAGTATCAGCTAAAAAAGGTTGAAACGCTCCATTTGCCAACTCTTCAACGGTGCAAACAGCCATTGGATGTCTCAGTAGACTTTTGGGAGACATAATGATGAGCGGTTTTTTCTTCTCCTGTAGCGTTTGTTTTCTGAGGATGTGAAAATACTGAGTTGGCGTTGTGAGATTGGCTACCTGCATATTGTCCTCGGCGCAGAGCTGCAAAAACCTTTCCAACCTTGCAGAGGAGTGTTCGGGCCCCTGGCCTTCATAGCCGTGTGGGAGGGTCATCACAAGAGCGGACTTCTGTCCCCATTTTTCCTCAGAAGCAGAGATAAATTGATCGATGATAACTTGCGCGCCATTTACAAAATCACCAAACTGGGCTTCCCAAATTACCAGTGCTTCAGGTATTGCGGATGAATACCCAAACTCAAAACCAAGAGCTGCAAACTCACTCAAGAGACTATTAAAAGGGTAGAAATCTCCCTGGTCTTCACTCAAATGGTTGAGAGGTGTAAATCGTTGAGCGGTTTGAGTTCCATGCAGTACAGCATGTCGGTGAGAAAACGTACCACGTTCTGCATCTTGACCAACAAGCCGGACTGTTCGCCCGCTTTTTAGCAGAGATCCAAATGCAAGTGCTTCGGCAAATCCCCAGTCAATTTTTTTATCATTATTTTGAGCCGCTTCCGCACGTTTGGCAAGTTGTCTCAATAACTTTGGATTTGCATCAAAATCTTTGGGAACGGTGTTGAGTTTAACAGCAATATCCTTGAGTTCCTCAATTTCGTAGGTTGTGTCTGGAAATTGATCGCGTTCATTTTGTTCCTTTTCAGAACGCTTCAACATTTTATCAGTTACCTCAAGAGATGGTGAACTCTTTGCGTCTTCAAAAGCCTGTTGAAGAAGTTCATCAAACTCATCAAAAATTGCCTGAGTTTCCTCTTCTGTAAACTCCCCTTTTCTGAGTAACTCCTTTACATAGATATCCCGAACGGTCGGGTGATTTTCAATCTCTTTATATAAGCCGGGCTGAGTAAAAGCAGGCTCATCGCCCTCATTGTGCCCGTGTTTCCTGTAACAGATCAGATCAATGACTACATCTTTACCAAATTTCTGTCGATAGTCCATTGCAAGGTTAATTGCGTGGACGGCAGCCTCCGGGTCATCTCCATTTACATGGAAAATTGGTGCCAAGATCATTTTAGCAAGATCTGATGCATATTCTGTAGAACGAGCATCTTTCGGCAGAGTGGTGAAACCAATCTGGTTATTGATGATAAAGTGGATTGAGCCTCCGGTTTCGTATGCTCTCAACTGAGACATATTCAGCGTTTCAGCCACTACTCCCTGGCCGGCAAACGCAGCATCGCCATGCATAAGGATAGGAACAATTTTTTTGCGTGCTTCATCATCATCATAGTGATCCTGACTGGCTCTCGCTGCACCTTCAACAACCGGATTCACTGCTTCAAGGTGACTTGGATTTGGCATTAACTCAAGCTCAATCGATTCCTCATCATTGATTTTGTACGAACCTTTTGAACCAAGGTGATATTTCACATCTCCGGATCCCTGAATTGTATCGGGGTCAACATTTCCTTCAAAATCTGCAAATACCTTTCGGTACGGTTTGTTCATAATATTCACGAGAATATTCAATCTGCCGCGGTGTGCCATTCCAAGGAAAAATTTCTTCACGTCATTTTTCACACCCTGTTCCATCAAAAAATGCATCATTGGAATCAGGGTTTCGGCTCCCTCCAGCGAAAAGCGCTTGTGACCTACATATTTTTTATGGAGAAACTGTTCAAAGGCCATCGCCTGGTTTAGTTTGTGCAGAATGTCCTCTTTGTCATCTTTTGTGAGGTCAGGAGTATTTGTTGTCGACTCCATCGTTTCTCGCAGCCATTTTCTCTCTTCGAGATCCAAAAGATGCATATATTCTGCACCGATTTTACCACAATATGTCTCCCGAAGAAGCTGGATAATATCACGTAGTTTAGCTGTCTTTTTGCCACCAAGTCCATCACAGAAAAACTCTCGGTCCAAATCCCAAAGTGTTAATCCATAATATTCAAGGTCAAGTTCAGGGCCTTGTCCCGGTTCAGTACCAAGTGGATCAAGATCAGCCAGAACATGGCCGCGTAATCGGTACAAGTTAATGAGTCTCCAAACGGCAATAGCCCTGCGATCCTGTTCAAGTGTATTTCCTCGTCCACCTAACTGGCCTGCATATTTATCTTCACCATATGGGAAAGGCTCATATGGAATATCGAGATCAGAAAAAATCTTCTCATAAAAGTCTTCCTTACCATTCAGCAGGTTGTGAACATGTTGCAGAAACATGCCGGACTCAGCACCCTGAATTACCCTGTGATCGTAGGTGCAGGTCATCGTCATTACTTTGCTCACACCAAGCTGGTTAAGCACATCCTGCGCCATAGATTGGAATTCCGCAGGGTAGTTGATGGCACCGGTGGCAATGATCGCGCCCTGGCCTTTCATCAAGCGGGGTACAGAAGAAACCGTACCAATCGTACCGGGATTTGTAACGCTTATAGTTGTATTGTCAAAATCAGAAATTTCCAGGTTACCACTCCGGGCTTTTTCAATCAACTCAGAGTAAGCATCCAGAAACTCACTGAAATTCATTTTGTCCACATTCTTAATGTTGGGGACAACCAAATTTCTTGAACCGTCTTTACTCTCAAGATCTACAGCAATTCCGAGGTTTACCTGGCCCGGTTTGATCCGGTAATGGTCACCATTTTTGTTAGCGTAGTAAGAATTGATGTTTGGAAATTCCTTTAGTGCCTGGATAACCGCCCAGGCAATCAAGTGTGTAAAAGAAGCTTTTCTGTTACTGGTTTTCAGAAGATGTGAGTTGATGATCTTGCGGTCCTCTGTCATCATCTTAACCGGAAGTACCCGCAGGGAAGTAGCTGTAGGTACATAGACACTTTCATCCATGTTCTCTACAATCTTGGAAGCTACACCCTTAATTTTCTCAACTTCAGCGCCTTCAGGTATTTTAGGTTCCTTTTTCTCTTCGGCCGGTTTCTCTTTCTTCGGAGCCTCTTTTTTCTTCTCTTTTACAGCAGGAGCTCCATTATCCTGAGTTGGAGCTTCCTCAATCTCTATGCCTTCCAATTCATCGAAATATCTTTTCCAATGTCCCGGTACGGAATCGGGATCTTCCTTGTATTGTTTATACAATTCATCTACAAGTGCGGAATTCGGTCCAAAAATGGCTTCAAGTGATTTCAAAATAGTGAGTCTTGAAAATTGGTTGTGTAGTTAGGTAGAAATGATTTGAGAACGCGCGTCAATGCGGGATGCCTTGTTCTGGCTTTTTCGAAAAATATAAATAGCTTTCGTTTATTTAACTTCATAAAACAGTTTAAAACTAACCATTAATGCCCAAAAATACGATGATTTTTGTACACCTGTTTAGTTAATTTTTGTCAAATTCATCATTTATCGAGGGAGCTGCATTCTTTATATTCAAGCTGATCAACATCCATAAAACTATAGAATTAAATCATAATAAATGAGTAACAAAAACGGAGCTGAAAATATTCATTGGGACTTATCGGATCTATATAATTCTCCATCCGATACGGCATTAGAATCAGATACCAACACAGTTATAAAAAAAGCGGATGAATTTAATACTGCTTACCGCGGGCGAGTTGCTGAACTGGATGCTGAAGAATTCGCAAAAATGTTGCAGCAGTATGAAGATATCATTCAGATATTAGGTAAAATCGGTTCTTATGCTCATTTAATCTGGTCGACTAATACGGAAGATTCCGAACTTGGTAAACTGCTGCAGAAATCGAATGAGCTGAGTTCGGAGGTAAGCCAAAAACTTGTTTTTTCGGATGTAGAGTGGCTGAAGATTGAGGATGAAAAAGCAAGTAAGCTGATTCAGTCCGATGAACTAAGCAAATGGAAACACTACCTGGAGGTTTCCCGGTTATATAAAGAGCATACGCTTTCTGAAGAAGCTGAAAAGGTGATGAGCGCAAAATCTGTAACGGGACGAGCTGCTTGGAATCGATATTTCGATGAAACGCTGGGAGCTGCACGGTTTGAGCTGGATGATGAAATGCTTACCGAGCAGGAAGTATTAAGTAAACTGCATGAACCAAACCGAGATCTTCGTAAAAAAGCACATGCATCGCTGACGGAAACGTTCCAGGATCATTCCAGAACATTGACTTTCATCTTCAATACAATTCTTGCAGATAAATCAACCAATGATAAACTCCGCAAATACGATAGCTGGATTACATCGAGAAATCTTTCTAATCAAACCGACATTGAAACCGTAAATGCTTTGGTTACAGCTGTAACCGACAACTATCCACTCGCACAGCGGTATTACAAGTTGAAGCGAAAACTGCTTGGTGTTGATGAGATGTTTGATTACGACCGGTACGCACCCATCACAAAATCCACAAAAAAAGTGGAATGGAATGAAGCTAAAGATATGGTTCTTGAAGCGTATGGAGATTTTGATCCAGACATGAGTTCCATTGCCGGAGAATTTTTCGAGAAGAACTGGATTGATGCCGCCATCAAACCGGGAAAACGAGGAGGGGCTTACTCAGCAAGTACGGTTACTTCAGTTCATCCCTATGTATTTATGAATTTTGATGGGAAATTACGCGACGTTCAAACGCTGGCACATGAATTGGGACACGGTGTGCACCAGTACCTGGCAAGAAAGCAGGGAGAATTACAATCCTCTACACCGTTGACGACAGCTGAAACTGCATCAGTTTTTGGCGAGATGCTTGTTTTTAACAAACTGATGAACCGCCTGGATGATCCCGGTGAAAAACTCGCACTGCTGATCAGTAAAATTGATGATACAATTGCCACGGTTTTCCGACAGATCTCAATGAATCGATTTGAAGATAAAATCCATACAGCCAGAAGGGAGCAGGGAGAGTTATCAAAAAAGCAGTTTTCTGAATTTTGGATTGAGACTCAGAAAGATTTATATGGGGATTCCGTGACACTTACGGACGAGTATAAAATCTGGTGGAGCTACATTCCACATTTCCTGCACACGCCCGGTTATGTGTATGCGTATGCATTTGGCGAGTTGCTGGTGCTGGCTCTGTATGATTCATATAAATCACAGAAAAATGGTTTCTCAGAGAAGTACCTTTCACTCCTTGAAGCGGGGGGAAGTGACTGGCCGCACAACCTTGTTTCAACGATGGGGCTGGACATCAAAGACAAAAATTTTTGGAGCCGGGGACTTGATATCTTCGGAGAGATGGTAAATGAGGCTGAGGAGTTGGCAGCTTCCCTTTAAAAACCTACTTTATAAATCTTTAGAGATAAATTTATTTCGTAATGAGCTCGAAACGGGAAGAGAAAGCACTCTTGGAATTTAAGCACATCTTGGACGACCTGATGCAGCTGGTAAGTCGGTCAACGAATGCCAAGACGGCTTATTTGTATTGGGTGAACAGGTCGCGCCAACAATTTGTGTTAGAGACCACCTATACGGAGTATTCTAATGTTATGTTTAAAGACAGGATTGGGTTTGAAAAGTTTTTCCTGGACCGTTTCAAAGAGATCAATGATATTCTTCAGCTTGAAATAGGAAAGGAAGTCAACAGGGAGGATCTGTTACATTACTACAATCGTGTACCTACCAACTACCTTACGGTCATACCATTCGAAAACAATAACTCAACGGTTGCGCTTACCATCCTTGAAACGGAACAGCTGCTGGATGTTAAAGAGTTTGAAAAGCCGATATCAGCCTATCGAAATGCACACATGAATGTGCTGAATACGTATCTCGAACTGACGGATCTGTATGATGACCAGAAGAAATGGACTGATTACGATGAATCTACAGATCGAATTACAACAAAGTTAAACGATGTGGAAGTCTTGAGTGTGATGGCTGAAGAGATGCAAAAACTATTACCCTCGGGAGGAATATCTGTTGTACTTCGGGGAATGGAGACTTGGGTAAATGTACTTCGGTCCTCCAAAACTCCGGAATCTCCTTCGATTGGTTTGATGGTTGATGAAAAGTCGATGGCCTATGATGCGCTTCAAAAGGGAGAGGCTATCTTTTCGATCCATTTTAATCAAAATCCAAAGAGAATTTCAGCTTCAGAAAAATCCAGTGACGGGGCCACACTTGCCATTCCCGTAATGATGGCCGATAAGCGATGTGCTGTAGTTTTAGCTCATGATAAAAATCCGCTGACTTTTAAAGAGTCGACAAAGCACCAGTTGAAAAATCTAGTGAAAATTGCATCACTTACTATACAGGCAAACCACGATTCGGGTGATTACAATCAAAATTTATTAGCAACTGATTATGGAAATTTTCAGCCGGAATTGATAGATCAGTGTATTCAAAATGAAATAAATAGAGATCCGGGAGATCAACAGATGTGGTTTGGCTTGGTAGGGATTGAAAATCTTTCGGAGATCCGCTCCAGATTTCGGCTCGAAGATCTCAAAAAACTACAGCGATTGATGGTTAAGGCTTTAAATCCTTCAAGGTTGGGGCTTAATGGGTTGATCGGTTTTCACAGCGATTATGTCTATTCTTATCTGTTGATGAGTCGTGATAAAAATCAACACGATGAGTGGTTGCAGGAGATTAAATTAGATTTAAAAGATAAGTTGGATCTTGGCGATGGTCGGATGGTAGAGGTTCATATTCAATATGGATCAAAAAAAGTTGAGCACGACGAAGGGGATATGAAGGAATTATGGAAAGAGGTAAAACATTCCCTCAGTAGTGCAATGAGAAATGAAAATGTTACCATTTCGGGCCTTTAATTATGCCAAGAACTTTTTTATTGATTATTGATGGTCTGGGTGTTGGAGCACAGGAAGACGCCCTCCTTTATGGTGATGAAAAAGCTGATACCCTCGGAAATGTAAGCCGAATTGCCAATGTAAACCTCCCAAATTTTGAAAAATTGGGTTTGGGAAACATTCGCGATTTTGAAACGATTCGATCAGTCGACTCCCCAATAGCCTCCTTTGGAAAAATGCGCGAAGTATCTGCAGGAAAAGATAGCACCACGGGCCATTGGGAATTTGCAGGCATTCATCTGGATCAACCATTTCCAACTTATCCGAAGGGATTTCCGAAAGAAGTCATAAAAAAATTCTGCGATGGAATTGGGGTTGAAAAAGTACTCTGTAATCAACCCTATTCCGGTACTCAAGTGATTGCTGATTATGGAAAAGATCATTTGAAAACCGGTAATCCAATTGTTTACACATCTGCTGATAGTGTATTCCAGGTAGCCTGTCATGTGGATGTAACTCCCATTGAACAACTTTACGATTGGTGCACATTCGCCAGGGAAGAAGTGATGATTGACGAACATGGAGTGGGGCGTGTGATTGCTCGGCCATTCGAAGGAAAACCGGGTTCATTCGAACGAATTTCTGAAAAGCGTCACGACTACTCACTGCATCCACCGGAACCAAACCTGCTTTCTGTTCTCCAGGATCATAATATCCCGATCTATTCTATCGGAAAAGTCATTGACCTTTTTGCTGATCACTATTTTACACAGTATCGAAAAACGAGCAGTAATGCAGAGGGAATTTCTCAATTGCTGAGTTTGATGAGTGCCAATATTCAGAACAGCTTTACGTTTATAAATTTGATTGATACGGACCAGAAATATGGTCATCGCCAGGATCCCGTAGGATATGGCAAATGTCTGGAAGAAATTGACCGCGCACTACCGGCGATGTTGGATAAACTCCAGCAAGATGATCTTCTTCTGATTTCCGGCGATCATGGAAATGACCCAGCGGATGACAGTACAGACCATACACGAGAATTTGTTCCGATTATTGCATTTAAAAAAGGAGCAGAAAATGGTACTGATTTAGGAACTTTGGAAACTTTTTCAGACACCTCGGCTACAATTTTAGATGCTCATAAAATTAAGAATAGCTTGCAAGGAGAGTCGTTTTTAAGCAGGCTTTAAAATGAGTGGTATCGTTTTCTTATAGCATTAATAATTCATATATTTGAAAGATTGTTTAACTACCTCCTTTTTACATACGAAACTCGGTTTCTGTTCGTAGTTAAACCGAAGTAAATAATCGAATCTCAACTTAGATTTAAAACATAGTGGCTAAAAGTTCAGGCATTTCTACTCGCGAATCAGAATCACTGGATCGCTATCTACACGAAATTGGAAAAGAGAAACTTATCACCCCGGAAGACGAAGTACGTCTTGCCAAAGAAATTCAGAAAGGCTCCCAACGAGCTCTTGAAGATTTAACCAAAGCCAATCTCCGGTTTGTGGTTTCGGTTGCCAAGCAGTATCAAAACCAGGGATTATCTCTTGGTGATTTGATCAACGAAGGAAATCTCGGGTTGATCAAGGCGGCAAAACGTTTTGATGAAACTAGAGGTTTTAAATTTATTTCTTATGCCGTTTGGTGGATTCGTCAGTCCATCCTGCAGGCACTTGCCGAGCAGAGCCGGATTGTTCGTCTTCCGCTAAACAGGGTAGGTGCGTTGAACAAGATCGGTAAAGAGCTTTCCAAATTGGAGCAAGAATATGAGCGTGTTCCATCAGCAGCAGAGCTGGCAGAGAGCCTCGATATGACCGTGTCTGAAGTTGCAGATACGCTGAAAATTTCAGGTCGTCACCTCTCAATGGACGCACCTTTTGCTCAAGGTGAGGATAACAGACTTCTGGACGTTCTGGAGAATGAAGAAATTCCCGATCCGGATAATGACCTCATGGGAGAATCTCTTAAAGTTGAGATTGAACGGGCTCTCTCCAAACTTACAAAACGTGAGGCTGAAGTGATCAGGCTCTATTTTGGTATTGGCCGCGAGCACTCTCTCACACTCGAAGAGATCGGAGAGCGGTTTGACCTGACTCGCGAACGAGTTCGACAGATTAAGGAGAAAGCATTGCGTAAACTTCGACACCACAACAGAAGTGCTGCTCTGAGAGCTTATCTCGGATAATTCTCCGCGAAAAAATTAATAGATCAAAGGTGAAGTGTTTTCCCGCTTCACCTTTTTTATTTGCAGAAATCTTCTCTAATTCCACCATATGACTTCAAATTCACATGAATATGTGATTTGTGCTATTCAATTATCTTATTAGCTTGCCTAAATCATGAAGATCCGATTCCTCATACTTTCTTTGATTGCAGGCTTTGCTTTCCTCCAGGTTGCGGAGGCTCAATACCTGCCTTTCAGAACTTACTCTATTGAGGTAGGGCTTAGTGAATCTGTAGCTCAAGCCCTCATTCAGGACGAACGAGGATATATCTGGGTGGGAACCGGTTACGGTTTGAATCGTTTTGACGGCGTTTCCTTCAAACAGTATTATGAGGATGACGGCCTTGCCTCAAACGATGTTCATGCTCTTTTCCAGGACAGTGAAGGAACCATCTGGGTGGGAACAGAATTTGGCATATCTATTCTGCGGGGAGACACACTTATAACCCCGTCTTCCGTTTCACAATTGAATGAATACCCAGTTATTTCCATCACTGAAGACCAGGAAGGTAATTTTTGGTTTGGAACCGAATCGAATGGGGCGTGGATATTAGAGAAGAATGGCAACCTTGTTTCTGTTAATGAAACAATGGGGATTTCCATGCAATGGGTGCAAACGATCTATTCTGCTGACGATGGCACTATCTGGATCGGGTCCAGGGAAGGGCTGGCACGTATTAATGATGACCAAGTCAGGTATCATTCAACAGAGAATGGATTACCCGACAATCGAATTCGTCATATCACGGGAGATGATTTTGGTCGAATCTGGATCGGTACATTTTCCGGTTTGGTGAAATATGAAAATGGAAATCTGAGTATTTATGACCGCTCTGATGGACTGCTGGATGATAAAATTCAAACAATAACAGTTGAAGACAGAAACCGGGTTTGGCTGGGAACGGAGAGTGGAGTTTCATTTTTTGACGGAAGGAATTTTCAAAATTACACGCGAGCCGAAGGTGTACCGGGTACAATCGTTCAATCTTCGTTGTTAGATCACGAGGGAAATATGTGGTTCGGTACGCTTGGCGGAGGAATGTGTATTTATGTAGGTGATTATTTTCAAAGTTTTAACATTGAAAACGGACTTACAAATAACGTAATCACCGGTTTTGCGGAGGGACCGAACGGCGACGTCTGGATTGCAACCTATGGCGGTGGCTTATTAAGGCATGACGGAGAATCGTTTCAGCCTTATGATGAATCGGATGGGTTGGTTGATAATATTGTTTTTTCATTTCTGCTGGATAGCCAAAATAGATTCTGGATCGGTACACGGGGTGGAATAAGCATTTATGAGGATGGTCAATTCAACACTGTCAGTCCCGATCGTTTTCCATTCGGCTTGGTTAGAAAAATTTATGAAGATGTGGAAAAGAATGAATATTGGATTGCTACCTATGAAAGCGGAGTGATTCAACTACAGGAAGAGGGATATATTCAACATCATACGGGAAATGGATTTTTGAATAACACCGTGATGGATATCAAGCGGGATGAGCAGGGAAATTACTGGTTTGCTACTTACGGCGGTGTGGCTATGTACGATGGTGAACAGTTTGAATATTTAACCATGGCTGAAGGCCTTCCAAGTAATGGAGTAATACATATTCACATTGATCATAATGGGGATAAGTGGTTCTCTACATTTAACGGCGTTGCAAAATATGATGGTGAATCCATAGAGCGCCTGTCACAGTCTGAACAGATCGACCTGATAACCTACTTCACCATCCAGGATTTGGAAAATCAGTATTGGGTGGGTACCAACCGAGGCCTTTACCGGCTGAACCCTGATGAATTGTTAGAAGCCGAAAATACACTTGAACGATTGCAATCATTCAGAGTCTACAACAAGAATCAGGGTTTGATTGCCAACGAGTTGAATGCCGGAGCTTCGTATGTAGCATCTGACGGAACTATTTGGCTGGGTACGGTAGAAGGGCTGAGCCATTTTTATCCAAGTGAAATCAGGGAAATTAACGCCCCACCGGGAATTGAATTTGAGGAAGTGATGGTGAGCGGTCGTATGATTAACCCGAAAGGGCAGCATGATTTTGATAATGATGAGAATTTTGTACAGATATCGTACTCCGGTTTGAGCTATGAAGCACCGGATCAAATATTCTATGAATATCGAATGAGAGGGCTTGACCAGGGATGGCAAATTACCACAGAACGAACCATTCGGTATCCATCTTTATCTCCAGGTGAGTATGAATTTCAGCTTCGAGCCTATAATGCCGATGGCTTTGTAAGTGCAAAAAGAGCCCAATTCTCCTTTGATATTGCCTATCCCTATTATCTACAATGGTGGTTTTTTGTGTTGATTATTTTAGTAATTGTTGGGTTAATATTATTCTCAATACGGTATTTCAGAATTAAAAAGCAGGTGGATATTGAGCGGATGCGTGTTCAAATTGCAAGTGATCTGCATGATGATGTGGGATCATCTCTTACAGAACTTGCGCTCCAAACAGACTTTTTGCAGGCCGTTACTTCCGGCGATGATGTTAAGAAGACACTAAAGCAACTTGGTAAGCACAGTCGAAAAATTGTAAGCAGTTTGGATGATATTGTTTGGTCAATCGATTCCAGGAACGATACGGCAGGTGACCTAACAGACCGTATGCAGGATTATGTTAACCAAGTATTTGTAAATGGTGAAGTGAGTGTTTTTTATGATTTTGAAAATCTAAGAATGCATGAAAAGCTTCCGGTTGACGTTAAGGAGAACATATACCTTATTTTTAAAGAGGCAATTAATAATATTGTTAAGCACTCAAATGCGTCCCGGATTGATATCAGATTTTCATTTTCCGGCAAGTCGTATACGCTCGAAATTCATGATAATGGCACCAAAATTAAAAATGACAGGAAAACGGGACAAGGTTTACGAAACATGAAGATGCGAGCTGATCGTATAGGATCAGATGTAGAGATTGTTTCAAATGGCGGTTTTACAATTCGTGCAACCGGGTCCATAAAATAGACGGAGAATAGCCATGATTAACATCGGAATAGTAGAAGATAATGTGAAGATTAGGAATTTGATTCAGAGATTTCTCGATATGCAGGAATCGATGAGTTGTAAGGTGGCCGTGGATTCAGTTGAAGAGATGCTCGATCATCTCAAAGAGCACGAACCTCCGGATGTAATATTGATGGATATTCAATTGCCGGGAATGTCGGGAATTAAAGGGATTGGTATCATTAAAAAAGAATATCCGGATATTGAGATTATCATGCTAACCGTTTACCACGATTCACATAAAATCTTTGATTCCCTGGTTGCCGGCGCTTCGGGGTACCTGTTGAAACATACTTCGCTGCCCGAAATCAAAGAATCGATAGAAAACCTGGTTGCTGGTGGAGCACCAATGTCTCCCCAAATTGCTCGAAAGGTTATCGAACATTTCAATAAACCAGAACCTGAAAAGAAGCCCAAAAGTGATTTGACAGCTCGTGAGCAGGATATCGTGAACGGCTTGGTTGACGGACTGAGCTATAAATTGATTGCCGACCGGTACGATATTTCAATCGACACGGTACGCGCTCATATACGAAACATTTATAAGAAATTACACGTTAACTCAAAGGCAGAGGTAATTGCAAAATCCCTCCGTGGTGAAATTTAGAGATGTGCAATCGCATCACATGGTTATGTGATAGTTGATTGTTCATTTATGTTGTATTTTAAAATAAGAAAAGAAATTTACGGTAATTCCGGAGGCTATTATGAGACATTCAACGAAAATCACCACTTTTTTGATTGCGGTACTGGCGTTAACTGCAACAAGCTGCTATACTCAGCTTCGAACTACCTATAGTCCATATCCAGGAAACGGATACTATTCATCTGATAGCAATACGGAAAGAGTTGCATCGAATGAAAGATCTGTAGAAGAACGAGGCGATCAGGTTGTAAATGAAGAAGACTATACGCTGGGTTATGATGACGGCTGGTCGGATGCCGAGGCTTATTATTTTAAAGACTATGAGGCCAAGCGATGGTATGAAGAGTATGGAGCTACTCTTGCACACGATCCGTACGTTCGGCACTATACCTTGAATCACTATTATGGCCGGGGATACTCACCATTTCACTCTTATTACTATCCACATTATCCATACTATTCCTATTTTGATTCCTGGAACTTCTCAATTGGTTTTAACTTTGGTTGGGGATGGAACCGCTGGAATCATCGATATGCTTACCACCCGTTCTATGACTATTACGCATATCCCGGTTACTATCCATATTATGGAGGTTATTATGGCTGGGGCTATCGACCCTATTACGGCAATACGTTTGTAATCTATAATGGGTCTCGTGGAACAAACCGCAATTATGGCCCAAGAAACAACGGATTGTCGTCTCGCGGATCAGAAACAGTTCGCAGAACCCGATCAGATGCGAGAGTAAGAAATACAGCCAACAGAAGTGATATACGCTCGAATGCAAGATCCAGAAATGTAACGAATACCCGAAGCCGGGGTACTGTAAACCGATCGAGTGGAACAACCCGGTCGAGATCTTCCTCAACTGTTCGAAGCCGATCCGGAAATAACTCGAATAACCGTGGAACTGTGAACAGGAGTTCAAATAACCGGTCAAGGAGTTCGGGTACTGTCAACCGGAGTCGTTCCTCTACAAGCAGAAGCAATGGAACGGTTAACAGAAGCAGATCTACGTCAAATAATCGAAGCAACGGAACTGTAAACAGGAGTCGATCTTCTAACAGAGGCAATCAAAGTGCAAACAGAAGCCGATCATCAAATCAATCACGAGCGAATGTTGGCAGTGAAGGAGTGATCATAAGCCGCGGAACGTCGATTATAAGAAATCGTGACAATGATCAAAATCGAAATACAGTAAATCAAAGAGTTGATATCAATTCGCGTGACCGATCTGCAACGGTAAATAATCGCATCAGAAGTTATAACAAT
>Ga0102943_1000303_pt1 | contig 33766 bp, 24 predicted proteins | sample SalPonC_black_MG_FD_78174 | JGI IMG/M metagenome (GOLD analysis project Ga0102943, IMG submission 78174) | Salt pond soil microbial communities from South San Francisco under conditions of wetland restoration - Salt Pond MetaG... | ecosystem: Environmental > Aquatic > Marine > Intertidal zone >...
TTCCAATCTGTAGAAAAAATTAATTCTTGTATTAATGAAATGTTGCTCTTTGCATTTGGGACTACTGGTTAAACTGATTGTAAGCTGTTTTATTTTAAGCCGGTATTTGGGGAATTACAACCATGTATTAATTTAACGGGTTTGAATGAAATCGGAATTGATTGATGGAACAATAATTCGTGAAAAATCTTCGATGGATATTATTGAACAGTTCGATAAGGAATCGATGAAGGATTGATAATTGGACTATCAAATATAGATAAATACAAAAAAAGATTAATTGTAAATGGGCGCCAGTCGTGCAGGATATTAGAAATGAAATGAGTGAATTGTTAGTTTCACTTTTTCATAAAGCTGAGAGAGTATCTGTAGAAGGATGCTCTCTCTTTTTTTGTGAGATGTTTAAGATCAAATACAGAAGGAACATGCCAGAGTCTGAATGGAGTGAAGTGCTGGTAGATTATGAGGCAACGTTTAGCTTATACCGATTCAAGCTTACTTTTCGAATTTTTAAAAAAATTTGATATTGTTGATTTAAAGATTCAGCTTTAAATGCTTGTATTACGAACTTATAATAATTATGTATATTAAAAAAATGAGGCATAGAAACATAACAAACCCAAATTGCGTTACTTAGAGATGTAGACTATATTTAATCAAGAAAGAAACAGTTGCCATGTGGAAGAAAATTAAATCTTATCTTCGTTTTTGGAAAAACAAACCTTCTTATCATATTGAAGGATCTGCTTATGGTGGTCTCCGCATGGATATCGACAAGTATTATTCGTTGGAAGAAAACAAAAAGGAGCTTGAAGAACTTAATAAAATCTTTGAAAAGAAAATAAATCAAGAAGAAAAAGACTCCTCTTCTGTTACTAAAATCTGATGCTTTCCGTAAATACTATTCTTATACCTGTCCTTGGTGGATTTTTGTTTGTAAAGTATAGCTATTTAACTAGATTCAGATCTATTCGGGATAATGGGTATGTGATTTTATTCAAATCTTCGGTTGTGGGTCTCTTTTTTTATGGTGCTTCTTATCTTTTTTGGAGGGCTGCCATTCTTGATGAAGATGCAAATCCTGCTATTCCTGAGTGGATTCACTTTATTCATGATTTTTTAGGTTATCCTGAGTTACTTCCCGCCATTATCTCATTAATTCTTATTGGACTTGCTGTTGCCGTCGTAAACTATGTATTAGATATAGATGAGATGAAAAAACGGGTTATTAAGCAGGACGATGATGCGTTTGAAGTAACTATTTTAAATGCTTATGTGGATGAAAAATATATTCTCATTACACTTGATAATGGAAAAGTTTATGCAGGAAGGGTCACTGACACGTATTTCCGAGTTAACGATGAAATCCGATCTATTTTATTAACACCCTTTTTTAGCGGATACCGTAAACCGGACGAACTAACATTGCAGCTTACTACATTTTACGGTCATATCTACAGGCAAATTATTCGGCACCCTGAACAATTTGATGTTAAAATTTCTGATTTTTCTGTTGCTATTCGTTACGATCATATAATTTCTGTAAGTCCTTTCGATCCAAAAACTTATGCCAGATTCAGGGAACTTGGACCACTCTCGGTTTGAGTTAGACATCCGAACTCTGTGAGGATTTGGTCTGCTTCCTGAAGCCTCGTGACCATGTTCTTCGCCAGCAGAACGTATCATTCTTCCATCATGTTCTTTCAGATCAACAGAGTGGAAAAAAGACGATTTTCATTCACAATTTTTGTATTTTTAAAGTTTTGAATTGAACCTGACTGATGCCAGAAACAGACTCCTCCGCCCAGCAAAAAATCTCGCAAAACGGTTCACCAACCTCCGACTGCCCCATCGTTGTAAAAGGTGCCCGTGTTCATAATCTCAAGAATATTGATGTTGAGATCCCACGTAATAAACTCACGGTGGTTACGGGAGTGTCTGGCTCGGGAAAATCGAGTTTAGCGTTCGATACGATCTATGCCGAGGGACAACGTCGATACGTTGAGAGCCTTTCAAGTTATGCCCGTCAATTCCTCGAGCGGATGGACAAGCCGGATGTGGATTTCATGCAGGGAATCTCTCCTGCGATGGCGATTCAGCAGAAAACCACCAGCAGCAACCCGAGATCTACAGTTGGTACGACTACAGAGATTTATGATTACGTTCGTCTGCTGTTCGCAAGGATTGGGAAAACGATCTCTCCAAAGTCCGGAAAGGAGGTTTTTAAAGATACGCCCAAAACCATCATCAATGAGTTATTTGAAGAGTTGGATGAGAAAACGAAATTCTATGTACTCTTTCCCTTTGAACTGCGAGAGGGGCGAAAACCGGAAGAGCAATTAACTGTTTTAAAGGAAAAAGGGTTGACCCGACTCCTCCATATCGAGGATGAATCGATGATTGACCTGACTCGCGATGATTATGATCCGGAAAGCATCGAACCGGAAACATACCGGGTGCTGGTAGATCGCCTGGCCATCAAAAAGGATGATGCAACCCGCAGCCGAATAGCGGAGTCGATCGAGACAGCATTTCGTGAAGGGAACGACCGCTGTTCCATTAAGGTCAGAAATGGAAAAGAGTATAAATTCAGTGAGCGATTTGAGCGGGACGGCATGGAGTTTTTGGAACCGTCACCACAAATGTTTTCATTCAACAATCCGTTTGGAGCTTGCGATGAGTGTGAAGGTTTTGGTAAGGTGTCTGGTATTGATGAAGACCTGGTTATTCCCGATCCCGATAAAACGATTCGGGGCGGAGCCGTGGCGCCTTTCGATTCTCAGAAATTCGGCAAATATTTACGTGATTTCATCAAAGTAGCCGCCCGGGATAAAATCCCTATTGATACTCCATATAAAGATCTGGATAAAGATGCCAAGCGTGTACTGTGGCACGGAAAGGGTAATTATGCCGGGATCTACGGTTTTTTTGAAGATGTGAAAAGTCAGTTTTACAAAGTTCATATGCGTGTTCTCTATTCCAGGTATCGCGGGTACAGCCGATGTCCGGAATGTGAAGGGTATCGCGTTCGGAAAGATGCACTGTATGTGAAGGTAAATGGTCAGCACATCGGGCAGGTAACAGAGATGACAATAGGCCATGCCCGTGAATTTTTTGAGAACCTGGAGCTCACCGATTTTGAAAAAGAAGTAGCGGGACAAATTTTGTATGAGATCCGGAAACGACTCAAATACCTGGATGAAGTTGGACTGGATTACCTGACCCTGGATCGGCTGACCAATACGCTGAGTGGCGGAGAATCACAGCGAATCAGCTTGGCAAATTCACTGGGAAGCTCGCTCATTGGGAGTTTATATGTTTTGGATGAGCCGACCATAGGCCTTCACCCCAGGGATAATAATCGATTGATCAACATTTTGCAGTCGCTGCGGGACATTGGAAACACGGTACTTGTTGTTGAACACGATCCTGAAATGATCCAGTCCGCAGATAATATCATTGATATCGGCCCATTTGCCGGTACTCATGGCGGCGAGGTTGTTTTTAGCGGCTCATATGATGAACTGTTAGAATCAAAAACACTGACCGGAAAATATCTCAGTGGAAAGAAAGAGATCCCGATTCCCAAAAAACGCCGTAAAGGAAACGGCAAATCCCTGGTTGTAGAAGGTGCTTCGGAACACAACCTGAAAAGCATAGATGCAGAATTTCCGCTCGGAAAATTGGTTTGTGTAACGGGCGTATCAGGTTCAGGAAAATCGACATTGGTTCATGATACGTTATATGCAACCATTCAGAATAAACTGGGAACATGGAAAGATAAAATTGGCCGGAACAAAGGTGTAAATGGAATTAAAAACATTGAAGCTGTCGAGATGGTGGACCAAAGCCCGATAGGCCGGTCTACGCGCTCGAATGCAGCTACCTATACCAAAGCGTTTGACGGTATCCGCGACCTGTTTGCAAATACCAAACAGTCCAAAATCATGGGATATGAACCCGGTCACTTTTCTTTTAATGTTCCCGGCGGCCGTTGTGAAGCATGCCAGGGCGAAGGCGTCCAAAAAATTGAGATGCAGTTTATGGCTGATATCGAATTACAGTGCGAGGAGTGCGGCGGAACGCGATATCGGAAAGATATTCTGCATGTGAAATATCGCGGTAAAAATATTCACGATGTGCTGGAGATGAACATTAGTGATGCCATTGAGTTTTTTGTGGATGAATCCAGCATTGTAAACAAATTACAGCCAATGGAAGATGTAGGGCTAGGATATTTGAATCTCGGCCAGAGCGCAACAACCCTTTCTGGTGGTGAAGCTCAGCGTGTAAAACTGGCAAAATTCCTCTCGAAAACGAACACAGATGAAACGCTCTACTTCTTTGATGAACCTACAACAGGTCTCCATTTTGAGGATATTTCGAAGCTTCTGAAGTCTTTCAATAACCTGGTTGATAACGGTCACTCGGTGATTATTATCGAGCACAACCTGGATGTAATTAAATCGGCCGACTGGATTATTGATATTGGACCGGAAGGAGGGTTTGGAGGCGGGCAAATCGTTGCGAGCGGAACACCTGAAGATATTGCCGCAAACAAAGACAGCCACACGGGCAAATTTCTAAGTGAGATTTTAAACGATTCCTGAATCTGAAATAGCTGTTGAGTTTCTCAAATATTCTGCGTTCAATACAGACAGTCATTTACCAGACATGGAACGCTATGCTCAATTTCAAACAATTTTATTTACTGGGCTTTATTTGGGGAATTTTGGGAATTTGTTCAATCGCAGCACAATCACAGCTCGAACGAATATCTATTACAGAAAGGGGAGATGGAAACGGATATGTTCTTCGATACCATCTGACCGAGATGGTTGATTCATACGATCTCATACAGCCGGAGATCAATCGGGTTCAGATGCAGCTTTTTTCACCCGGACTTAATGCAGCGGAAGCAGAGATGCCGGAGATGAATGAGGAAATCATCGGGCTTGAGCTAATTCAACTGAATGGTGGCATTGGAGTTGAGATCACGAGTGCAGAGAATCTGTTTTTCACAGCTGAAACTTACCCGGATCAAAATATGCGTGATCTGCTTGTGAATCTCGAATACGCATCGCAGGCTGATGTAGAGGCTGTTGCACTCGAATCTGAGCCCTACGAATGGTCGCTGATCGAAGAAACACCCCCGGAGACAATAGCAGAAGAACAACCGGAAACCGAAGAAACTGATCCGCCAACTGAAATGGAGAATGAGGAACCTGAGCCGGTCGTGCAACGGGAACCTGTTTCGGTTAGAATTGGAATTACGGGGGGAATAGGAATCGCAAACAAATTAGGGGGAGATTATACGGCCGGGTCGAGACAGGATTTTTTGATGGGTATATCGGCCGGTATAACATTTCCTTTTGTTTTACCATACTCTATAAAAACCGGCATAGAAACCGGAATTTTTTATACTCAGAAAGGCTTTTTAAATCCATCGGCAAATAGGTTTGATGGCGAAACCGTTTTGCTTGATTACGTGGAGGTTCCGGTTTTGATAAGGCTTCATTACGATGTAACACCGATGATTAAACCAAAAATTGTCGGTGGAATTTATAGTGCATTTCGGGCAAATGCAGAAGTTCTCCAAAACGATGGCGACCGAATTGATCTGAACGAGAATACAAAAGCTGTTGATATAGGCTTATTGGCAGGAGTTGGTTCAGATTTTTTGATTCAGAGCACGAGCATTTCACTCCAGGTTAGATACGGCGTGAGCATATCTCCGATTTTTAAAGGGAACTTTAGTGGAAATGAAAGACTTGGGTATCTTTCGTTGATGGCAGGTTTTCGGTTTTGAGGACTGGAATTGTCATCTCAGTCTCGCAGTTTCATAAATTGGATTAGCGTATTCCTTGAAGGTTTGAAAATGAAGTCATCTGAAGTGAATATGGAATACAAGACAGGTTATACAATTCGATGTTAAAACTTTTTTCCACTCTAAATCTCAAGTTGTGGTGGCGCTCCCTGCAAGGAGTGGAAGTAGCGGCAATATTATTCTATTCTGCTTTTATTATTATTGCAACCGGGCAGTTTTTCGGAGTCATCCTCGTTCTTCTTTTCACATCTGATATTGAACATTTTCAAAGCCTCTATCCGTGGCTTACAGAGGAAGTTCACCTGTTTGGTAATCTGCTTTTTGTCAACATCTTTTGGTTTACCCAGGTTTTCTTTACAAAAATCAGCCGGCTTCGAATCAACGAAAACCGTAAACTTCTATCATTTGGTATGCCGGTTAAAAAGCTGACAAACTACCTGAACCTTGCCGGCTTTTTGCACCCGCTGAACCTGATTTTCCAGGTTTTTTGGTTCATCTATTTGGGTTTTATGGCACAAACAGCCATTCAATATCTTATTGTATTGCTGTTGATTTTAGTGAACTACGGGTTAATTACGTCGATTAAGTGGCGGTTCCGAATGTTTGCGGCAGACCGATTTAAATACGTAAGCGGAACAACATTGATTCTTGTAATATTTGCTCTTTTACTTGCTTCAAGTGTTGATTATCAGCCATACTTGAGTTCTCCACAGGTGGCTGCACAAACTTTAACAGACTGGCTCTACTTTCTGCCGGGATATATCTTTTACTATATAGGGTCGTCTCTCACAGGTACCGTTGAACAAGCAATAGTAACCGGATTTTTGTTACTTCTGGCCGTACTTTTAAACAGGGATATCCATCTAAAAACAAAGACATCACTTCTCTCCCCGCCAAAGTCTACCTCCGAGGTTGAAAATAACAGGGGCTTGTCACGGTTTATGAAATTACTGGGAAAAGAAGGCGGGAAATATTTCTACTCTGTATGGAATCACAGATATAGTAAAATTCAACTTCTAATCACCTACATTTTTGTAGTTCCCTATGTCGTATTGTTAGGAAATACTACTTATATCATCGGTGTATTGCTTACTCTTATTCCAATCATCTATTTGATGGTGATGCTTACCAACATGTTTGGATTTGAAAACCGGGAGCTGCTGCTGTCGCTTCAAATGCCGGTCAAGAAAAAAACAATTGTAACCCAACGGATTATGGCGGCGATACTGGTGAGTCTAGCCGGATCAAGTATTGTATTTATCCTGGTTCCGATATTTATCGAATCCGTTCCCACAATGATACAGGTACACCTTGGTATTCTTACCATTTGTCTCGTGTTTCTGCACTATATCATGACGAGCTGCATCGAGAATTATAAAAAGATAGAAGAGGTGAGTGTCATGTCGGTTTCGAATCCGGTATTACCCATTTCCATGTCGTTCACGGCAATGTTCATCGTGATGTTATTAGGCCTTTTTACATTTTTTGTCTTTGAAGAATATGTTTGGTTCCATATAGTTGCCTTGTTTGCCATCGACCTGATACTTGGAATTACACTCATTCGGAAAATAAACTCCATGCCTGAACCTTTTCAAACTAAAGTGATACCGAAACTATGGAACGAGCTTTAGTCATACAGAATCTTACAAAAGCGTACGATAAAGAACCCGTTCTGAAGGAACTGAACCTTGAAGTGCCTACCGGCAATATATTTGGATTGATAGGGCCGAATGGTGCCGGTAAAAGTACAATGATCGGGATTTTGACAGGATTACTCTCCTACGATCAGGGTTCTGTGGAGATTGACGGTATGCCTTACTCGGCTGAAAACGAAGTTGAAATTAAAAAAAGAGTCGCCTCTGTTCTGCAGCCTCCGCTACTGTTTGAAAATTTTACCTCTTACGAGTTCATCTCCTATGTTTGCGACATGTATAAAGTGTCCAATCACGATCTGGACGAAAGAATCAGCTCCCTGATGGAATACTTTGAAATCGAAGAGTTTGCCCAGGTGAAGACGAAGCAGCTTTCATCGGGCAGCCGGAAAAAACTGGCTTTTTGTGCTGCTATTCTTACAGATCCAAAATTGCTTTTTTTGGATGAACCGTTCGAGAGTGTAGATGTAATATCGATCGGTCGGATGAAAAATGTGATTCGAAGGCTCAAAGGGAAGGGAACCACTATTTTTATTACAAGCCACATTCTTGAGGTGGTGGAAAATCTGTGCGATGATATCGCTATCCTTCACAAGGGAAAAATTCTGGCCTATCTCGATTCGGAGAGCCGTCGCGAGCTTGAAAAAGATTCAAACCTGAGTGAAATTTTTGAGCAGTACATAGAAAGCGGAGTTGATAATGAAGATCGACTCAGCTGGCTATAGTTGATTGAGCATCTGCGGAAGGAATCTCCCCGCGCAAAAAAATGAAACTCGTGATAATGAAGAGGATACCCGTAAGCGACGCAAAATAGAATGTACCTTCCAGGCTTACATAAAGATAAACCAACCCCAGGACGTAGGGACCAATAGCCTGTCCCAGTCTCATCACCATCCAGTTTGCGGAGAGAAAAGCAGCCCGAAACTCCTTGGGAGCGTAACCGGTCAAAAGGTTCATGATACTTGGAATATTCATTCCCTGTGCAACGCCAAACAGTGAAATCGGTATTGCAAAAAGCCAGATATTGTCAACAAAAGGAATCATGGCAAATATTAAAGTATAAAGTACAGCGGCAGCTTTAATCAGTGTTTGTTCATTGAATCGAGCCGTAAGCCTGCCAAGCTGCGCAGAAGTGATTGCTGTTACCAGGGATGAACCAGAAAGAATGGCACCGATTGCAAATGAGCTTTTTGAGAATTTTTCATCAAGCAATATGGTAAAAAAGGTGATATATCCACCATATAGCATAATAAAGGTGAAAAACATACAGAGAAACAGTGCCAGAACCGTTTTTGAAAATAGGGCCGATTTCACCTCTTTCAGGTAAAATTTAATTTCGAGTCCGTTCTTTTCTGTTTCCTGCCGGAGGAAGAATAGTGCAAACAAACCGACCGGCAGAGCAAGCAGGCTGAGATAGAATGGGTATGACCACCCGATAATGGCAAGCGCCCCGCCAATGGCTGGATAGAGTGCCGTCCCGATACTGAGTACACTGCCGTTGTACCCCATCACCGTAGCGCGCTCATTACCCAGGTACAGATCGCCAATGAGTGTTAGATTCAGAACTCCGAGAGCGGCACTCCCGATACCCTGGAATACCCTGAACATCAACAGTTGTTCAAAACTGTCTGCCAACGCACAGGCGGTACCGGCAATACCAAACAAGAACAGGGATGGAACGAGAATAACTTTGCGGTTAAAACGGTCTGCAAGGATTCCAAAAATGGGCGTAAAAATAATACCCGGAAGCGTAAAAAAGGTGATTAATAATCCAATCTGGTTAGTTGATACATTCAGTGAGCGCCCGATTGAAGGGAATGCCGGCGCTATACTCGAAACGCCCATCACAGAGGTTAGAGTTACACCAAAAATGATATAAAGATTGAGATCTTTAAGAAGCGAGTTTTTTGAGATGTTGAGCTTCAAAAATATAGTTTGAACTAAATTTTTGTGATTTTGAGTTGTAAACGCAAAACAATATAAAGCCCTTTTTCATAAATTTTATAAATTGATTTCTTTAGAATTTTTATCCCTGTTGGGTTAAAAAAATCGTATTTTGACAGTCATTTACCGACTTCATAATGATCGGTAAATTGGTTAAAGTACTTTAGGTGCGTTATCAAATTAAAATAATGGATTTAAATTTTGTTAGTTAAAGATCACGTAATCTCAGATGTTGCCAGCCGTCGATATACAATTAAATTTGCCAAAACGGAAGAGGAGGTAGAAGCTGCGCAACGGCTTCGTTACAACATTTTTAAAGGTGAGCTGGATCGAAACTTTATATTTGAGAATGGAATTGACCGGGATAAATACGATGAGCAGGCACATCATCTGATCGTCGTACATAATGAATCAGGTAGTATTATCGGTACCTATCGGTTACAAAGTTATGAACAGGCGCAATCAGGAAAAGGATTTACGACGGATGTGCGTTTCCGTTTAAATGGTTTGCCTGAAGATGTACTCAAAAATGCCGTTGAAGTTGGTCGAGCATGCATTAGTGAAGAGCACCGGAGCGGACGTGTATTATTCCTGCTCTGGAAAGGGCTTGCCGGTTATCTTGAGCACTTTAAAAAAAGATACCTGTTTGGATATGCCGCCCTCGAATCAAAGAAGCCACATGTTGCCCTTCAAACACTGGAGTACCTGGAAAAGGAAAATAATCTTCATCCCGAGTATCATATTGAACCGCGCGAAGGCTATGAGCTTGAATGGAATGATGATATGCCAAGAACAGATGAGATCGACATTCCGCCGCTTTTTCAAAACTATATTGATGTGGGATGCACGGTTTGTGGAGGGCCTTCATATGATCGGGACCTGAATCTGTTACACTTCGTTATTTTACTTGATGTAGAAGCGATATCCGATGAAACCCGGAAATTGTTTTTTGGATAAAGCTGTTTTTCCCTTTCTTAAAGAACTAGATTAACCATATCTATTTTTAGAAAGTCGATTTATGAATCTGCAATGAGAAATCTTCGCGCAAGTGTAAAAGTATCTCTTCTGATTTTATTTACACTGCTATCATATACCGGGTATTTTGCCATCTATCTTCCGCTACGTTTGTTTGACTTATCTTATGAAGCGTGGAGAAACCTTTACATGCGTTTTTGGTCGAAGACGGTTGCAAGGATTCTAAGTGTTAGGTTTCACGTAAAAGGCACACCTCCTGAAGCGCCATTCATTCTCGTCTCCAATCACCTTAGTTATATTGATATAGTGCCAATGTTCATGAACATGAACTGCACGTTTGTAGCAAAAAAAGCAGTGGAATCCTGGCCCCTGTTAGGCCCAATGGTGAAATATACGGGGGTAATTTTTGTAGATCGTTCTATCAAAAGAGATGTAACCCGTGTGAATGAATTGCTGTCAAAAAGTTTAAATAAACACCAGGGTATTGTGCTTTTCCCCGAGGGCACAACCACGGGTGGAGATCGCGTGCTCCCTTTTCGGTCTTCACTTTTAAATTATCCGGCTTCGGCTTCAATTCCGGTTCACTTTTCCGTAATTCAATACAAAACTTCAGAAGATGATCCATCTGCAGATGAAACAGTTTGTTTTTATGGCGCTCGTGATCCGTTTCATAAACACGTTTTTAAGCTTGCTGGGAATAAAAAGATCGATTGCCATGTAGTATACAGCGGGGAAACTGTCCGCTCATCAGACCGAAAGGATTTAGCACAAAAATTACAGGAGAAGGTTGAAAACGCTGCAAGCTCACTACGGAAGGAAATAGAATTATAGGGGTTATATTAAATCTAGGAGATTCATTCCATGGCTCTGACTTTTGAATGAAAATGAAAAATACCTGCCAAATTTAATTTTAGAATATAACCCAGTGCTTCCAAGTGTTTCGTACCGAAAGCGGCCCTTCGGTACGAATATGTTAGTTTAATCAGCTTGGAGAATCTTTCAGCTTAAACGCCTCTTTTACACTCTTTCTGCGCTTCTTGGAGATCGATACAACTACCGCAGGTACTACAAAAAGAGTCAGGACGGTTGCAAATGCGAGTCCCCCGATGACTGACCTGGCAAGCGGGCTCCACGTTTCGGAACCGGCACCGAATTCAAGTGCAAGTGGAATCATGGAGAAGATCGTTGTGAGGGCTGTCAACAGAATAGGTCGCATCCGTCGCTGGCAGGCCTCGAGGAACAGTTCCAGATAATCCGTCTCATCATCTTTACCACGTGTATTTTGGTGGATGAAGTCGACCAGTACAATTCCATTGTTTACCACAATCCCAATTAGTAGTACTATTCCGATGTATGCGGGTACACTCAGAGATGTGGATGTCATAAACAGGAATACGAGAGATCCAAAAAAGGCCAATGGAACTGAGAACATCACGATGAAAGGATCACGTAAATTCTCAAAAATGGAGGCCATTACCATATATGTTAAAAGCAGAGCCAGAATTGCAGCAATAAGAATTTCTCTGCTGCTTTCCTGCTGATCAAAAACAGATCCTGTAAATGCATATCGATAACCATCGGGCATAGCGATTTCATTATCCAGGACACTGATAATTTTTTGCCGATACTCCTCCATATCACCCCGAACCATCACACTGACGTCCAGGAGTGTTTCCCGATCACGCCGACTGATTCGGCTGAGACCCTCTTGAACGGAGAAATCACCAAGAGCCAAAACAGGTATTCGCTGATCTTCAAATTGAGCCAACTCAAGTGAAAAGAGATCTTCCCTGCTTTGAAATTGGTCGCGCTGGAGTTGTACCATAATCGGAATTTCACGTCCCTGGTCGCGATAATATCCGGCTCGGTTTCCGCGGGTTTGGATGCCAAGTTGTGTAGCAACATTTGTGGGAGAAAAACCGGCACGATTGATTCTCTCTTTATTAATATCATAGACCAGCTTAGGCTCCGGCCTTGATCGTGGATTACTTACAGACATTACATTCGGATCGTCGATTAAAGCCTGTTCAAGGCGAAGTGTGAGCTGTTGAAGCACATCCATATCAGGTCCAATCAAGCTAACCCGGATCCCACTATTTCCCCAACCTCGTCCCGGAGCTCCGCCACCGAGATTATCAAGCTCTACTTTTATGTCAGGTTCTTCAAGCTCGCCTTGTAATCTCGTAGCAATTTCGGTGGTCGTTTGATCACGCTGAAATTTATCAACCAGTGTAATGCTCAAACTGCCAATATTGGGTTCTGTACTCCACCCTTCACGGCCAATATTGTTGATGACTGTTCGAACATTCGGATCATCCAGAAGGTGATCGGAAAAATCTCTGAGGACGGTGGCTGTTCGTGCAAGTTTGGTTCCGGCTGGTAGTTCTACATCCAGTTCAAAAGTTCCCTGGTCACTTGCAGGGAAAAACTCTTTTTGAATGTCAGTAAAGAGGTAATACGACCCACCGATAATCAATAACACGGTAATCCCGATCACATATTTTCTCTTTAAAATCCACTCGAGTATGGAGATGTAGCGGTTTTCGAGAGATTTCATCCAGTTCAGGGTAAAACTATGCTTAACAAACTCTTCCCGTTTCAAAATAAGGGAAGCCAGAACCGGTATTAAAATGATAGACGCCAGGAATGAAAATGCAATGGAGATAGAGATGGTTAATGCCAGGTCTTTAGCTACAGTGCCTGCAAAACCGGAAACGCCCAGGATCGGTACGAATACAGCAATGGTTGTCAATGTAGAACCCAACAATGCGCCCCCCACTTCCTTGGTTCCGCTCAGTGCTGCATCAAACCGGTCTTTACCTGCTTCCAGGTGAGCGGCAATACCCTCTGAAACAACTATAGAGTTATCAACCAAAAGACCGATCGCGAGAGCAAGTCCAGTAATGGAGATGATGTTCAGAGTAATATCCAGAGCATACATTGCAGCAAACGTACCCGTCAATGAAACGGGGATGCTCATGGCAACCACAAAGGCAATTCTCCACCCTCCCATGAAAATCAATAGTATAACGACCACTACCACCAATGCGATCAGAGCCGATTGGGCAAGGTTTGATACGGAGTCTTCAATAAACTGACCCTCGTTATTCAACACCTGCATGGTGACACTGGAAGGCAGATCGGGCATAAATTCACCTGTAGTCTCCACAACCGCCTGTGTAACATCCAGCGTGTTGGCGTCGGATTGTTTCTGAACCTCAACAGTTACACTATTACGACCGTTGATCTCTACAATATTTTCAATCTTTTCATATCCGTCTTCTACACTTGCTACATCACGAACACGGACGGGGATACCATTCTCAATAGTTACAATAGTTTGAGCAATCTGTTCGATGTTCGTATACATCGATTCGGCCCGTATGCTATAGCTGGTTCGATCGGCTACAAGGTTTCCAATAGGGGTTTGTGAATTATTTTGTGAGATAGCCTGAAATACATCCTGGGGCAAAAGGTTGTGCCGTGCGAGAGATTCCTGGTTCAGATCTACATAAACGTTTCGTGTGAGACCCCCTCTGGTATCTGCCGAGGCTACTCCGGGAATCCGTTCAAAGCGCGGTTCGATAAATTCAACTGCAAGGGTTCGGAGTTCATCCAGTCCCAATACATCGGATTCCACACTTAGGCGTATTACCGGTGAACGGTCGGGGTCAAACTGAAAAATGATTGGCTCGCTGGCTTCATTCGGCAATTCTGATCGAATTCGTTCAACTGCTTCGCGAACTTTTTGTTCGGTAACCATAATATCTGTACCCGATTGGAGCCGGAGAATCATGAAGGTACTTCCCTGGCTCACATTCGATTCTAACGTCTCCACCCCTTCAACACCGGATATCGCTGCTTCAACCGGTTTTACAACGAGCTGAAGCATATCCTCCGGCGCCACATTTGCATAGTTTACAGACACGCCCATCACCGGAATATTGAAAGTGGGATAAAGTGTAACCTTCAGGTTTGAAAGAGAAAATACACCGAACCCGATAAGCAACAAAGACATCATGATTGCGGTTACGGGCCGCTTCAGAATTGTTTCGGTAATGGTAATTTTTTTCATATTTCTAAACCTTAAATCTTAATCATTAAGCTACTCATGCAGTGGATCCACTTTGTGGACTGAATCGAAGCCCGCTTTTTCTACCAAACTATTGATGATGTAATACATGCAGGGTACAGCAAATAGCATCAATACCGTAGACATGGCGAGACCGCCAATAACGGATCGTGCCATCGGGCTCCAGGTTTCGGCACCTGAACCAAGTTGCAGCGCAAGAGGAACCATCGCCAGAATCGTAGTAAAGGCTGTCATCAAGATAGGCCTCAACCTTCGGCTGGCACCGTTTACGATGGCCTGATGGCGCGACTGTCCACGTGATTGTAATATCTTGATATAGTCGATCATTACAATTCCATTATTCACCACAATTCCTGTTAGTAGTACAAGTCCTACCATCGCGGTAACACTGACCGGGGTGGACGTAATCCATAATATGAGCAAAACACCGGTTACAGCCAGTGGAATGGTAACAAGAATAATGAATGGTTCAACCAGGCTTTCAAACATAGAAGCCATCACCATATATGTAAGAATGCCGGCGATCATAAATGCATAAAGCAAAAATTGAAATGATTCCCGTTGTTCCTGGGCCGAGCCACCGAGTTCATAACGATAACCTGTAGGCCACTCCATGGAGTCCAGTTCTTGCCGTGCAAGTTCAGTGGCTGTTTGCAGATCCAGTTCACCTAAATTGGCCTGGATCTCAACCATCCGTTCCTGGTTAATTCTCAGTATGTTAGATGGGCCTGTATATCTCTGAATATTCGCGAGATTTTTCAAAGGCATCCATCCGCCGTTAGGTGTTTGAATTTGGAGTTCCTGCAGATCGGTGGATTTCGATTTATCGATTGCAGCCGTTTCAACCAGTACTTCAAATTCAAGTCCCTGGTCAACAAATGTGGTAGCAATGTCTCCCTGAACGGCGTTGCTGAGAGCACTTGCTACCTGCGAGGTAGTCATACCCACACGTGAGATTCGTTCCCGGTCCATCTCCACTCGTAACTCGGGCCGGCCCTGATCGGCAGAACTGAATACACTTACAATTCCTTCAATATCGGTCAGCTCATTCATAACGCCTTCAGCCAGCTCTTTCTTTACAGTCTGTTCGTACCCAAAAACCTGAACAATAAGCCCGGTTTCTCCATCGGGGCTGAGTGGATCTTCACGCAGTTCGCGGATATTAGCTCCCGGGACAATTCGCAGTTCATCCAGCACATCATCTGTAATCTCCATCTGGGTACGATCGCGTTCAGAAATCGGCACCAACTCTACACGTATTCGTCCCTGGTTACCGCCTGGATTATCGGCGCCTTCGATACCGGTCTTATCACCATAATCTGAAACGATTAATCGTGCTTCCGGGACCTCATCTTCAATTATAATTTCAGCCTGTTTGATGGTACGCTCAAGTTCTAAAAGGCTAACGCCCGGTTCTCGCTGAACCTCAAGGATGATAAAGTTCTCATCTACCTGGGGAAAAAATTCTCCTCCAAGCATATAATATATAGGTAATGACAGAAATAGCAGGCCAAAGGCTCCTGCAACCACCCATCCGCTTCTTGATAGCGCTATTTCTAAGTGGTTTTTATAAGTATTTTCGAGTCGATCAAGTCCTTTGCTTAAAGCTGGTGCAACTCGCTGGCTAAAGAAGTTTTTTGATGTTTTTGCAATCCATCCCCAAATCTTTAAAAAAGGCCATGCTATAGCATAAAGCAAGAAGAGAGGAATAGCTGCGATTCGGGTAAACAGATTTCTTCTTCTCCAAACCAGAATCTTTTTTAACAGATTGCTAGAAGGGTCTTTCTTGTCAGCATTGATAATAGTGGTATCGAATATTCTTGAGCTGAGTACCGGAATCAGCGTAATTGCCACTAATACAGATACGATCAAGGCAAAGGATATCGTGAGTGCCATATCACGGAAAAGAAGACCCGCAATTCCGGGAACAAACAAGATCGGCAAAAACACCACAAGTGTGGTAAGTGTTGATACTATCACAGGTGAGGCGACCTCCTGTGCTCCCGAAACAGCTGATTTTTTACCGTCGGTTCCATCTTCCCGGAAACGGAAGATATTCTCCAAAACAACCACGGCATTATCCACTACGAGTCCCACAGCCAAAGTTAAACCCGAGAGTGAAATGATATTGAGGCTCACATCAGAGAGATCCATGATGCTGAATGTGGCGATGATTGATATTGGGATTGAGATCGCTACGATAAGTGCAGAGCGGCCGTTACGCAGGAAAATCAGAAGTATAATTATGACCAAGGCGATGGCCTGTAAACCTGTATAAAGCAGGTTTTGAATAGACATATTGATAAAGTCAGCCCTGTTGGTAAGCACTTCAAGGTTTACGTCGGAGGGTATGACGCTTCGAATCTCACCAAGTGATTCTACAACACCACTTGCAGCAGTAACAATATTACTGTCGCTCTGTTTGTAGATATTGAGAATTATGCCTTCATTTCCCTGTACACGAACATTTCCAATTGGCTGTGCAATGCCATCTTCCACACTGGAAACATCATCAAGGTACACCGGGTTACCGCCATCCGTAACAGCGACAATGCTGTTTTTAATTTGATCTATATTCCGGAAGTCCCCAATGGTTCGAAGGGAGAAGACTGTTTCACCTTCCACCAGCTCACCGGCCGGTACCTGCACATTTTCTTGCTGGAGGCGGCTGGAGATGGTGGCAATGTCAATATTGTAACGCCTCATCTGGTCATTACTCAGCCGCACGTTGATCTGCCTGTCATAACCGCCGGCTGTCTCAGCGGAAGCAATCCCGTTAATACGCTCAATTCGCTGCTCGATCTGGCGCGTGGCAAGGGTGCGAAGTTCGCGCGGACTTCGCGTATTGGAAGTCAGGGCCAATACAATGACCGGTTCATCATTTGGATCATAAGAAAACACAATGGGCTGATCGACTTCATCGGGCAAGGTACGCCGAATCATGTCGAGCCGTTTTCGGACTTCAGTTTCGGCAATAAAAAGATCCGTACCCCAATTGAAATTCAGTTTTACAACTGATGATCCCTGGCTTGAAAGAGATCGTACACGCCTCACACCCGAAATACTTCCAACCTGTTCTTCGATGGGGCGGGTGATGAGGGCTTCAATATCTTCGGGGGCAACACCTTCATAAGTTGTATAAACGGTAATTGTCGGGAAGGAAACGTCCGGGTAGAGGTTCAGCCGCAAATTGTTTAACCCATACAGGCCAAAACCGACTAGGATAATGCTGATCATCAAAAAAGTTACCGGCCTGTCTACTGCTAATTTTGGAAGATTATTCATATCAAACCAATGCTTTAATTCTGTTCGGTTTGTTGTGTATCAGACTGCTCAGAACCCGCATCGCCACCGGGTCGCCTGGATTGACTGCCCACTGTATTTGTAGTATCAGACTCCGCAGTCAGAGAGGGTGTGCTGCCTGCAATTTGAATAGGAGACCCATCCTCAAGACTTTGCTGTCCTGTAACCACGAGTTGGTCGCCGGGCTCAAGTCCATTGATAACCTCGATACGATCTCCCTGTTCAATACCCAATTCTAGATCTCGCCGAACGGCAGAAGTGTCCCCCTGGGTTACGAATGCAGAATAGGATCGCTGCAATTCGATGGTTCCGGTTTCTGGCTCAATGTAAGTCTCCACCTTTTCAACCAGAGCCGATCGCGGAATGACAACTACATTTTCTTTTGTTTGAAGATTGATTCGAGCCTGAACCAAAGCACCCTGATACACAGAGGAAGAGGTATTCGTGAGAGAGATCACCACTTCGCCAAGCCCTGTTGTGGGATCCAGCCGTGGACTTTTCATCGATACGACTCCCTCGGCGATTGCGTCTCCCGCGGTGGAAAGTGCCATCGATACCGGCTGACCGATCTCAATACGTTCCCAATCTTGTATGGGCAGAAACACTCGCGTTTCGAACCCGGTAAGGTTTGCGATTTCAAAGAGCGTGGTTCCGGTGGTTGCAAGGTCGCCTTCCGAAACTGACCGGCTCAACACAACGCCATATACCGGTGAAACGATATCTGTATTTTCCAGATCTTCCCGGCTCTGAGCCAGTGTAGCTTCAGTGGATTCGAACTGTGCCAGGCTGTTCAGGTAAGTACTTCGTGCCGTTTCATATTCAGCTCGGCTGATTACATCCCTTTCAAATAGTTGCTCCTGCCGACCCAGTTCTGTACTGTCTCGATCAAGGGTTGCACGTGCCTGGCGGACTTGAGCTTCTGCTTGTTGAACAGCTTCACGGAATGGAGCTTCATAAATTTCGGCCAACAATTGTCCCTGGCTAACATTATCGCCCAGGTCTGCATGAATTTCAGTAATTCGATTAGATACCTGTGGAACAATTTCAACGAGGTCTTCTGTTTGGATATTCCCAAAAGCACTTACCTGCTCAGAGATGGTACTGTTTTGAACAGGCATAGCTTCTACACTTATGGCTTCTTGTCCCCCAAAATTCCCAAATCCCTGAAATTGAGTTTGTTCTGTCTCCCCTCCGCCACAAGAGATAAGTGCGGTTAGTAAGATGATAGTTGTAATACTTTTATAGAATGTTTTCAACGGTCTAATGTAGTTTTATTGATTTCCATGTTAGCTTGCAACGATGAATAGTACGCACATTACATGCAACTATTAACCTTTACATAATTTATTAACAGCATCTTTGCCTTTTTTAAAAACTTATTACAAATGAAAGAAGGTTAGTTCTTTAGACGAACAAGAAGTTTAAACGTTTGGTTCTTTTAAAATTTTTTGCAATTCGGTGGAAGAATAAGAACCAAAACTGAGGAAAAGCTGATCATGAGAGAAAAATCTTAAAAAATCACTGAAATATTTTTACAGATGCCTTCACACAACTCTCTTAACTCAGGAGTGATTGCATCCTTCGTGTGAGAATCAATGTCGAGCTCGCCGACAAACTTATCACCCTTCATAATCGGAACCACAATTTCAGACTGAACATGAATACTGCAAGCCAGGTAATTATCAGCTTGGTTTACATCCTGAACCACAAACGTATCGAGTGTTTCGGCCGCTTGTCCGCAGATTCCTCTGCCAAATGGAATCTTGGTGTGATCTGTCTCTTCGCCCACATAGGGTCCAAGAACCAGCATCCGTTCCTCCTCCTCAGAGGCCAGGTAAAACCCGGTCCAGTCGAATAGGTCAACTTCTTGGTCTAGCAGTTCACAAATCGCCTTTAGTTTTTCATCACGTTCACTGTTGTTTTGAACAATTTTGTTGACATCTTGAAGTATGGATTCTTTATTCATGTATTCAATAAAGTTTTTGAAGTTAGAAAGAAAAAATAAAGATTCTATCGTTCGAAATGTGTTATAATTTGTATTAGTTCATCCAATCTCAATCTAAACAACGGGATTTGAAGTGATATTCACATATGGGCTAATTTTTAGTTGACAGCATATGATTTCTGATATTCTTGATTTTAGGGAGGGAGAAAAACCAAAGGGAGAAGTGATAGTTATCGGCTCCGGGATTGCAGGAGCTGAAATTTCAACATTCCTGGCGCGGCATGGGAAAAAAGTGATCTTGTTGGAAAGTGGCAGAGAACAGTTCAACCCAAAAATACAGGCACTGAATGAGGTTCATTTTTCAGGTAAGCCACATCGGGAGATGAATCCTAACTCCTATTATCACCAATACCTGAAGCCTCATTTAAGAGGAGTGAGCCGGGTGCGTCAGTTTGGCGGAACAAGTAATGTATGGACTGGCAAATGGAAATTTTTTCAGCCTTCTGATTTTGAAAGGCGAGAGTGGATACCTGACAGCGGCTGGCCCATTGATTTTGAAGATCTTCTTGAACATTATCGATCGGCCACAAAGGATTATCATTTTGGGGATTTAGAGGCAGAACCATTCAGGACGGAAATTGTTGATTTACGATCGAGACTCAATAAGGCCGGATTGAAGTTGAGTAGTTTTTATTGGGAAGACAAGCCAACCCGAACAGTCCAACGATTTGGGAATGAAATGCAGAAATCGGATAACCTGCATGTGATATTAGGTGCAACGGCTGTCGAATTATTATTGGGCGATTCACTTAACAGCGTGAAAAAGGTAAAGTGTAAATCGGTTGAAGGAAAACAATTAACGGTTCAAGGCAAGTATTTTATATTAGCAACGGGAGCATTCGAGGTCGCCCGCCTTTTATTGTTGTCTGATAATCAGCTACCAAACGGAATTGGAAATGAACACGATCTGGTAGGTCGATATTATACGGATCATCCCAAACATCATACGGGGTCCCTTAAGCCAGGACCTCTCATTCAGGAGTTCGCAAAAGAATTTCAATACAAACCAAAACCCCGGTTTGGAATCTGTTTTGCCCTCGATGATAAAACGCAGCGTGAATACCAGCTACTTGAGCACGTGCTGTATTTAAAGCCGGTCTATGAAAATTGGAACGAGAGATTGAATAGAATGTTAAAGTTGAATCCATTTACGATCAAGGATCAGAATGGTATAGTTTCTAAGTATCGTGTAAAGTTTGTTACAGAACAGATTCCGCAAAAAGAGAGTCGCGTAACACTTGGAAATGAATTGGATATTTTAGGCCAGCGGAAATTGGAGGTTAACTGGTGTTTTACAGACCAGGATCGGTACTCCATTTCTAAAACAGTGGAACTTTTAGATATACGTTCAAATGAAGCCGGTATGGGGGAATTTGAATTTGATGATAAACCACCTTCCCTGGAAAACATGACCGATGCAGCACACCAAATGGGTACAACCCGAATGGCCGATAATCCAAGAGAGGGAGTTGTAGATAAAAACTGTAAAGTATTTGGAACAGATAATCTGTTTGTGGCAAGTTCTTCTGTATTTCCCACCGGGCCATCCTACTCTCCAACTTTTACCATTTTGGCTCTTACCAGAAGACTTGGTCAACATTTGTTAAAATTCGGTATTCAAAATTGACATAATCATCTCTATCTTTAGAGTATGTTAGAAGGAATCGCAGAGAATATACCAGAACATACATCTACTTTGTTGGGCATTGGAGGTTTACTTTTCGCAAGTTTTACATCACTCTTTTCTGTAGTAAATCCGGTAGCAGCTATGCCGGTATTTTTATCACTAACAGATCGGTTTAGTGATGAGGAACGGGTTCAAACGGCAAAAAAGGCGAGCTTCTATATGCTTGGTGTTCTTATCACTTTTCTTCTGATAGGGACATTTATCCTCAGCTTTTTTGGGATATCACTTGCTGGAATCCGGATTGCAGGAGGTCTCATTATTATGAGAGCGGCTTATGCTATGCTGAATCCCGAGACAAGTGGAAGAAAATTGACAAAGGAGGATGAAGTAGCGGCAATGCAAAAAGAGGATGTATCTTTCAGTCCGCTTGCCTTGCCACTGCTTTCGGGCCCCGGTAGTATTGCGGTCGTCATAGGGTTTGCAACACAAGCCGACGGTGTTACCGATTACCTAATCAACGGGGGCTCTATTGTGCTGATTGTGTTGATTACCTATGGCATTCTGCGATTAGCACCCATCTCGGCAAAATATATCGGACCAACCGGCCTGAATATCATGACTCGCCTGATGGGCTTCATTGCTTTGGCAATAGCCGTTCAATTTATTTTGAGCGGAATTTCACGTTATTATGGAATAGCAATATAAATTGAGAGTATAATTATGGATGAAAGACAAAAAATGCAGCACCTGTTCCAATTCGATTTGTGGTGCACAAATAAATTGGTGGATCTGGTAACAGAAAACGCACCATTCAAAGAACAAGAAACATGTATCTCCCTTCTCTCGCATATTATTAATGCACAAAAAATTTGGTACCGCCGAGTCATCAAGAGTTCAACAGAAAATGAAGTTGGTATTTGGGACGATCACGATTTGGAGATCCTTAAAAGTAAAGCAAGAAAAGCCAATCAGAAATGGATGGATTTTATTGCGGACCATGAAGTTGACCTCAATACGGAGATCCATTATCAAAATTCAAACGGTGCAAGTTTCAACAATACAGTTTGGGAGATTTGCCAACATTTGATTATTCACGGACAACATCACAGGGCACAGATTTCACTTTTTCTCAGAAATTGTGATATTAAACCGCCTGCGATTGACTATATTCACTTCGCACGAATGAGTAAGTCCGCTGAATTATTAAACTAAATCTCCTGGTCTCCTGGAAACATTAGAGCAGATTGCTGTTACTTTTGCGAATTACGCGTGGGGTACCCCCATGCTGGTATTGTTAGTTGGCGGAGGGATCTTCTTCCTGATTTTTAGCCGTTTCATGCCGTATAGAAACTTTAAGCACGGCGTTGAAATCCTAACCGGTAAGTACGACGATCCCAACGCTCCGGGAGATATCAACCACTTCCAGGCTTTATCAAGTACAATGGCCGCTACCATTGGTATGGGAAATATCAGTGGGGTGGCCATTGCTCTTGGTGTGGGTGGCCCCGGGGCCATTTTTTGGATGTGGATTACTGCAATTGTTGGCATGGCAACGAAGTTTTTTACCTGTACGCTCTCCATTATGTACAGGGGGAAAGACACCAGTGGTAAAGTACAGGGCGGACCGATGTACTATATCACCGAAGGTCTGGGCAAAAAGTGGAAGCCATTAGCCATGTTCTTCAGTTTGGCCGGTTTGATTGGTTGTGCTCCATTATTCCAGGCCAACCAGCTTACCCAAATTGTTCGGGATACTGTATTGGCTGAACATTCCCTGCTTGGTTATAATACAATGATATTGTCTAATTCAATACTAACTACTGAGGGATTTCGATTATCAGACATTATAGTTGGGATTATTTTAGTTACACTTGTATCTCTTGTGATATTTGGCGGTATTAAGCGGATCGGAAGCGTTGCCTCCAGGGCGGTTCCACTTATGGTAATTATTTACGTATTTACTGTTGTATATATACTGATTGCCAATATCACTGATGTTCCCCGGTATTTGGCATTAATCGTGAGTGATGCATTTACCGGAAACGCAGCTGCTGGGGGCGCTTTGTGGGTAGTAATATCCAATGGGGTTCGGCGGGGTGCATTTTCAAATGAAGCAGGTATTGGTACTGAAGCGATGGCACACGGGGCAGCCAAGACGGTTGAGCCTGTGCGAGAGGGACTCGTAGGTATGCTCGAACCCGCCATTGATACTATTTTAATCTGTTCCATGACTGCATTGGCATTACTTATGACCGGAGCCTGGACAGATAATACTGTTGACGGAATTACTATGACGGCTGTTGCTTTCGAAACAGCTATACCAACAGTGGGTGTTTATCTGCTGATTTTATGTGTTTTTATTTTCAGTATTACAACCATGTTTACCTATTCCTACTACGGATCAAAATGCCTGAATTTTCTTGCAGGTTCTGATAAGCAACACTACTACAATTACTTTTATGTGTTAACAATTTTTCTTGGATCTATTACCACAATCGATATCGTTGTAAATGTCATAGATGGCATGTTTGCCATGATGGCAATTCCCACCATGATCGGCACTATTTTATTAGCACCACGGGTGGTCGATGCAAGCAAAGACTATTTTTTCAGGAAAAAACGAGGAGATTTCGACCTGTAAGGTCACTCATTGGCGCCAATTATTTATAAATCCCGCCAAGATTCCTTACCTTTCAGAGCTTATAAATAAATAGAAGTTCAGACGTTAAAGTGGGGTAAATTCCCACCGATTAAATAAATGAAATAACCTAAGATTTTGACTCGTCATGGCAAAAGAATTTGATGTTTGTGTTATTGGAACCGGCCCGGGAGGCTATGTAGCGGCTATCCGGGCAGCACAGTTAGGATTTAAAACAGCAGTTGTAGAAAAAAGACATTTAGGAGGCGTTTGCCTCAACATTGGTTGTATTCCGACCAAAGCACTCCTCCGATCGGCAGAAGTTTTTGAATCGATCTCTCACGCTTCAGATTATGGCATAGATGTCAAAGATTTTTCTGTGAATTTTGAGGGGATGATCAAGCGAAGCCGGAATGTAGCCAACAAAATGAGCAAAGGAGTTCAATTTCTGATGAAAGCCAATAAGATTGAAGTGCTGGAAGGAACCGGTGTCTTCAAATCAAGTGATGAACTCTCCATTCAGGATGAGGATGGCAAAGAGCAGGAAACCGTTAAGGCCGAGCATTTTATCATTGCAACCGGAGCTCGTCCACGGCAACTCCCAAACCTGGAGATTGACGGCGAGATGATCATTGACTCTGAGAAAGCGATGCAGCTGGAGAAACAACCTGAAAAAATGGTGATTATCGGTGCCGGAGCGATCGGCGTTGAATTTGCATACTTCTACAATACCATTGGTACAGAAGTTGTACTCGTTGAGTTGATGGAAACCTTGGTTCCCGTTGAGGATCAAGATGTTGGAAAAGAGCTTGGAAAAATCTACAAGAAAAAAGGCATTGAAGTGCTGACTGAAAGCTCCGTCGAGAAAGTGGAGAAGAAGGGCAAAGGCGTAAAAGTGACCATCAAAACCAAAGATGGAAACAAAGAAGTAGAAGCCGATGTCGTACTTTCAGCCGTAGGTGTAACCGGAAACATCGAGAATATTGGCCTTGATAAAGCCGGCGTGGAAACAGAAAAAGGATCTGTAAAAGTGGATAAAGAAACCTATCAAACATCAGCAGATGGAATTTATGCTATCGGTGATGTGATTGGGGCTCCTTGGCTGGCACATAAAGCCTCTCATGAAGGAGTTGTTCTGGCTGAAATGTTAGCCGGTGAGAGTCCAATTCCGGTGAACTACAACAACATTCCGGGTTGTACCTATTGCGAGCCGCAAGTTGCTTCTGTTGGATACACCGAGAAGCAGGCCAAAGAGGAAGGATACGACGTGAAAGTCGGAAAATTTCCATTTTCGGCCAGCGGTAAAGCAACCGGACTTGGACATGAAGAAGGATTCGTAAAAGTTGTATTTGATGAGAAATACGGCGAATGGCTCGGTTGCCACATGATAGGTTCTCACGTAACCGAATTGATTGCAGAGGCCGTTGTTGCCCGTGATCTCGAAACGACCGGACACGAAATAATCAGCGCCGTTCACCCGCATCCAACCATGAGTGAAGCGGTGATGGAAGCTGTAGCAGAAGCATACGGCGAAGGTGTTCACCTTGGCTCAAAGCCGAAGAAGAAATAGATTACATTTAGGTCCGCGAAGTATCTAAAACTTCGCGGATCTTTATTTTGAATGACATTTTTTAATTTACCCTCCTTCCTTCACCTAAAATTAATTTTGATCCAATTGTAAATAATTGGATATTCTCATCATATCAATTCTATAACGATGAAAAAATTAGTCAGCTACATACCGTTTATTGTCACTACACCGCATATCTAAGCGGACCCGACACACGCATGCTTTAGCTCTTCTTTCCGAAAGCTGACTAAACTACCGGCCATTTTTGGGCCAACCTTTTCTATTTTGACTACCTATTTACTTTTTTAATTCTGTGTGATTGCATGAAAAATCAATTGGACGAATCACTCTCTGAAAATCTTGAAATGCCCAATCAACGGTCTCTATGGCAGGATATCGTTGGATCTGTAAAGGGAATGGAGTACGATTTTACGTCTGGGAGTACCGGCAGGGCTATTCTGTTGCTTTCAATCCCAATGGTACTGGAGATGATGATGGAATCGGTGTTTGCCGTTGCGGATATTTTCTTTGTCTCAAAACTGGGCCCCGAAGCCGTTGCAACGGTAGGAATCACCGAATCTATGATGACCATTCTCTACGCCGTGGCAATGGGTTTGAGTATGGGAACCACGGCAATTATCTCACGTCGAATTGGCGAGAAGAACCGGAAAGGTGCGTCTATCGCAGCCGTTCAATCTATAATTATCGGTATCCTGGTTTCAATACCGGTTGCAGCCCTGGGAATATTCTTTTCTCATGACCTTCTTGGGCTGATGGGGGCATCCGAAACTATTATCAACGAGATGTACACCTACACCATGATCATGATGGGCGGCAACCTTGTAATTATGCTTTTGTTCATCGTAAATGCAGTATTTCGCGGTGCCGGTGATGCAGCTATCTCCATGCGAGTACTCTGGTTTGCAAATATTCTGAATATTGTGTTAGACCCAATCCTCATCTTCGGTTTTGGGCCCATACCTGCACTCGGTATTTCAGGTGCCGCCATCGCTACGACCGGTTCGCGCGGACTTGCCGTGATTTATCAATTCTGGATGCTGTCTGGCAAGAGCAGCCGTATTGTAATTAGAAGGCAAGATTTAAGAATTAATCTTGAAGTTATGAAACAACTGGTTCGAGTATCACTTGGCGGTGTAGGGCAGTTCTTAATCTCCACAGCAAGCTGGTTGGGAATGGTTCGCATCATTGCAGAATTCGGCAGTACAGCACTGGCCGGTTATACTATTGCCATTCGTATTGTGATGTTCTCTTTGTTGCCGTCATGGGGAATGAGTAATGCCGCGGCCACACTGGTTGGTCAAAATCTCGGGGCCGGTAAACCTGATCGTGCAGAGCGTTCAGCTTGGATTTGTGGTTTTGTAAATACAGCGTTTCTAATTCTGCTTGGAATTTCATTCTACCTGTTCTCCGATTTTTTGATCAGGTTGTTTACACCCGAAGTCGATGTAATTGCCGTAGGGGCAAAGGCACTCAAAATTATTGCTATCGGCTATCTCTTTTATGGGATGGGGATGGTGATGGTACAGGCGTTTAACGGAGCGGGTGATACCGTTACCCCAACCTGGCTAAATTTCATCTGCTTTTGGATGATTGAAATTCCATTGGGCTGGATTTTGGCAATGAACATGGGTTTTAATGAAAATGGTGTGTTCTGGGCTATTGTGGTTGCAGAATCGGTTTTCGGAATCCTGGGAATGTGGATTTTCTCGAAAGGAAAATGGAAACAAAAAGTGGTTTAAAGAACTTCCTTCGATCATTAAATAGATCTAATTCAAATTAAAGAGAAAATTTTCAGAAGTTTGATTACAGAAAATTATTTATCAATAAATAAAAAATGATGATTCGATTAAGACAATTCATTGCATTGGCCATTCTTTTATTAATAAGCAATGCCTGTGATTTTAATTCCCATGTAGTGCCGGATGATCTGAACGAGGAACGGATTTCAGAAACTACGGATGCTTCAACGTTGAATTCCAGAATGTTGATAGTGAATGAAAAATTGTGGTTAGATGGATCATCGGATGGCACAATTATTAATAGTTCTTCCAATGAAGTTGATTGTAATAGTGGGTGTGATGAATTTATCGACGGTTCAGGTACAGTAACTCTGAACAATGGGAATATGTATTGTATCAAATCCGGTAAGACGTTTTCGGGGCAGGTGAATTTCAATGGCGGCTCTTTGAAAGTTTGTGGAACCTATAATGCAAGTTCGGGCGTCGCTATTAGAGGTGATGTAGAGAATGGAGGTACAATAACGGCGAATGCAGATTTTAATGTAAACAGGAATGGGTCTCTCGAGAACTACGGTGAAATTAAAAGTTCTCAGAGTTTTAATGCCAACGGTATGGTGCATAACTATGGAACTATTAAAACAGATAGAGATTTTAAAATAAATGGCAATTCTGATGTTATAAACTACTGTTCAATCATCGCAGAGAAGCAGTTTCATGTAAATGATGATTTTGAGCAGAATGGGTATGTATCTGTCGGAACGATTACCCATGTAAATGGGGGTGGGAAAGTTATTTCAGGTGTTGGGTCCTATTTTGTTACCGATGGCATTCATTTTAATGGAGATTTCCTGGGGGGTAATAGCGATTACTCTAGGTTAGATATCAATAATCAAATTGTTACTCATAATTCCGGGATTCTAAAACGAAGGCTTGATGTCAATTACACTGGTTCTATCGACAGTGGAAAGATGGAATCACAGGTTACACAGAATGCGGATGTATACATTCCCGAAACAAGTTGTAATCCGGGCTCAGGTTCAGATGATCCCGGAGATGGCGATTCGGAATATCCATCATGTGTGCAGGGTACCGAGTTTACGCTGATTGGAAATGCGGATAGCCCAAAAGTTAATAACGTTACATTGAGTGCGAGTGATGTAAAAGTTCGCAACAATTATGCATTTGTTACATTCCATACAAATGTTGAGGATATTTTTTCAGGCGCCATCGATATTATGGATCTGAGTAATCCGCAGAAACCTTCAATCGATAAATCAATCAAGTTTAGTGACACAGAGTTTAATCACATCACATTTAATAACGATTATGCATTTCTCTCCGGTCAGAGACATTTAGACGATTCAAACTACACTGCAAATAACACGAAGGGTGGAATCATAGGAAGGTTTGACTTCTTAGGAACTACACTCGGTTCAAAAAGTGATTATGAAGAAGCACCTATTCCCGGTTATTCAGGTAATTCATCTCACTTTACTGATAACAAACTAATCGTTGTTTCCGGTGGTTCATCAGGGGCTATATCAACCCTCTCTGAGAATTTAAATCTTCAGAATACTGAGACGATCAATTATGGTAAGTTTATAAATGCCGGAGATGGTAAAGTTGCAATCCTCATTGCCGGTCAAAATGGAACTGAATTGCGGATTGCCGATTCAAATGGAAATGTAACCGATACGTATAATTTGAATCTTTCCATCAGTCCTTTAAATGGGAAGAATGTTGTGGTTTTAAATAATGAAGAAGCATATATGACACTCAGCTCAGGCGGGCTTGCTGTTGTAAATACTACCAATGGAAATATTCGAGGAACATATAATCACGGCACTCCGAATCTTGCAAATAGTGTAGATGTTGATGATTGCTTTGTATATCTGGCCAACGGATCAGACGGGCTGGTCATTCTCACGAAGGAAGATCTTAAGCTTTTTGGTACCATTCAGCTTGCAGCAAGTTCAAATTTTGTAAACATTGAAGAGGATCTGATTTTTGTAGCCAATGGCCGAGGCGGACTCAGTATTATCGAAAAAGACTAATCAAAAGGTTTCAGGAAACCTTTTGATCCGCTCAATAGGAATAAGCAACTTCGTTAATGGTTTTTAAAAGTGATTTTTGATTCACAGCATCCCCAAGGAGCTGCCAGATCATAATCCCGGATGCTTCCTGTTTCGCTAAAACGGTTTTTTTGATGAGGGTAGGGATACCGTTGTAGTAAAGGGTATAACCGCCCGGCATCTTCCACTCATCCACCCACTCAGAACCGGGAAAGCTGGCGGTTATCTCATCATAATTCATACTCATCGGTGGTGAATTTGGTTGAGTACTGAACGCATAACCGTAAAATGGCACTCCCAATACAATTTTTTCTTCGGGAAGACTTCTCTCGGATTTGAAGTACTCAAGATCATCTACGGCATTTTGGTAGGTAGAGTGCGGGCCGGGTTGGTCCGGTCTCCATGGCCCCGTACGATCGTAAACCATGATGTTCATAAAATCGTACTGGGCAAGGGCTCGATCTGTAAGTTGGTCTTTATAGTAGACTGCAATAGCGGATGTCATCATCTTATCGTGGTTTCGAAGTTCTTTTCCGAGCTCAACCACAAATGGTTCATAATTTTCGTTGATGGCACTTCCCTCAAGATCTACATCTATACCGTCAATGTTGTATTCAAGAACTTCATCAACCAGGTTGTCGATCAATTCAGATCTATAATCTTCAGTAAGCAGATGGTCGTAATGGGGGTAATTGCCACCTCCACCAATAGAAAACAGTACTTTTACATTGTAATCATTGGCTTCTTCCACAAAATCAGATAAACCTGATAGATCCAGATCATAGTTTCCCAGTGAATCGGGATTTAAAAACCAGAGATTGATATGGGTTACAAGGTGAAAAGGTACATCCGCAGGATGAACAGATAGAGCTTCTTCAAGTGAGTAGTATCCTACTATCCTGAAATCTGAATGGCCTTTTGAGTGAGTATTTTCAGGTAGGTTAGTAGTCGAACAGCTATTGAAAAAAAGAAAGAGAACTGAAAAGGAGGCTAATAGTATAATGCGGCGTTTAAAAGGCATTGGGGGTTAATTTTGGGCAATTTCAAAGAGATGACAACAGGAAATTATACTAGTTTATACACATAATCTTAACAATGGAAAAGTATATTACAAATAAAGAGAAACTCCTACTACAGAGTTTTTGATGCAAACTACAGAGAGAGGTGATACATTATGGAAGAAAAAAGATTAAAACCAGACCATAAGATTCGTACCGAGCCTAAGAAAAACCTTCGAAACTACTACACAATTTTTCTTGAGATAGGTTTGATTGGAGCATTGCTCATTTCTACAGTTCTCACCAAAATTCATTTTGCCGCTTCTGAAACTGAATTACCAACTATGCAGGAACAGGAAGTAGTTGAAATGGAAGAAATTGTACAAACGAAGCAAGTTGAAAGAGTACCGCCACCTCCTCGTCCACCAGTACCAGTTGCAGTACCAAATGATGAGATTATTGAAGATGTGAATATAAATATAAACTCAGAACTGGATTTCGATACACAACTGGATCTGCCACCGGCCCCTCCCAAGCAAGCTGATGAAGAGGGTGAGGGTGACGACGAGGAAGATTTCTTTGTTCTTGTAGAACAAATGCCTGAATTGGTTGGCGGAATTTCAAGTCTGCAGAAAAAAATCAAATATCCCGAGAACGCCATTCGTGCCAATATTGAAGGGCGCGTATATGTGCAATTCATTGTGAATGAAAAAGGAGAAGTTGAAAATCCAAGAGTTATTCGTGGAATCGGCGGTGGTTGTGATGAAGAAGCTCTTCGGGTTGTAAAACAGGCAAAATTTAAACCGGGCTTACAACGAGGGCGACCCGTTCGGGTTCAATTTAATTTACCAGTGATTTTTAGGCTTCAAAGCTGATATCGAGACGTATAAGTCATCTATAATGTAGTTGAAGGAGATAATCGTGGGGTGGGTTTAGGAATGAACCCACTTCACATTTTTTTGGTTATCTTTAATCCATGAAGAGACAGATAGATGTATATGATCTTGGTAGATCCCAGTACCGGCCGGTGTGGGATTTGCAGAAACGAGCTCAGCAACTGCTGATTAGAAAAAAAAGAGGAGATCTTTCAAGTCAGGAAGATTTGAATGATTTCCTCTTTTTTGTTGAGCATCCACATGTTTATACACTTGGAAAAAGTGGTGACTCCGCGAATCTCTTAAAAACTCTTTCTGAGCTTTCCGATCTCGACGCAGAATATATCGAGATAGATAGAGGGGGAGATATTACCTATCATGGTCCCGGACAGATTGTAGGATACCCTATCCTGGATCTCGATCAACATTTTACGGATATCCATAAATACCTTCGGTATCTTGAGGAGATTGTCATTCGTACATGTGCTGATTTTGGCATTAAAGCTGGTCGTATTGAGGGGCTAACAGGTGTTTGGATAGGAGATAAAAAAATATGCGCTATGGGAATTCGTTGTTCCAGGTGGGTAACCATGCATGGATTTGCGCTGAATGTAAGTACCGATCTGAACTACTTCCAAAATATTGTTCCTTGTGGAATCTCGGATAAAGAGGTTACCAGTCTCTCAGAATGTACTGGTAAGCAAATTGAAGAGTATGTTGTGAAAGAAAAACTGCTTAATCACTTTGCAGATCTGTTTGATGTTCAGATTAATAAACACGATTCAATACCTGAACCGTACTCGCAATTTTTGTACCTTTAGTGTGAAATTAAAAGCCCCATTGGCGAAGGATTTTTATGATTAAAGAACTTGATGTAATTGAAAAACAGGGTCCCGGACAACGCCGGCCCGATTGGTTGAGAGTTAAACTTCCCTCCGGTAAGAAGTTTAAAGAAGTATCCAAAACCATTCGTGATCATGATTTAAATACGGTTTGCTCTGAAGCCAGATGCCCCAATATGGGTGAATGCTGGGGAGCCGGCACAGCCACATTTATGATTTTGGGTGATGTTTGTACGCGCTCATGTTCGTTTTGTGCGGTAAAAACAGGTCGACCGCCCGAAGATTTGGATTGGGATGAGCCACAACGCGTAGCCAATGCTGCTAAAAAGATGCAGTTGAAGCACGTAGTTCTCACATCCGTGAATCGCGATGAAAGAAAAGATGGTGGTGCACCGATATTTGCCGAAACTCATAAAGTACTTCGAGAGGAGATTGAAGGTGTAACAATCGAATCCCTCATTCCAGATTTTCGCGGTGTGTGGGATGCCCTTCAAATAGTCATTGATACCCCACCGGATGTATTGAGTCACAATCTAGAAACTGTTCCAAGACTCTACAGAAATGTGCGGCCACAGGCAAAATATGAACGATCGCTCGAGCTTCTTCAGAGATGTAAGGACCAAGACCTTCGTACAAAAACTGGAATTATGGTTGGTCTTGGAGAAACTCGCGAAGAGGTTATTCAACTTATGCAGGATTGTGTAGATCACAATGTAGATGTATTAACAATTGGCCAGTACATGCAGCCGACGAAAATGCATCACCCGGTCGTTGAATGGGTTCACCCCGACCAATTTGCAGAGTATAAAGAAATTGGAGAGACATTGGGTCTTGAGCACGTGGAAAGCGGACCCTTAGTCCGTTCTTCTTATCACGCCGAACGGCATGTCTGAGTTTTTTATCTGATTCGTTCGGTTCTACAAATTCGTTTTCTTAATTTTGAACACTCATTTAACGAACGGAAACGCTTCCAATGCTGTCACTCGTAGTTGTCATATTAGTCAGTTACTTGATTGGGGCCATCCCAAGCTCCCTTTGGACGGGTAAACTATTTTTTAAAGTTGATATCCGCGATCACGGCAGCGGGAATGCCGGGGCTACCAACACATTCAGGATTTTAGGTTGGAAAGCCGGTACAGGTGTACTGCTCTTCGATTTTGGTAAAGGCCTTTTATGTACGACCGTTGTTAGCGAACTCGCCTGGATTATTGGTGACGGTCCAATTGCTTTGTACCCCGGCTGGGAGTTAGAGCCAATGCTATTAATTATTTGTGGTGTGGCTGCGGTTGTTGGTCATATGTTCCCGATCTACGCTAATTTCTCCGGTGGGAAAGGAGCTGCTACTGCATGTGGAATGTTATACGGAATCGAACCAATCTCCATCAGTATTTCACTGGCAATATTTTTAATCCTGATGTTTTCAACCCGTTATGTCTCTGTGGGTTCAATTTTCGGTTCTTTGGCTTACCCAATCACACAGTTGATATTGAGATACGGAATTGGTTGGGATATTGACGGAAGCATTCTCCTGTTCAGTAGTGCACTTGCATTAGGAATTATTATCAAACACAAAGGAAATATTAAA
>Ga0102943_1000307_pt1 | contig 33431 bp, 30 predicted proteins | sample SalPonC_black_MG_FD_78174 | JGI IMG/M metagenome (GOLD analysis project Ga0102943, IMG submission 78174) | Salt pond soil microbial communities from South San Francisco under conditions of wetland restoration - Salt Pond MetaG... | ecosystem: Environmental > Aquatic > Marine > Intertidal zone >...
GGCCGCGATCCGCGCCCTGATCGCCCGCGGCGCGAAGGACCTCCACCTCGTCACGGTCCCGACCTCCTCCCTCGCCGCCGACGCCCTGATCGGCGCCGGCTGCGTCGCGACGGTCGAGACCTCGGGCGTCTCGCTGGGCGAGCACGGCCCCGCCCCCTTCTTCGTCGAGGCGGTGAAGGCCGGCGCGATCACGCTCAAGGACGCCACCTGCCCCGCCGTCCACTCCGCCCTCCTCGCCGGCATGAAGGGCGTCCCCTTCATGCCCATGCGCGGCGTGATCGGCTCGGACCTGCTCGCGGCCCGCCCCGACTGGAAGGTGATCGACAACCCCTTCGCGCCGGAGGACGAGCGCGACGAGATCCTGCTCCTCCCCGCCCTGACGCCCGACGTCGCGCTACTGCACGTCCCGCTGGCGGACACCGAGGGCAATCTCTGGATCGGCGACCGGCACGAGACCAAGATCGCCGCGCAGGCCGCCCGCCGCGTCCTCGCCACCGCCGAGCGGATCGTCGAGGGCGACCTCCGCCACGACCCCGACAAGGCGCCGAACCTGATCCGCGCCATCCACGTCGAGGCGATCGCCGAGGCGCCGGGCGGCGCCTGGCCCCTCGCCGCCCCGCCCGACTACGGCGCCGACCACGACGCCCTCCGCGCCTACGCCGCCGCCGCGCGCGAGACCGCGAAGGGCGGCGCCTCGGACTGGCTGGAGATCATCACCCCCCGCCCCGCCAAGGCCGCCGAATGACCGCCGAGCCCTGCAAGCGCGAGGAGCTGCTGATCCACACCATCGCCGGGATGCTGGAGGGCTGCCGCCACGTCGCCGTCGGCGTCCTCTCCCCGATCCCCGGCGCCGCCGCGCTCCTGGCGCGGGAGCGCTACGGCGCCCGCGTCACCATCCTCGGCGCCGCCGATCCCGACTACGCCCCCGACGGCGGGGTCGAGCTCTTCGACCTCGCCGCCCAGGGCAAGGTCGACGCCTTCTTCCTCTCGGGCGGCCAGATCGACGGCGAGGCGAACATCAACCTCACCGGCGTCGGCGGCTATCCGCGGTCGAAGGCCCGCTGGTCCGGCGCCTTCGGCTCGGCCTTTCTCTACCTCCAGGTCCCCCGCGTGATCCTGTTCCGAGAGCGCCACGACCCCCGCGCGCTGGTGGAGAGGGTCGACTTCGTCACGGCCCCCGGATCCTCGCCGCCGGAGGTCCGTCGCCCCGGCGGCCCCCACGCCCTCGTCACCGACCTCTGCGTCTTCGACTGGGACAAGGCGAAGCGCCGCTTCCGCCTCGCCTCCGTCCATCCCGGCGTCGAGCCCGGAGCGGTGCGCGAGAACACCGGCTTCGACTACGACGACCCGGAGAACGATACCCGAACACCGGAGCCCTCGCCGGCGGAACTCGAGCGCATCCGCACCGTGATCGCCCCCGAGCTCGCCCGGATCTACCCCGCCTTCGCCGCCCGCGTCTTCGGCCTCGAGACCGCCGCCTAGTCCGTCGCGCCGGAGGCGCGCTCAATCGGTCGTGCGGTAGCGCGAGAGCTGCACCACGGCGATCACGAGGAGCGGCACGGCCACCGACACCACCGCGACGAAGATCAGGACCGTCCCCAGCTCCGAATAGTCGGCCACCGTGTCCGCCGTCTCCCGCGTCACATCCCAGACCCGGTTGACGTGCTTGGTGGCGAGCTGGCTCGCCGAAAGCGCCAGGTTGGTGAAGCTCGCCATCACCGCGAAGAAGGTCGCCTTCAGCTCCCGCGGCGCGTTGCGCGCGATCCAGGCCAGCATCGGGATCATCGCCACCTGCCCCAGCGGCGATTCCACCGCCGTGTCGAGGATCGCGATGAACCGCGCGTCCACCACGCCCCCCGTCCAGGCCGCGGTGACCTCCTGAACGCCGTAGTAGAGCCCGATGTTCGGCAGCATCAGCACCCCCGAGACGACCGAGAGCAGCGCCACGATCGCCGCGATCGACCAGCGCGCCATCAGCGGGCGCAGCACGACCAGCCCGACCAGCGCGAGGACCGAGGTGATCACCGAGAGCACCGCGAGGAACTGCTCGTCGAAGCCCAGCACGTCGATCTGGAACCAGGTCTGCCCCGGCCCCGGCAGCGGCACGGCGCGAAACGCGAAGACGATCGCCGCCGTCCCGAACAGCATCCGCGCCTTGTCGCGCGGCAGCGCCTCGGCCAGCCGCCGGATCAGGTAGAGCACCACCGCCAGCGTCCCGAGGAACACCGCCTCCGCCGCCCAGGGCGCCTCCGAAAGCCCGAGCCCCACGCTCACGACCACGAAGGCCGCGCCGCCGGCGAAGATCCGCCAGTCCGCCTCCGGCGGCTCCTGCGGCGTCTCGATCCGCGCGATCTCCCGCTCGCCCGCCCCCTCGCGCCGCATCCGCCGGATCCGCCGGCGCCGCGTGATCTCCGCCAGCGCCACGCCCGTCACGCTGATCAGCGGGATCAGGAAGGCGAGGCGATAGACCGTCGCGTAGCTCTCCAGCCGCACCTCCGCCGGCAGCCCGGCCGTGTCCCGGAAGATCAGGACGTTGGCCGCTCCGACGGCGACCGAGCCCGAGATGATCGCGAAGCGCCCCAGCGTCTGCATGGTGGTGTGCAGCGCCTTCAGCCGGTCCTCGGGGATCGGCTCGCCCGAGAGATCCACCGACGGCACCGCCTCCACCGTCATCGCGTCCGCCACGACGTCCTGCACCACGTAGCCGGCCGGCGCGAGGATCGTCGCCGCCACGAACCAGGCGGCGGGCGAGGCGACGGCGGCCATGGCGTCCCGCTCGGTCACCAGCCCCAGCATGATGGCGAGCGAGAGCGCGATCATCCCCGCCCCCAGCACCACCAGCCAGCCCTTCCAGCGCCAGTATAGGTCGACGAGATGCCCGAGCGGCATCTTCAGCACCCAGGGCAGCCCGGCCCAGAAGCCGAGCCCGGCGACGAAGGCCGCCGAAAGCTCCAGATGCTCCTTGACGAAGAACGCTCCGACGATCCCGGTCAGCCCGGAGACGCCCGCAGCGAAATACACCATGAGCGGCGGCAGGAAGCTCCAGCGCATCTGCCGCGCCGGCTCGGCGAAGGTGGCGTCGAGCCAGGCGGCGAAGAGGGCGGCGCGCGACATGCGGGGACCCGGTCGGCGAAGGGGCGGGGCGGCGGCAGCCTCGCGCCCCCCGTCCCGCGCGGCAAGAGGGGCGGGCGTCGGGGATCGCGATCGGCGCCGCGGGCGCCGTCCCGCCTCAGCGCCCCTCGCGGTAGAGCGCGGCCATGCGGTCCGCCACCCGCTCCTCGTGCGTCGGCGCCCCGAGGCTCGCCAGCGCGGCCTCGGCCGTCGCCGCCGGATACGTCTCGCCGCGGCGAAGCTCGATCAGCTCGCGCTCGAACTCGGTGGTGAACTCGGGGTGGCCCTGCCACGCGAGGAACGGCAGCCCCGGCCAGTTCAGCGCCGCCACCGGGCAGAACGCCGAGCGGGCCGTGACCTGCGTCCCCTCCGGCGCCGCCGCCACCTGGTCCTGATGCGCCGCGCAGAGCCGAAGCGGGCCCGTCGCCGTCTCCCACTCATGCACGCCGAGGCCCCAGCCCGCGGGCGACTTCTCGACCCGCCCGCCGAAGGCCGCCGCCATCACCTGCTGGCCGAAGCAGATGCCCACCATCGGCACGCGCCGCGCGGCGGCGTCGCGCACCAGCGCCGCGAGACCCGGCAGCCACGGATGATCCTCGTAGACCGCATGCTTCGAGCCGGAGATCAGCCAGCCCTCCGCCTCCGCGGCCGAGGCCGGCACGTCGCCCTCGTGCACCCGCCGCGCGACCACCTCGAAGCCCCGCGGCTCCAGCAGCCGCGCGTAGAGGTCGCGATAGCGCCCCCAGCGCGGCGCCATCTCCTCCGGCAGATCGCCGCATTCCAGCACCGCTATGCGCATGGCTCGCCTTTCCTTTCAGCCGCACCCGCCGCAATGTAGGCCTCCGCGGCGGGCGCGTCAGGGCGCCCCCCTCCGGCGCGCCGGGCGCCGGGGCGGCCACCCGCGCGGAGGTCCCATGCCCAAGCTCAGTCCCGAGATCAGCCTCGCCGCGTCGCCGAAGCTCGAGCGCGGCGACATCGCCGCGCTGCGCGACTGGATCCGCGCCAACCGGGTCGAGGAGATCGAGTGCGTCACCCCGGACTTCGCCGGCATCGCCCGCGGCAAGGTCATGCCCGCCGCCAAGTTCATGCGCGAGCACGAGGTCCGGCTCCCGGTCTCGATCTTCTTCGCCTCGATCACCGGGGAGTACGCCGACGTCGACCACCCCGAGCTCTATTCCGACGGCGACCTCGCGCTGGTGCCGGACATCACCACCGCCCGCGCCGTCCCCTGGGCCGGCGATCCCTCGCTGCAGGTGATCCACGACGTCGTCGACCGGCACGGCACGCCGGTGCCCTACGCCCCGCGCGAGGTGCTGCGCCGGGTGCTGCGGGCCTACGAGGCGCGCGGCTGGACCCCGGTGATCGCGCCCGAGCTCGAATTCTACCTGACCAAGCCGAACACCGACCCCGATTATCCGCTGGAGCCCCCGATGGGCCGCTCCGGGCGCCAGTCCACCGGCTCCCAGGCCTTCTCGCTCTCCCAGGTCGACGAGTTCGACACGGTGATCGAGCACATCTACGACTACGCCGACGCCCAGGGCCTCGAGATCGACACCATCATCCAGGAGGCCGGCGCCGCCCAGCTCGAGGTCAACATGCTGCACGGCGACGCCATGACGCTCGCCGACCAGGTGTTCCTGTTCAAGCGCCTGATCCGAGAGGCGGCGCTGCGCTGCGGCTCCTACGCGACCTTCATGGCCAAGCCGATGGCGGGCCAGCCCGGCAGCGCCATGCACATCCACCAGTCGGTGCTGGACGCGGAGGGGCGCAACATCTTCTCCGATCCCGACGGCGCCCCCTCGGACCTGTTCCACGCCTTCATCGGCGGCCAGCAGAAGCACCTGCCCGCCTGCTCGGCGATCATGGCGCCCTACGTCAACTCCTACCGCCGGCTCGTGCGGTACATGTCCGCGCCGGTGAACCTCGAATGGGGCGAGGACAACCGCTCGACCGGGCTGCGCGCGCCCCGCTCCTCGCCCGAGGCGCGGCGCGTGGAGAACCGGATGACGGGGGCCGACGCCAACCCCTATCTCGCCGTCGCCGCCAGCCTCGCGGCCGGCTGGCTCGGCATGACCGAAGGCGAGACGCCGCGCCCCCCCGTCACCGGCGGCGCCTATCACCGCGACCGAGACCTGCCCTATTCCCTCCTCGACGCGGTGACCCTGCTCGAGGCCAGCCCGAGCCTGATCGAGCTCATCGGCACGGAGTTCGTCGGCATCTACGCCACCCTCAAGCGCTTCGAGTACGACCAGTTCATGACCGTGATCTCGCCCTGGGAGCGCGAGCACCTCCTGCTCAACGTCTGAGCCCTTCGGCGGGCGTGCGGGCCTCGGGGGCATCGAGCCCCGTCGGCCCGCGTCGGCGCTTGCGCGCCTCCCGCCCGGCCGCGGCCGCCGCGGCCCTTGCCCGGGCCGCGGCGCGGGCGTAGGCGGAGGCAACGCGCCCGCCCGCGAGGGACCGCCATGCCCCGCAGCCTGCTCTACGCCAACGAACCCCCCGGCGCCTGGCCGGACAGCTGGTACGTCGCCAGCGCCCGCCCCGCGCCGGAGCGACCGCCGCTGGACGGCGACGCCGAGGCCGACGTCTGCATCGTCGGCGCCGGCTTCTGCGGCCTCTCCGCGGCCCTCCACCTCGCCGAGCGCGGCGTCGACGTGATCCTGCTCGAGGCCCAACGCGTCGGCTGGGGCGCCTCGGGGCGCAACGGCGGACAGATCGGCGTCGGCCAGCGGGTCGAGCAGCCGGAACTCGAGACCATGACCGACCCCGCCACCGCCCGCCTCGCCTGGGAGGTCGGCCGCGACGCCGCCGCCAAGGTCAAGCGCCTCGTGCGCGAACGCGGCATCGACTGCGCCCTGAAGGACGGGCTGATCTACGCCAACCACCGCGCCCGCTACGACGCGCCGACCCGCGCCTACGCCGAGCGCATGGCGGCGCGCCACGGCGCCGATTTCCGCTATCTCTCCCCGGAGGAGATCGCCGAGCGCATCGGCGCCCGCGGCCTCTCCGGCGGGCTCGAGAAGCCTTCCGGCGGCCATCTCCACCCGCTGAACTACGCCCGCGGCCTCGCGCGCCTCGCCGAGGCCGCCGGCGCGCGCATCCACGAGCGCACCGAGGCGACCGCCCTCGAGGGCACGACCGTCTCGACTCCCACGGGTCGGGTGCGCGCCCGGCAGGTGATCGTCGCCGCCAACGGCTATCTCGGGGACCTGCTGCCCGAGGCCGCGGCCCGGATCCTGCCCATCAACAACTTCATGCTCGCGACCGAACCCCTGCCCGAGGCCCGCGCCCGCGCCGTCCTCCGCGACGACGTCGCCGTCGCCGATTCCCGCTTCGTGGTGAACTACTGGCGCCTCTCGGAGGACCGCCGCCTGCTCTTCGGCGGCGGCGAGAGCTACGGCTGGCGCTTCCCGAGGGACCTGAAATCCTTCGTCCGCGCCCGCATGCTGAAGCTCCACCCGGACCTCGCGGACGTCGCCGTCACCCATGCCTGGGGCGGCACGCTCGCCATCACCCGCACGCGTCTGCCGGTCTGGGGCGAACTGCGGCCGGGCGTCTTCGCCGCGCTCGGCTGGTCCGGCTCCGGCGTCGCGCTCGCCACCATGGCGGGGGAGATCCTGTCGGAGGCGCTGGCCGGGGACCGCCGGCGCCTCGACGCCATGGCCCGCCTGCCGGCGCCGCCGCTGCCCGGCGGGCGGCGCCTGCGCCGGCCGGGCCTCGTCGCCGCCATGCTGCTCGCCAAGGCGCGCGACGCGCTCTGACGCCGCGCTCAGGCCGCCGTCCGCCCCCGGATCTCGAAGGGCCGCGGATAGGCGCCCAGCACCTCCCGCACCCGATCCTCCTCCAGCGGCGAGCCCTTCGGCGTCAGCCGCGCGAGGAGGCCGAGCTTGCGGTCCTCCACGACCTCGATCTCCGCCTCGATCCCCGCCGCCTCCAGCGCCTCGCCGTAGACCCGCGCGATGGCGCGCTTGCGCAGATCGGGCTTGAACACCTTGCCGACGGCGGTCTTGGGCAGCTCGTCCAGCACCTCGACGTATTTCGGATGCGCGGCGCGCTCGCTGACCCTCTCCTCGGCCCATTCGCGCAGGGCCTCGCCGTCCGCGCTCGCGCCCTCGACCAGTTCGACATAGGCGCAGGGCAGCTCGCCGGTCCTGGCGTCCGGCTGGCCGATCGCGCCGACGAAGGCGACGTCGGGATGCGCCATCAGCGCCTCCTCGATCACCGCGGGGTCGATGTTGTGCCCGCCGCGGATGATCAGGTCCTTGGCGCGCCCCGTGATCCAGAGATAGCCGTCCGCGTCGATCCGCCCGAGATCGCCGGTGCGAAGCCGCTTGCCGTCGGCGTAGAGCGCCACGTTGCGCTCCGGATCGGTGTAGGTGTCCGAGAGCCGCACGCCCGGATTGGCGACGCAGATCTCCCCGATCTCGTCGACGCCGCATTCCTTCGTGACGTTGCCGACGTCGTCGCAATGCAGGATCTTCACGTCGGTGTAGGGGAACGGCAGACCGACGGAGCCGATCTTGCGCTCCCCGTCCACCGGGTTGCAGGAGACGAGGCAGGTCGCCTCGGTCATCCCGTAGCCCTCGAGGATCTTCACGCCCGTCGCCGCCTCGAAGCGCTTGAAGAGCTCCTGCGGCAAGGGCGCCGAGCCGCAGAACGCCAGCTTCAGCGAGCTCACGTCCGCATCGACCTTGCGCTGCATCAACGCCGAGGCCGCGGTCGGCACCGTGACGATGAAGCTCGCCCGCCAACGCTCCACCAGCTTCCAGAAGTTGTCGAAGACCCCCTCGCCCCGGTAGCCCTGCGGCGTCGGCAGCACCAGATGCGCGCCCGACATCACGCAGCTCGCCAGCACCGGATAGGCGGCGAAGACGTGGAACAGCGGCAGCGGGCAGAGCAGCACGTCCTCCGGCCCCAGCAGCAGATGGTCCGAGATCCAGCCGTTGTAGAGCATCCCCCGGTGCTCGTGCTGCGCCAGCTTCGGCATCCCCGTGGTGCCGCCGGTGTGGAAGAAGGCGCCGATCCGGTCCTCGGCGCGATCCTCCACGAAGCCGAGGGCGTCGTCCTCGCGCGAGAGCTCGTCGCGGAAGTCGAGCACCTCGGCGTGGTGGCCGCCGGTGCGCTTCGGCCGGATCAGGGGCACGATCCACGAGAGCGGCGGCGACAGATAGCGCCTGAGATCGACCTCGAGCACCGTCTCGACCTCCGGCGCCAGCGCGGCCGCCTTGGCCGCCTTCTCCGCCACGTCCGACTTCGGGAACGGCGCCAGCGTCACCAGCACCTTCGCCTTGGTCTCGCGCAGCAGCGCGCCGATCTGCTCGGGCTCCAGCAGCGGGTTGATCGGGTTGACGATCCCCGCCGTGGCCCCGGCGAGCAGCGTGATCGCCGTCTCGTTGCAGTTGGGCAGGAGATAGGCGACCACGTCGCCCTCGCCGACGCCGAGCCGCCGGAAGAGGTTGGCCGCCCGCGCCACGTCGTGGCGCAGCTCCGACCAGGTCAGCGTCTCCGCCGCATCGCGCGGGCCCGAGCGGATCTGGAAGCTCAGCGCCGGGCGGCCCGGATGGCGCCCCGCCGTCGCCGTCAGCGCCTCGTGGATCGTGCGCGCCTCCCAGCGCTCCTCCAGGGGCGTGCGCTCCATGCGCAGCTTGTCCTCGATCGAGGCGTAGCGCTCCCGCGTGCCGGCCATGTCGTCCTCCCCTGCGCCGCCCTCGGCGGCATCGTCGACGGCCCGAGGCCCGCGGGCGGGCAACCCCGCCGACGGCCCCGCCCGGTCAACCGTCCGTGAACTGCAGCCGCGCCAGCCGGGCGTAGAGCCCGCCGGCGGCCACCAGATCCTCGTGCCGCCCTTCGGCGACGATGCGCCCGCGCTCCAGCACCAGGATCCGGTCCGCCTTCTTCACCGTGGCGAGGCGATGCGCGATCACCAGCGTGGTGCGCTCCTCCGAGAGCCGCGCCACCGCCTCCTGCACCAACCGCTCGCTCTCGGCGTCGAGCGCGCTGGTCGCCTCGTCCAGCAGCAGCACCGGCGCGTCGCGCAGGATCGCCCGAGCGATGGCGAGGCGCTGCTTCTGCCCGCCCGAGAGCATCACCCCCCGCTCACCGACATAGGTGTCGTAGCCCTTCGGCAGTTCCGCGACGAACTCGTGCGCCGCGGCCGCGCGCGCCGCCGCCTCGACCTCGGCGTCGCCCGCCTCGGGCCGCCCGAAGCGGATGTTGGCGGCCACCGTGTCCGCGAAGATCGCCGGGTCCTGCGCCACCAGGGCGAAGCGCCTGCGCAGCGCTTCGGGGTCCAGCTCCGAGACGTCGACGCCGTCGAGGCGGACGCTCCCGGCATCCGGATCGTAGAAGCGCAGCAGCAGCTGGAACACCGTCGACTTGCCCGCGCCCGAGGGGCCGACCAGCGCCACCGTCTCCCCCGGCGCCACGCGGAACGAGACGCCGTCGAGCGCCGGCGTCTCCGGGCGCGCCGGATAGCGGAAGGCGACGCCCTCGAAGCCGATCTCGCCCCGCGCGGGCTCGGCCGGCTCGGCCGGCCGCTCCGGCGACGCGATCGGATCCTCCTCGTCCAGCAGCTCCACCAGCCGCTCGGTCGCGCCCGCCGCGCGCTGCACCTCGCCCCAGACCTCCGAGAGCGAGGCGACCGCGCCCGCCACCACCACCGCGAAGATCAGGAACTGCACCAGCTCGCCCGGCGTCATCTCCCCCGCGCGCAGATCCTTCGCCCCGATCCAGAGCACGCCGACGATCCCCCCGAACACCAGGAAGATCAGCACCACCGTCAGCTTGGAGCGCGCCACGATCCGCCTCTTCGCCGCGTCGAAGCTGCGCTCGATCAGGTCGCCGTAGCGGTCGCGCGCCATGCCCTCGGCGGTGTAGGCCTGCACCGTCTGCGCCGCGAGCAGCGTCTCCGAGGCCTGGGCCGAGCTCTCGGCGAGCCGGTCCTGGCTCTCGCGGCTCAGCTTCCTGACCAGCCGCCCGAAGATCAGGATCGGCCCCACCACCAGCGGCACGATCAGGAAGGCGAAGCCCGAAAGGCGCGGCGAGGTCCAGAGCATCATGCCCATCCCCCCGACCAGCTGCAGCGAGGAGCGCAGCGCGATGGAGATGGACGACGAGACGACCGAGAGCAGAACCGTCGTGTCGGTGTTGAGCCGCGACAGCACCTCGCCCGTCATCAGCCGCTCGTAGACCGCGGGGCTCATCGCCACGACCTTGTCGTAGACCTCGCGCCGCATGTCCGCGACGACCCGCTCGCCGAGGCGCGTGACGAGGTAGTAGCGCAGCGCCGTCGCCACCGCGAGCGCCGCCGCGATGCCGAGCGCCGAGACGAAGTACCAGTCCATCAGCTCGATGTTCTCGGCCGAGAAGCCGTCGACCACCCGCCCGGCCGCCACCGGCAGCGCGAGGTTCAGCGCGGTGGTGATCAGCAGCATCGCGAGCGCCGCCCAGAGCGTCGTGCGGTAGGGCCGGACGTAGGGTCCGAGCCGCATCAGCATCCCGAAGTTGCGCGACTTCGGCCGCGGCTGCGGCGCGGCGGCGGGCGGCCCTCCGGCGCCCCCCTCGGCCGGGGCGCCCGGGCTCTGCGTCTCTCGGGAGGCGTCGCCGTCGCGGGGCATGGTCGGGCCTTTCTCGGCGTCGGAAGGCGCGGGCGGAGCCGCGGGGAGGGGCCGCGCGCCCGGCCGGGCGCCGGCGGCCGCCGCCGCTGGGTCGCGCTCCGGCCGCGCGACGCGCGTCCTCTCTAGCAACGGTCGCCGGGCTCGGCAACGCGGCCGCGGCGTCGCGCCCCTCGCGCGCCCCTTACGCGCCCGCATCGCGCCCGCGTCACGCCCGTGTCACGCGCCCGGGCGATGGAGTCGGATCGTCGACGGCCCGGCGTCGTCTTCTCTCCCGCCGCCCGGCCCGAAGCTTTCGCCGGCCCCGGGCCGGCCGGTCCGGCGCCGCCTCGTGGCTCGAGGGGATCGCCGGGCGCCCGGGCGCCGCGGCCGCCCGTCCCCGTCCGGCCTCGGCGGCGCGGCCCGGCCCGCGGCGGCCCCGGACACGGCCCCTCGGCCCTCCGGAACTCGCGGCCTCCCTGCACGGCGGCCCCGGAGGATCCCTTTCCTCCCGTTTCCGCCCGACCGTTCCGATGGGGGCGGCCTGCGCCGCGTCGGGGGGATCGACCCCCCTCGCGCCGCCTCGGCGCGTCCCGCGCCTCAGGGCGCCCGGCCCCGCCGTCTTCCCCCCGCCCCGCCGGCGCGCTAGCCTCGACGCCGCACCGCGCCCAGAGCCCCCGGAGACCGCCCATGTCCGCCGTCCTCGTCGTCCGCGCCGCCGTCCCCGAAGCCGAGCGCGAGGCCTTCGACCGCTGGTATCGCGACGAACACCTCCCCGACGCGCACGAGGCTTTCGCGGCCGAGGCCTCCTGGCGCGGCTGGAGCGAGGGCGGCGACGGCCCCGTCCACCTCGCCTTCTACCGGTTCGGCACGCTCGAGGCCGCCGAGGCGATCCCCGACTCCGAGGCGATGGCCGAAATGCGCCGCCGCTTCGACGAGGCCTTCCCCCACATCGCCCGCAGCCGCGAGATCATCGCCCTCGCCCAGCGCCTCGGCTGACGGGCGAAGCGCTCCGGCCAGCCGAGGCCCGCTCCACCCCCGCCCGCGACGCCCGGCCCGGGCCGATCCGCCGGCGGGGCGTCCGCGCCGGTCGCGCCCCGCACCGAACGGAACCTGCGCCGCGTCGGGGGAAATCGTTCGCCCGCCTCGCGCCGCCTCGGCGCATCCCGCGCCTCCCTCGGGGCCCGGCCCCGCCGCCGCGCCGCGCCCGGCCGGCGCCCGTGGCCCGTCGGGCGCACCCGAACGCCGGCGCGAGGCGATCGGCACGCGCCCGCTGGCGTCCGCGCCCGGAACGCGGCATCAGCGACGCACACGCATCCTCCCGACCCGCGGCGGCGGCCGCGCCCGACCGGATCCCGCGCCATGCGCGCCCTCGTCTCCTTCGCCGCGCTCTTCCTCTCCGTCGCGCTGGTGCAGCTCGGCTCGGGCGCGCTCGGCCCGCTCGACGCGCTCTCGGGCGCCGCCTCCGGCTTCTCGACGGCCGAGATCGGCGTGCTCGGTTCGGCCCATTTCGCGGGGTTCTTCGTCGGCTGCTGGCTGGCGCCCCGGATGACCGGCTCGGCCGGCCACTCCCGCGCCTTCGCCGCCTTCGCCGCGCTCGGCGCCATCGGCGCGCTCGGCCACCCGATGCATGTCGACCCGTGGTTCTGGGCGGGGCTGCGCGTGCTCTCCGGCCTCGCCGTCGCCGGCTGCTACACCGTCATCGAGAGCTGGCTGCAGGCCAAGGTCGTCAACGCCAACCGCGGTCGCGTGCTCGGCGTCTACCGCGTGGTCGACCTCGTCGCCTCGGTCGGCGCGCAGGGGCTGATCGCGGTGCTGCCGCCCTCGGCCTACGTCTCCTACAACATCCTCGCGATGTTCTGCTGCCTCTGCCTGGTGCCGCTGGCGGTCACGCGCGCCGCGCCGCCGCCGGTGCCCACCGCCCCGCGCCTGCGCCCCCTCGCCGCGATGCGCCTCTCGCCCCTCGGCGCGGCGGGCGTGTTCGTCGCCGGGATCACCATGCCCGCCTTCCGCATGGTCGGCCCGGTCTACGGGCTCGAGGTCGGGCTCGACGCGCCGGGCATCGCCCTCTTCCTCGCCGCCGCCGTCACCGGCGGCGCGGTGGCGCAGATCCCCGCCGGCTGGCTCTCGGACCGCTACGACCGGCGCTGGGTGCTGATCGCGGTCTCCGCCGCCGCCGTCGCCGTCTGCCTCGTCGTCGCGGGCTACGGCGCGAGCTCCGTCACCGCGGTCTACGCCGGCGCCTTCGCCTTCGGCCTCGTCGCCTTCCCGATCTTCTCGATCTCCTCGGCCCACGCCAACGACTTCGTCGAGCCGGATTCGGTGGTCGAGCTCAACGCCGCGCTGATGTTCCTCTACGCCTGCGGCGCGGTGCTCAGCCCCGTCGTCGCCGCCGCGCTGATCGACCGCTTCGGCGCGCCCGCGCTCTTCGTCTTCATCGCGGCGGCCCATGTCGGCCTCGCCGGCGTCGGCTTCCGGCGCATGATGCGCGGCCGCCGCGCGGCGCGCCGCACGCCCTACCGCTACACGCCCCGCACCTCCTTCGTGCTCGCCCGGCTTCTCCGCCGGCGCAACGGCGACGACCCCGGCTCGCAAGGCCCGCGCTGATGCGCTAAGGGGGCCGCGAGTCACGCCCCAGGGGAGCACGCATGGCCCGGATCCTCGTCACCTCCGCCCTGCCCTACATCAACGGCATCAAGCATCTCGGGAACCTGATCGGCTCCCAGCTCCCCTCGGACGCCTATTCGCGCGCCATGCGCGTCATGGGCCACGACGTGCTCTTCATCTGCGCGACGGACGAGCACGGCACCCCGACCGAGATCGCCGCCGCCAAGGCCGGCAAGTCGACGGCCGAGTTCTGCGACGAGATGCACGCGGTGCAGGCCGAGATCGCGAAGGGCTTCCGCCTCTCCTTCGACCATTTCGGCCGCTCCTCCTCGGCCCGCAACCACGCCCTCACCCAGCACCTCGCCGCGCGGCTGGCCGAGGCCGGGCTGATCGAGGAGGTGACCGAGCGCCAGGTCTGGTCCCCCGCCGACGGCCGCTTCCTGCCCGACCGCTACATCGAGGGCACCTGCCCCAACTGCGGCTACGACAAGGCCCGCGGCGACCAGTGCGAGAACTGCACCAAGCAGCTCGACCCGGTGGACCTGATCGACGCCCGCTCCGCCATCTCGGGCTCGAAGGAGCTCGAGATCCGCGAGACCAAGCACCTGCACCTGAAGCAGTCGCTGATGCGCGACCGCCTGCGCGACTGGATCTCCGCCAAGACCGACTGGCCGGTCCTCACCACCTCCATCGCGAAGAAGTGGCTCGACGACGGCACGGGCCTGCAGGACCGCGGCATCACCCGCGACCTCGACTGGGGCGTGCCGGTGATGAAGGGCCCGGGCGAGCCGTGGCCGGGCATGGAGGGCAAGGTCTTCTACGTCTGGTTCGACGCCCCCATCGCCTACATCGCCGCGACGGCGGAATGGGCGGACGCCAACGGCCTGCCCGACTCCGCGTGGCAGGCCTGGTGGCGCGACGACCTCGGCGCGCGGGACGTCCGCTACGTCGAGTTCATGGGCAAGGACAACGTCCCGTTCCACACGCTCAGCTTCCCGGCGACGCTGATGGGCGCCTCGGGCGACCTGCCCTCGGGGCACGAGGACTGGCACCTCGTCGACTACATCAAGTCGACCAACTGGCTGAACTACGAGGGCGGCAAGTTCTCCACCAGCCAGGGCCGCGGCGTGTTCATGGATCAGGCGCTGGAGATCCTGCCGCCCGACTACTGGCGCTGGTGGCTGCTCGCCAACATCCCCGAGACCGACGACGTCAACTTCTCCTGGGAGCACTTCCAGGCCACCGTCAACAAGGACCTCGCCGACGTCCTCGGCAACTTCGTCTCCCGCGTGACGAAGTTCTGCCGCTCCCGCTTCGGCGAGAACGTGCCCGAGGGCGGCGACTGGACCGACCTCGAACGCGAGGCCGCGGCCGAGATCGAGGCCGGCCTCGCCCGCCTCCGCGACGCCTGGGAGAAGGTCGCCATCCGCCGCGCCGCGGCGGAGACCCGCGCGCTCTGGGTGGTCGGCAACGAATACCTGCAGCGCGCCGAACCCTGGGCGCATTTCAAGACCGACCCCGACCGCGCCGCCGCCGCCGTGCGCTTCGGGCTCAACCTGATCCGCCTCTACGCGGCCGTCTCGCGCCCCTTCGTCCCCGACGCCTCCGACCGGATGCTGGAGGCGCTCGGCCTCACCGAGGCCGACGCCGCCTGGCCCGGGGACGCCGGGACGGCGCTGACGGCCCTCGCCGCCGGCCACCCCTTCACGGTCCCCGACACCCTCTTCGCCAAGCTCGACGACGCGACCCGCGAGGCCCTCGAGGCCCGCTTCGCCGGCGAGGGCTGAGCCGCCCGCCCCGCCCTCCGTCCCGGGGCTGCGCGCCGCTCGGGGAGGCGCCCGAGGGCGCCCCCCGCTCGCGGCGCGCGTCGGCGCGTCCCGCGCCTCCCGCCCGGCTCCGCCGCGGCGCCGCCGGGGCGAAGGTCGCGCCGCCCGGCCGCGCTCCCTCGGGGCCCTCCACGCCTCCGACCGCCACCCCGGCGAGGCGGCGGCGCGGGGTGGGCGGGTGGGAGCGCCGTCGCCTCGCCGGCCCGCCGCCAGCCACGCGCGTGGCGCCGGACCGTTGCGCATCCGGCGCCCGCCTCTATCTTCATTCCCATGTCACACGCCCCCCTGACCGAGGAGATCGAGCGCTGGCTGCTCGACGAGGCGCTCCACGATGCCGACATCGTGGAACTCTTCGGCGCGCTCTGCGCCCGGCTGCACGCTCTCGGCATCCCGCTGCAGCGCGCCGCGCTCAGCTGGCCGACGCTGCACCCGCTGTTCCAGGCCGAACAGATCTATTGGCGCCTCGAGGACGGGGCGGAACTGTTCCAGTACCGCCACGACGCCATCCCGACCGGCGCCTTCGAGGAAAGCCCGTTCCACCACGTCCTCGTCAACCGCCTCGCGCGCCTGCGCCGTCGGCTCGACGGTCCCGACGCGCTGCGCGACTTCCCCGTGCTCGACGAACTCGCGGAAGCCGGCTTCACCGACTACCTGATGACCGCCACCAGCTTCCGCATCGCCGAGGTGGACGCCTACCGCGGCGGCGCCTCCGGCATCATGGCGTCCTGGGCCACGACGCGCCCCGGCGGCTTCTCCGACGGCGACCTCCAGGCGCTGACGCGGGTGCAGAAGGTGTTCGCCGTCGCCTGTCACGCCTCGATCCAGAAGCGCGTCATGGTCAACCTCGCCAACGCCTATCTGGGCAGGACGGCGGCCGCCAAGGCCCTCGGCGGCGACGTCCGGCGCGGCGACGGCGAGACGATCCGCGCCGTGATCTGGTACTCGGACCTCCGCCGCTCCACCCAGCTCTCCAACGCGCTGGCGCCGGAGGCCTATCTGCAGCTTCTGCGCGACTACTACGACTGCACCGCCCAGCCGGTGATCGACGAGGGCGGCGAGATCCTGGAGTTCATCGGCGACGCCGTGCTCGCCATCTTCCCGATCCGCGGCGAAACCGGCGGACCCGACGCGGTGCGCGCCGCCACCCGCGCGATGGACGCCTCGCTCGCCCACCGCGCGCGCTGCGTCGCGTCGGGATCCGCGCCGGCGGGCTGCGTGCCCGAACAGCTCGCCTTCTCCATCGCCATGAGCATCGGCGACGTGATGTTCGGCAACATCGGCGTGCCGACGCGCCTGACCTTCTCGGCCATCGGCTCGGCCGTGAACCAGGTCGCCCGCCTCGACGAGCTCGCCAAGGAGATGCGCCGCAGCGTGCTGGTCACGCGGGAGGTCGCCGCCGTCGATCCCGGCCGCTGGGTCCCGCTCGGCCTCAGGCCGCTGCGCGACTTCGCCGAGCCGGCGGAGGTGCACGGCCTCGCCGAGGCCGAGGAGACCGCCATCGCCCCGCCGGCCGCCGCCGCCTCCTGAGCCCGCCCGGCGCGCCTCAGCCGCCCAGCGCCTCGATCCGCTCGTTCAGCCACGGCGCCTGCAGGCCCAGCTCGAAGGCTCGGCGATAGTCCCGCATCGCCGCCTCGGCGTCGCCCATCCGCTCCTGCAGGCGGCCCCGCGTCGCCCAGGCCGCCGCCCAGTCCGGCGCCAGCCGCACCGCCGCGTCGAGATCCGAGAGCGCCCCGCGCGGATCCCCGTCGGCCCGCGTCAGCGCCCGGCGCAGATGCGCCTGCGCGTCGCCGGGATCGAGCCGTATCGTCCGCCCGAACGCCTCGCGCGCCGCCTCGGTCCGGCCGAGCTCGGCCAGCGCCAGCCCTCGGTTGAAATGCACGTCCGGCTCGCGCGGCGCCATCGCCGCCGCCCGCTCGAGATCCGCGAGCGCGTCCTCCGCCCGCCCCTCGCGCAGCAGGAACGCCGCCCGCGCCAGCCGCGCCCGCCAGTCCCGCGGGGCCCGGCGCAGCGCCTCCTCCCAGTCCGAGAGCGCACCTTCGCTCAGCCCCCGCCGCGCGCGGGAGATGGCGCGCATCGCCCAGCCCGGCTGATAGCCCGGATCCGCCGCCACCGCCTTGTCGAGCGCCGCCAGCGCGTCGCCGTCGCGCCCCATCTCCGACAGCGCGACGCCGGCCGTGGTCCAGGCCTGCGCCGCCTCGCGCGCCGAAAGCCCGCCCCACTCCGCCGCCCGCCGGCACTGGTCGGCCGCCGTCGCCGGCGGCGTCGCCGGATCGAGACAGACGTCGAGATACGGGTTCGCCGCCGCCGGCGCCGCCGCGAAGGCGAACGACGCCGCCAGCAGAAGGCGACGGAGGGCGTGGCGGGGGCGTCGGGGGGAACGGCTCATGCCCCCCTTCTGCCGCAGGATCGCGGCGCCGGAAAGGCGCCCGCGAGGGCGCGACATTGACATGACGTCACGGAAGTTCGGGCACGCCGCGCTTGATCGGAAGGCTTCGAACCCGTATGTGCCCCTCTCACAGGGTCGCCGATCCCAACCTCGACGGGGCGGAGCTTTAACCGGCTTACCGCAGACAGGGGGGGCGCTAAGGGGCCGCTGGGTTTCATCACTGGTAGGGGAGGAGGCGTCATGCACGACGGTTCCCTCTTCCGACTGGGGACGGACCTGGAGACAGGCGCCACCCACGAGGAAGCTCGAACGAGCGGCCGCGAGGCCTTTTTCGTCATCGACGGCGACAAGGGCGCAGCCCGCGACGTGTTCGACGAGACGCGCGACGATCACTTCATCCGCCGCGACGGCAAGGTGTTCGCCGGCACCCACCTCATCATCGAGGTGGTGGACGGCGAAGGGCTCGACGATCAGGCGCGCATCGAGACGGCCTTCCGCGACTGCGTGGACGAGTGCGGGGCGACGCTCCTGCACATTCACACCCACAAGTTCTCGCCGCAGGGCGTGAGCGGCGTCGCGGTGCTGGCCGAAAGCCACATCTCGGTCCACACTTGGCCCGAGATCGGCTACGGCGCCTTCGACGTCTTCATGTGCGGCGACGCCGAGCCGTGGAAGGCGGTCGAGGTCCTGCGCCGCGCCTTCGACGCCGGCGAGGTCCGCGTGCGCGAACTGCTCCGCGGCGAGGAGGTCGTGGCGTCCCGCCTCTGAGCTAAGCCCGACCCGACCGACGAAAGCGACGGCCGGCGCCCCCGAAGGCGCCGGCCGTCGCAGTTCCGGCGTCGCGCCGTCGCGCGGATCGACCCCGCCCGAGGCGACGCGGCCAAGGCCCGCCGAACCGGCGTCGAGCCGCGCGACCGCGCCGCCGGAACCCGATCTTCGGCGGCGCGTATATGTCATGCTTGAAATGGCGTGACCGGCCGGGCGCCGGCCCGTCGACGAAGCGGTCGGGGACAGCCATGCCAGAGGTCGAGCTTCGCTTCGCGGTCCTGCCCCTCGCGGCCGACGACGCGCGGCCGAACGAATTCTCGGGCGCCATGGCGCCGCATCCGCTGATCCGTCAGGAAATGCCCTACGGTCCGCGATACACGATCTACAATCGCCGGCTGACGGCGATGTCGATGACCGAAGGCTCGGCGGACGACGCCTACTGGAAGCTCCGCCGCCAGGCGATCCTGCGCCATACCGGCGAACTGCCCATCGAAGTGCGCGGCCCGGATGCGGAGGCGCTGCTGAACCGCGTCTTCACCCGCGACGTCGCCCGCCTCCGCGTGGGCCGCTGCAGCTATCAGATCGCCTGCTACCGGGACGGGGGCATGATCCTCGACGGCATCCTCGTGCGCCTCGCGCCCGACCGCTTCTGGTACGGGCAGGCCGACGGCGACCTGACCGACTGGCTCCGCGCCCACGCCGCCGGCATGGCGGTGGAGATCTTCGATCCGGATGTCTGGATCAGCCAGGTGCAGGGTCCGGACTCGCTCCGGATCCTCGAGGCCGCCGTCGACGCCGCCCCGCCCCGGCCGTTCCGATACTTCGACGCCGCGCACGTCTCCATCGCCGGCCAGCCGGTCGTCGTCACCCGCTCCGGCTTCACCAACGAGCTGGGCTGGGAGGTCTATCTCAGGCCCGACATCGACGCGACCGCGGTGGGCGAACGCCTGCTCGAGGCCGGCGCGCCCTACGGCATGACGCCCGTCGCGATCGGCGGCGCCCGGCGCATCGAGGCGGGGCTGCTCAACGCCGGCTCCGACTTCGACGAGACGACGACCCCCTTCGCGGCGGGCCTCGGCGCCATGGTGGACCTCGAAAAGCCCGACTTCGTCGGCAAGGCGGCGCTTCGCGACGCCGACCGGCGGCCCAGGACCTGGGGGCTGCGCGTCCCCGGCGACGTCGCCCGCCTCGGCCGCAGCCTGAGCCGGGACGGCGTGACGGCGGGGCGCGTCTGCTCGACGGCGTGGTCCCCGTTCCAGCGATGCGGCGTGGCGATCGTGCGGCTCGACGATCCCGAACTCGGGCCGGGCACGGTGCTCGAGGTCGCGTGCCACGATGACGAGAGCCGCCCCGCGGAGACCTGCGAGCTGCCGATGTACGACCGGGGCCGCGAGATACCGCGCGGCAAGCGCGTGGAGATCCCCGAGCCGCCCGCCCCGGCCGAGGTCGACTGAGGGCGCGCGTCGGCCCCGGCCCTTCCCGACGAACGCACCGGCCGCCGCGCCGCCGCGCGGCTCCGCACGGCCGAGGCGACCCGGCCCCGCGCCCCGCCTTCGGGGCCGGTCGCGAGCGCGCCGTGTCGCGGCCCTTCACCCGATCGCAACCCCGCCCCCGCATCCTCTCCGGCCGCGCGCGGGCGCCCCGTCGCGGGACAGCTCCGAGATCGTCGCCCCCGCCCCGCGTCCGACGCCGTCGGCACGAACGCCCGACCGGCGCGGCACGAAACGCGGACGAAAGGCCGACCGACGGCGCATGAAAGGCCGACGAATGTCCGACGGATGGCATACGAATGTCCGACGCCTTGCGCACGCGCGCGGCACGGACGCCCGACGTCCGCGGCACCAATGCGGGACCGCTTCGGCGCCCCTCGCCCGCTCGGCGCGGTTGCGGCGCCGCCCGCGGCCCGCTAACCCCAAGCGGACCGCGATCCCGCCGCCGAAAGGAGACGCCATGTCCGCCGAGCCCCGCGCCCTCCCGGGCTGGACCGTCGAGACCCTGCACGAGGACCACGCCCAGGCCCTGCGCGAGGCCGTCGTGCTCTACGACAGCGAGACCGCGCACCAGCGCCTCCGGGTGTTCCGCAACCCCACCTTCGGGCGCATCCTCACCCTCGACGGCGTCGTGCAGCTGACCGAGGCGGACGAGTTCATCTACCACGAGATGCTGACCCACGTGCCGATCCTCGCCCACGGCGCGGCGAAACGGGTCCTGATCGTCGGCGGCGGCGACGGCGGCATGGCGCGCGAGGCGCTCCGCCACGCATCGGTCGAGCACGTCACCATGGTCGAGATCGACGCCGGCGTGGTCGAGTTCTCCAAGACCTACCTGCCCGGCGTCTCCGCCGGCGCCTTCGAGGACCCGCGGCTCGAGCTGGTGATCGCCGACGGCGCCGAGTTCGTGAAGCGGGAGGGCGAGGGCTACGACGTGATGATCGTCGATTCCACCGACCCGATCGGCCCCGGCGAGGTCCTCTTCACCGAGACCTTCTACGGCCACGCCAAGCGCCGGCTGAACCCCGGCGGCATCCTCGTCACCCAGAACGGCGTGCCCTTCCTGCAGGGCGGGGAGCTGACGGACACGCTCCGCGCCTTCAAGGCGCTGTTCTCCGACTGGAGCTGCTATCTCGCCACCGTGCCCACCTACGCCGGCGGCCCGATGGCCTTCGGCTGGGGCGCCGACGGCGACGCGCGCGCGATCGATCTCGAGACGTTGAAGACCCGCTTCGCCGCCTCCGGCCTCGCGACGCGCTACTACACGCCGGAGGTGCATCTCGCGGCCTTCGCCCTGCCCGGCTACGTCGCCCGCCTGCTGCCCTGAGCCTCGGAACCGCCCGCCCGCCCCGGGCCGTTCCCCACGCTTGCCGACCCCGCGCGAATCGCTGACGCTGAGAGGCGCGACCCCGGCCTCTGGGCCGCGGCGAAGCGCCCGGAACGGGCCTCGGGGAGGATCATGGCGGGCTTCGGCGACGCCTTCGCTCAGGCGGCTGGACTGGCCCTGGGGCTGGACGGCGAACTGTTGGGGATCGTCGGTCTCTCCCTCGCCGTCAGCCTCTCGGCCACGGCCCTCGCCTGCCTCGTCGGCCTGCCGCTCGGGGCGCTCCTCGCGGTGACCCGCTTTCCGGGCCGCAGCGCGGCCGTCGCCGTCCTCAACGCGCTGATGGGCCTGCCGCCCGTCGTGGTCGGGCTCTCGGTCTACCTGCTCGTCTCGGCCTCCGGGCCGCTCGGTCCGCTCCGCCTTCTCTACACGCCCGCGGCGATGATCCTCGCCCAGGCGATCCTCGTGACGCCCATCGTCGCCGCCCTGACGCGCGAGACCGTCGCCGCGCTCGACGCCGAATACGACGAATACCTCCGGACCCTCGACGCCGGCCCCCTGTTCCGCGTCGGCACGCTGCTCTGGGACGGGCGCTTCGCGCTCACCACCGCCGCGCTCGCGGGGCTCGGCCGCGCGCTGGCGGAGGTCGGCGCGGTGATGATCGTCGGCGGCAACATCGCCCACTCCACCCGGGTGATGACCACCGCCATAGCCCTCGAGACCTCGAAGGGCGAGCTCGCCATGGCGCTCGCCCTCGGCGCGATCCTGGTGACGCTCTCGCTCGCCGTCACCGCCGCCGTCACCGGCGTGCGCCTCCGGGCCGAGGCGGCGGCCCATGCCTGAGGCGCCGGACGGACCGCGCATCCTATCGTTCCCGCGCCATGCGGACGCGGCGCCGCCGCGCCCGGCGCTGGAGGCGGTGCGGGTCACGCGCGGGCGCCGGGCGGTGCTGGACGGCCTGACCCTGCGCCTGCCCGGCGCCGGCGTCACCGCGCTGATGGGCCCGAACGGCGCGGGCAAGAGCCTCACGCTCCGCGTCCTCGCCGGGCTGATCCGCCCGGAGACGGGGGCCGTGCGGCGCACCCCGCGGGAGACCGCGCTGGTGTTCCAGCGCCCGGTCCTGCTGCGCCGCTCGGTCGCCGGCAATCTCGACCATGCCCTCCGCGCCGCGGGCCTCGCGCGGCGCGTGCGCCGCGAGCGGACGGAGGAACTTCTCGCCCTCGGCGGGCTCGAGGCGCTGCAGAGCCGGCCCGCCCGCGCCCTCTCCGGCGGCGAGGCGCAGCGCCTCGCCCTCGTCCGCGCCCTCGCCGGAAGGCCGCGGCTGCTGCTGCTCGACGAGCCGACGGCGAGCCTCGATCCGCGCGCCACGGCGGCCATCGAGTCCATCGTCGCGCGCTGCGCGGCCGAGGGGGTGGAGGTCGTGCTCGTCACCCACGACCGCGGCCAGGCGGCCCGCCTCGCCGACCGCGTCGCCTTCCTGCACCAAGGCCGCGTGGCCGAGGCCGGTTCCGCCGCCCGGATCCTGCGCCATCCGAGTTCCGAGGCCGCCGTCGCCTACCTCGAAGGGCGGCTCCTGATATGATCCGCGACGCCCTCGCCGCGCTCCTGCTCGTCGCCGGCCCGGCGGCCGCCGCCGAGTCGATCGTCGTGCAGAGCACCACCTCGACCGCCAGTTCGGGCCTCTACGACTGGCTGCTGCCGAAATTCGAGGCGGCGACCGGAATCGAAGCCCGCGTGGTCGCCGTCGGCACCGGGCAGGCGCTGAAGAACGCCCGCAACTGCGACGGCGACGTGGTCCTCGTGCACGCCCGCGCGGCAGAGGAACGCTTCGTGGCCGAAGGCTGGGGCGTCGCGCGCCACGACGTGATGTACAACGACTTCGTGCTGGTCGGCCCGGCGCACGATCCCGCGGGGATCGAGGGGATGCAGGACGCCCCCGCCGCCCTCGCGACGATCGCCGAGGCGGCGCCGCCCTTCGCCTCCCGCGGCGACGACAGCGGCACCCACAGGAGGGAGCGCGCGCTCTGGTCCGCGGCGGGCGTCGACCCTTCGGGCGCGTCGGGAACCTGGTACCGCGAGACCGGCTCGGGCATGGGCGCGACGCTCAACGTCGCCGTCGGCATGGACGCCTACGCGCTGACCGACCGGGCCACCTGGCTCGCCTTCGGCAACAAGGGCACGCACAAGGTCATGGTCGAAGAGGATCCGGCGCTGTTCAATCCCTACGGCGTGATCGCGGTGAACCCCGAGCGCTGCCCGACCGTGCGGGCCGAGGCGGCGCAGCGCTTCGTCGACTGGCTGATCTCGCCCGAGGGTCAGAACGCCATCGCCGCCTATCGCCGCTACGGCCGGCAACTCTTCTTCCCCGGCGCGGCGGACTGAGGGCCCGCCGGGCGGCGCCGAGGGCCGCTCACTCGACGTCGCCGCCCGGCGCCGGATCATCGGGGCGGAGCCGGCGCTCCGCGCCGGCCGCCGCCGTCCAGAGCGTCGCCGCGGCGACCACCGGCAGATCGTCCCGGCCCGCGGCCTCGGCCGCCACCGCGAGGATCGAGGCGGCCGCCACCGCCCGCGCCGCCGCCTCGGCCGGGCTGCGGCCCGCCAGCGTCTCCGCCAGGATCACGGCGGCCACGAAGTCGCCCGCCCCGTTCAGCCGCCTCGGCGCCTTCGGTCCGAGCGCGAGGGACGCTCCGCTCTCGTCCACCGCCATGGCGCCGATGCCGCCCTCCGCCTCGACCGAGGTCACGACGACCGCCCGCGGCCCGCCTGGACGCAGCCGCGCGCGGAGGGCCTCCGCCGCCCGGCGGATCGCCGCCCCGCCCGTCACCGGCAGACCGGTGAGCCAGCCGAGTTCGAAGGCGTTCGGCGTCGCCACGTCGGCCAGCGGCAGCAGCCGCTCGCGATAGACCGTCCCGACCTCCGCGGGCAGGTAGAGCCCCGGACCGTCGTCGCCCAGCACCGGATCGCAGAGCTGCAGCGCGTCCGGCCGCGCCGCCCGGTGCGCCCCCGCCAGATCGGCCACCGCGCGCGCCGCCGCCTCGGTCCCGAGATACCCCGTGAGCAGCGCGTCCGCCCGCGCCAGCGCCCCCGCCGCGACGAGGCCGCGGCCGAGCGCCGCGATCTCCTCGCCGGGCAGACGCCGCCCCTCGACCCCCGGCGTCGCGGCATGGCCGGACAGCAGGACCGTCGGCAGCGTCATCGCCTCCACCCCCATGAGCGCCAGCGTCGGGGCCGAGGCGCCGTGGCCCACATGCCCCGCCACCACCGCCGACTGGATCGAGAGACAGACCGGCGTGCGCCGCGCATCCGCCATTCCGCGCCCTCCGCCCCGCGGCCGCGCCACACTTGCCCGGCGCGGACCCGACCCTCATAAACGGGTTCGGACCCGCCCTTGCAAGGAGACCACCGTTGCAGCCCGAGACCCGCGCCGTCGACGGCGCAGGATCCGCCTCGCCCGCCACCCCGAGCCTGGCCGACGAAGCCGCCGCGGAAACCGCCCCGTCAGGCGCCGCCGAAGCCGCCGCGCCGGATGGGTCCGCCCTGCCGGCCGACGCGCTGACGGGCGCCGCGGGGTTCGACTCGACGGCGCTCTGGATGGGCCTCGCGATCGTGCTCCTGCTCGGCGTCTCGGCGTTCTTCTCGGGCTCGGAGACGGCGCTCACGGCCGCCTCGCGCGCCAAGCTGCACGGCGCCGCGGAGAAGGGCGACCGCAGCGCCCTGACCGCGCTCCGGCTGAAGGAGGACGGCGAGCGGCTGATCGGCTCGATCCTGCTCGGCAACAACCTCGCCAACATCCTCGCGACCTCGCTCGCGACGATCTTCTTCACGCTGCTGGTGGGCGAGAGCGGCGTGGCGGTCGCCACGCTCGCCATGACCGCGCTGGTCGTCGTCTTCGCCGAGATCGCGCCGAAGACCTACGCCATCACCGCGCCCGAGTCCGCGGCCACCCTCGTCGCGCGGCCGATCGGCGCCGTGGTGCGGGTGTTCGCGCCGGTCGTGGCCGGCACCACGATCCTGGTGCGGGTCTTCCTGAGCCTGTTCGGCGTCAAGACCGATCCCGGAGCCCATGTCCTCGCGCTCGAGGAGATCCGCGGCGCCATCGACCTGCATCACTACGAGGGGGCGGTGGAGAAGGACGAGCGCGACCGGCTGCTCGCCGCGCTCGATCTGCGCAACCGCGAGGTGTCCGAGGTGATGCGCCACCGCCGCTCGATCCAGACGCTGGACGCGGACCTGCCGCCGGCGGAGATCCTCGAGTTCTGCCTCTCCTCCCCCCACACCCGCATCCCGGTCTGGCGCGACAATCCGGAGAACATCGTCGGCGTGATCCACGCCAAGGATCTGCTGCGCGCCGTGCACAAGCTGACCGAGGCGGGCGAAGCCGAAGGCGAGGGCGAGGGCGGCTGGGCCGGGATCGAACGGCTCGACGTGGCCGAGGTGGCGATGGAGCCTTGGTTCGTGCCCGACACCACCTCGCTCGACGAGCAGCTGCGCGCCTTCCTGAAGCGACGCTCCCACTTCGCGCTGGTTGTGGACGAGTACGGCGCGCTGCAGGGGCTGATCACGCTCGAAGACATCCTCGAGGAGATCGTCGGCGACATCGCGGACGAGCACGACGTCGAGGTCGAAGGCCTTTCGCGCCATCCCGACGGCTCGGTGGTGCTCGACGGCGCCACGACGATCCGCGATCTGAACCGCGCGATGGACTGGAGCCTGCCGGACGAGGAGGCCAACACCGTCGCCGGCCTCGTGATCCACGAGGCGCAGACGATCCCCGCCGCCGGTCAGATCTTCAGCTTCCACGGCTTCCGGTTCGAGGTGCTGGAGCGTCGGCGCAACCAGATCACGCGCCTTCGCGTCAAGCGCCTCGTCTGACGCCGCCGGCTGGCACGGCGCTCAGCGGGCGTATTCGAACAGCCGCCGGGCGAGCCCGCGGGTCGAGAGATCCGCGGCCAGCTGGCGCCCCGTCGACGCCTCGAAATAGCGCACCTCGATCGTCTCGGCGGCGGCCAGCCCCTCGGCCTCCTCCGTCGAGAGCGCACGCCCGGCCCGGCAGCCGTCCGGAAGGCACACCTGCACCGGCGCGTCGAGCGCGGTCTCGCCGTCGATCAAAAGGCGCACCCCCGGCGGAACCGCGATGCCGAGCGGCGCCGCGACGCTGAGCGCGGGAGATCCGCCGCCCTCGTCGAAGCTGATCGCGACGGTCGCGAAGCGGCTGGCGCCGAGCGGCGCCACCAGCCGCGCCGAGACGCTGCAGCGGCCGTTCTCGCACAGGCGCGACCAGTCTGCGGGTCCGCCCACCTGGGCCGCCGCGGGCGCCGACGCGGCCCCCGCCAGGGCGAGCGCCGCGAGCAGGCGTCGAAACCGGTTGCCGGTCATGTCGGAGGATCCTCCAAACGGAAAGCGCCGCGCCCGGAGGCGCGGCGCGGAACGCCGTCGGCGCTTGGGTTCAGGCCTTGGGCGAGCCCAGGACCCGACGGGCGCCGAGGGCGCCGACGCCGGTCGCCAGCAGCCAGAACGCCGCCGGCAGCGGGATCTCGCCGTTGGGCTCGGGCGTCGGATCGGGGATGATGATCTCGCCGCCGATGCCGGAGAACGCGAAGATGAAGGTCGCGGTCTCCTGACCGGAGCTGTTGAAGCCGGTGCCGTCCGGATCCGTTCCTTCCTGGCCGAGCGAGAACAGCTCCGCCCCGACTTCGCCCAAGGCGGTCTCCGCGGCGGTCTCCGTGCGCGTGGCGCCGTAGAAGATGTCGAACTCGAACGATTCGCCGATGCCGAGGCCGCCGAACCCGAAGTCGAAGTTCGAGCCGTGGTCGTCCGGACCGAGATCCACGAAATCGCCGATGCCGCCGGCCACGACCGGCGAGCGAGGCCCGGCGAACGGATCGCTGTTGGCGAAACCGTCGTCGACAGCGGACAGGACCGAAGGCGTGCTCGCGACGCCGGAATGGGTGACCACCTCGTTGAAGGTGTCCGGCTCGATGTCCCAGTCGAAGGTGCGCGTGTAGCGCAGATCCTCGACCACGGCGCCCGAGATGTTCTCGACCGTCACCTTCACCCGGTAGAGGCTCGAGGTCTCCGCAGCCGGTCCGAATTCGTGCGTGATCTGAAGCAGGGAGGCGTCGTTCGCGTCATTCCGCAGTTCGGTGATCGAGGTCGCCGTGGAGGCGGTGGAGGCGAAGCTGACCAGCGAGAGGTTGGCCGTGATGTTCGCGTTGTTCGCGGAGCCGGAGGCGACGCGCGTGCCGCCGGCGTCCGCGATGCCGACGCCCCAGCCCTCGCAGAGACAGCCATGCGACGTCGATTCGAGACCGGTCGGATTGTGCCGCAGACCCACCGCAGTCGTGCCGTCGACCGGCGACGGGTCCCCCCCGGGGATGTTCAGCTGTCCCAGGTCGTCGACGCCCAGCGTGACGAACCCGTTGGTTATGATCGCAGCCGCCGAAGCCGGCGCGGCGCCCATGCCCGCAGCCAAGCCCAGCGCCACGGCCGTCCAAGCCATATTTCGCATCGTATCACCCACCCTCAGTCGAAACTCCCCTCGCGGAGATCGTGGTTAACATGCCTGACGCGACGTCGACTCGGCAAGCGGAATCTCCCGGCGAGCGATCCATCCCCCCTCCGCGTGGATGCGCGCGACCCAGGAGGGCGGCGGCCACGCTTGGGAGATCCTCGTGCGGTGCGGGCGATGCGGCGCGCCGGCCGACCCCTGATCGCCCTGACCATAGGCGGACACGAGGCGCCCACGCCCGTCTCCATCGTCGCCCGCGCCGCGAACACCCGATACGCGGCGGCGACCGGGCGGCCGGAACTGCGGGCCGCGGTCGCCGCCGCGTCGCCTTGCGCACCGGCGCGCCCTGCACGCCGGAGGAGATCGAAGTCACCGTCGGAGGCCGGATGGCGCCGAGCCAGGCCTTCGAAGCCTGCCTCGACACCGGCGACGCGGCGGTGATCTTCGATCCGTGTCATCCGCCACATCCCGGCGCGATACGCGCCGCGGGCGCCCGCGTCCGTGTGGCGCCGTCGCTGTCCGACGTGGCTTCCAGCCCGATTTCGAGGCGTCAGACCGCGCCTGCGACGGGGCCCGGGCGCTCCTGATCAAAACACCCTCCACAACCCATGGGGCGCCGACTATCGGCCCGGGACGGTCGCGGCGGTGGCCGAGATCGCCCGCCGGCGGAACCTCCGGCTGATCTCGGACGTGCTCTACGACGGCATGGTCCGGTCCGGAATGCACCGCTCGCCGCGTGCCTGCCGGGCACGGCGGAGCGGACGGTCGTGATCGGCTCGCGCTCCAACAGCCACGCGATGACCGGCTTCCGCCTCGGCTGGGCGGTCGCGCCCGCGCCGCTGACGGGCCTGACGGGCGATCTCGCGCTCGACCTCGCCTCCGGCCTGCGGGGCTTCGTGCCGGACGCGGGCCTCTTCGCGCTCACCCTGGCGGGGCGGAGGAGGCGGCGCCGTGCGAGACCTTCCGCGACCGGCGCGACGTCGCGGTCCGGGGGCTCGCGGGGCGTGACGGCGTGCGGCTCTCGGCCTCGGACGGGGCGATCCGCGTGATGCTCGACACCCGAGCGACGGGGATGGACGGACGCGCCTTCGCCCCCGCCCTGTTCGACGCCGAGCGGGTGGCCGCGTCCCCGGCGAGAGCTTGGGCGCGTCGGCCGCCGGGCGTCTGCGCGTCGCGCTCTCGGGCCCGGACGACGCCCTCGCCGAGGCGCTGCGCCGCCTCGCCCGCTTCGCCGAGGCGCGGCGGGCCCCGGCCCGAGCCGCCGTCCGGAGCGCCGTCTCTGGTGCGCGCCGCCCATGGCGTCTATGCTGCGCGCAACGCCGGAGGAGACCGCATGCCCGCACCGCTCGTCGCCGCGCCCGCCGCGCTCAAGGCCGTGGGCTACGCCGCCGCCGGGGCCGCGACGCTCTGGGCGATCGCCCGCGCCCGCCGCGCCGCGGGGCCCCGCCCGGACGCCGAGGAGGCCGCGCTCGACGCGCTGCCGCAGGGCCTCGACGTGACCTACGGCCCGGAGGCCGGCCGCGCGCGCAGCGACCTGCGCGGACGCTGGACGCGGGTGCTGCGGCTCGGCCCGCACGGGCCGGGCGTCGCCGTCGATCTCGCCGCGATGGCGCGGCTGAGGGTGGCGTCCGTCCCGCCCAGGGGCGGCGCCGGAAGGGGATCCCGATGAGCTTGAGACTTCGTTACGCCAAGGCCTCGCCGTTCGTGCGCAAGGTGATGGTCGCCCTGCACGAGACCGGTCTCGTCGACCGGACCACGCTGGAGGAGGGGGCGTCCTCCCCGCTCGACCCGAACCCCGGGAACGTGGCGGTGAACCCTCTCGGCAAGATCCCCTGCCTGATCACCGAGGAGGGCCTCGCCCTCTACGACAGCCGCGTGATCTGCCGCTGGATCGACGCCGAGGCCGGGGGCGGGCTCTATCCGACGGGCGACGCGCTCTGGCCCGCGCTGACGCTCGAGGCGACGGCGGACGGGATCATGGAGGCCGGGCTCTCGGTGGTCTACGAATCGCGCTTCCGGCCGGAGCCGATGCGCATGAGCGACTGGGTCGAAGGCCAGCGGCGCAAGATCCTCGCCGCCTGCGACATGCTGGAGGGCGAGGCGTCGACGCGCCTCGAAGGGTCTGCGGACATGGGCCGGCTCGCCGTCGCCTGCGCCCTCGGCTACGTCGACTTCCGGCTGCCCGATCTCGGCTGGCGTGACGGGCGCCCCGCCCTCGCGGGTTGGGCGGAGCGCATCATGGCGCGCCCCTCTCTCGTGGCCACCGCTCCGGAATAGGGTTTCGCGGCAGTAGCTTGCGGGGCGTTCAGGCGTCCAGCAGGCCAAGCGCGTGGAAGCTCGCCACCTCGCCCTTGCCGATCACGACGTGGTCGTGAAGGGCGAGGCCGACGGCGCGGCAGGCGGCCTCGATCCGGCGCGTCATGTCGACGTCGGCGCGGCTGGGCTGCGGATCGCCGGAGGGGTGGTTGTGCACCAGCACGAGCGCCGACGCGCCGAGCTCGAGCGCCCGCTTGACCACTTCGCGCGGATAGACCGGGACGTGATCGACGGTGCCGCGCTGCTGCGCCTCGTCGGCGATCAGCACGTTCTTGCGGTCGAGGAAGAGGATGCGGAACTGCTCGGTCCCCTCATGCGCGAGGCGCGTGGTGCAGTAGGCGACGAGCTGATCCCAACTCTGTATCGCGTTGCGCCCCAACACCTTGGCCTGCGCGAAACGGTGCGCCGCGGCCTCGACGACCTTCAGCTCCCGCACCGCGGCGGGGGTCATCTCCTCGACCTCCGCGAGACGCGAGGGCGGGGCGGCGACGACGTGGTTGAAGTCTCCGAACACCCGCATCAGGCGCTTGGCGAGCGGCTTGACGTCCTTGCGCGGAATGGCGCGGAACAGCACCATCTCCAGCATCTCGTAGTCGGCGAGCGCCGCTTCGCCGGCCTTCATGAAGCGCTCCCGCAGGCGGTCGCGGTGGCCGTGGCGGTCGTCGGGCGGCTCGGCGTTCGCGGATCGTTCCCGCGTCCCGGGAGGCGCGTTCACGGTCCGTTCCGAAGATTTCGGAACGGGGGTCGCGGCTTCCGCCGTTTCGGGCGCGTAGGCGAAGCCGTCCTGCGCCGCAGGCGGGGCGGCGGCGGAGAACAGGTCGGGCGTGCGGCCCGTGTCGGCGCGTCGGCGCATCGGCGGCATCCCCCGGCGGCGGTCTCGCGCGGAGGTTCGGTCGTTCGCGGTTAACGGTGGGTTGAGACCGGTGCGCCCCCCGCCCCGGCGACGGATCTCAGGCGCGCCGCCAGGTCGGGTGGAAGCGGCCGGCGGGCGAGAGGGTGAACACCTCGACCCCGTCCTCGGTGATGCCGAGCGAATGCTCGAACTGGGCCGAGAGGGACTTGTCGCGCGTCACGGCGGTCCAGCCGTCGGCGAGCGTCTTGGTCTCCGCCCGGCCGAGATTGACCATCGGCTCGATGGTGAAGAACATGCCGGGGCGCAGCGTCGCGCCGCCGCCGCGCCGGCCGAAATGCAGCACGTTCGGCGGCTCGTGGAACTCGCGCCCCAGCCCGTGACCGCAGAAGTCGCGCACCACGGCGCAGCGCTGCCCCTCGACGTACTCCTGGATCGCGGCGCCGATGTCGCCGAAGGTGTTACCGGGCCGCACCGCCGCGATGCCGCGCATCAGCGCCTCGTGGGTGACGTCGATCAGCCGCTCGGCCTTCCGGCCCGGCGTGCCGGCGACGTACATGCGGGAGCTGTCGCCGTACCAGCCGTCGAGGATCACGGTGACGTCGATGTTCAGGATGTCGCCGTCGCGCAGCTTCTTCGGCCCCGGAATCCCGTGGCAGACCACGTGATTGACCGAGATGCAGGAGCTTTTCGGATAGCCCCGGTAGCCGAGCGTCGCCGGCCGCGCGCCGTTGGCGCGCATGTCGGCGTCGATCAGGTCGTCGAGCGCCTCGGTGGTGACGTCGGGCACGACGTGATCGGCGATGCGGTCGAGGATCCCGGCGGCGAGGCGGCCGGCCGCGCGCATGCCCTCGAAATCCTCGGGCGCGTAGAGCTTGATGCCTTCGGGCGTCGTCGGCTGGGACGGGCCGTACATGGCGGGTCTCCCCCTGACTCGCGGACGGGCGGATTCCCGTGCGCGCAAGGCTGGTTCAGGACTCGCCCGAAGGCGAGGGACGCGGCGTCGCGCCGGGCGCCGCCACGGCGAGCGGGCGGCCGAGCTCGACGCCCGCGCGCGAGATATAGGCCCCGAACGCGAGCGACTCCACCCCGGCCTCGCGCGCCGCCGCAGCGGCTGCCGCATAGCCCGGATCGATGTCCGCCGCGAGGGCGAGGCGCGTGCAGTCGGTGCGCTGCACCAGGTAGAGCAGGACCGCCCGCTCGCCGGCGGCGGCGACGCGCGCCAGCTCGCCCAGATGCTTCGCGCCCCGGGCGGTGACGCTGTCGGGGAACTCCGCCAGCGCGCCGCCGCGGCGCAGGTGGACGTTCTTGACCTCGACATAGGCGGGGGGCCGGCCCGGATGCGTCAGCAGGAAGTCGACGCGGCTGCGCTCGCCGTAGCGCACCTCGGCCCGCACCTCGGCGTAGCCCTCGAGGCCGGGGACGCCGCCGCCCCTCAACGCCTCGCCGACGACCGCGTTGGGCACCGAGGTGTCGATGCCGGCGAGATGGCCGCCGGCGAGTTCGGTCAGCTTCCAGCTCAGCTTCAGCTTGCGCTTCGGATCGTCGTTCGGCTCCAGCCAGACCGTCGCGCCCGGGTCCGCCACGCCGAGCATCGCGCCCGGATTGGCGCAGTGCGCCGTCGCCTCGCGCCCGTCCTCCAGCTTGACGTCGGCGAGGAAACGCTTGTAGCGGCGAAGGAGGGTCCCGCGGACCAGCGGCCGGGCGAACTGCATGGCCGGGGTATGGCGCGGGCCGCGCACGGCGGCAAGGGAGAGGCGGGAATGGCGGGATCGGCGATGCTGGCGATCGGGGACGAGCTGCTCTCGGGCCGCACGCGCGACGCGAACATGCACCATCTGGCGCAGCGGCTGACCGAAGCGGGCGCGCCCCTCGTCGAGGCGCGGCTGGTGGCGGACGACCACGACGCGATCGTGGCGGCGCTGAACGCGCTGCGGCGGGCCCACGACAACGTCTTCACCTCGGGCGGGATCGGCCCGACGCATGACGACATCACGGCCGACGCGGTGGCGGCGGCCTTCGGCGTCTCGATCGGCGTGCGCGACGACGCCCGCGCGATCCTGGAGCGCCATTACGGCGATCCGGCGAAGCTGACCGAGGCGCGCCTGCGCATGGCGCGGATCCCGGACGGCGCGGCGCTGATCGAGAACCCGGTCTCGGGCGCGCCGGGGTTCCACATCGGCAACGTCTGGGTGATGGCGGGCGTGCCGGCGGTGTTCCAGGCGATGGTGGCGAGCGTGCTGCCGCAGATCGAGGGCGGCCCGCCGATCCTCTCGGCCAGCTTCCGGGCGCCGGTGGCCGAGGGCGACCTCGCCGCGCCGCTGGGCGAGATCGCGGGCGCCTTCGCGGACGTGAGCTTCGGCAGCTATCCCTATCACCACGCCACCGGCTTCGGCGCGCGGGTGGTGGCGCGCACGCCCGATCCGGACCGTCTGGCGGCGGCGACGGCGGCGCTGACGGCGATGTTCGACCGCCTCGGCGTGGAGGCTCCGGAGGAGCCCTGAGCCGGGCCGAACCGGGCGCCGCGGCCGGCGGGTCGGTCGTGGGGCCGCGGCATGTTCGAGGCGCGTTGATCCCGGCGCGGCGGCGTGGCAGGTCGGAAACCGGGCCCGCTTGGCGGAACTGGTAGACGCACGGGACTTAAAATCCCTTGCCC
>Ga0102943_1000308_pt1 | contig 33370 bp, 25 predicted proteins | sample SalPonC_black_MG_FD_78174 | JGI IMG/M metagenome (GOLD analysis project Ga0102943, IMG submission 78174) | Salt pond soil microbial communities from South San Francisco under conditions of wetland restoration - Salt Pond MetaG... | ecosystem: Environmental > Aquatic > Marine > Intertidal zone >...
AACCGGCTCAATGAAATCATCTTTTGTTCGGGCAGCATCAGTTCGGGTGAAATCATCAGGTACATGCTCGAACTCACTTCGCTTGATATCGATTTCAAAATTGCACCGCCCGAAAGTATCAGTATCATCGGCAGCAATTCCATTCACACTGCCGGCGATTTGTACGTGGTGCATGTAAATACCATTTCAAAAAAATCGAACCGGCGAAAAAAACGGTTTTTCGATGTTGGGACATCGCTTTTTTTGCTGGTTTTTAGTCCGGTTTTGATTTGGGGTTTCAAGCATAAATCCTGTTATTTCAGCAATTTAGTTCGGGTTTTAACAGGCACAAAAACGCTGGTCGGATATATTCCGGATGCCGATAACCGCGAGAAACTACCTCCGTTAAAACCGGGAATCTTAACACCGGCAGATATGTTTGCAGATGAAGTGACTGATTCCTCAAAAGCCGAACGGCTAAATGTATTGTATGCCCGCGATTACCATGTTTCAACCGATGTGGAGATTGTATTTAAAAATTGGAAAAAACTGGACAAATAGATTTGTACAGTTACTTGTACAAATGTGTGATTTTTGTATATTTGTGTTCATTTAAAGTGAAAGTAAAATGAAACGAGCATGATAAAAATTATCATCCAAGAGCATGATTATAATTCCATGCGAGTTCCATATTATACCTTTGAAAACAAACAATTTTAATAATATGAAAACAATTTCATATAGCGAATTGCGGGAAAAGTTAAAAAAGGAATTCGATATGGTTGCTGAAGATCATATTCCTTTGGTTGTAAAACGGAAAAGGGGAGAAGATATGGTTGTGATGTCACTCGAAGATTACAATTCCTATCTCGAAACTATCAATTTACTTAATGTTCCGTCAAATGCCGGGCACCTTGCCAAAAGCATTAAACAAATTGAAGAAGGGAATACCATCGATGTTCCTCTCGACAAGTTGAAAAGCTTTGAAAAATGAAGACCGTTACATTCACTGCTGAAGCATGGCAGGATTATTTATATTGGGTGGAAAATGATAAAAAAATCCTGAAGAAAATAAACCGGCTAATTGAGCAAATTGCCCGTGTTCCATTCAAAGGCAGTGGAAATCCTGAACCGTTAAAATTTCATTTATCCGGATATTGGTCGAGAAGAATAAATATAAAAGAGCGCTTAATTTACAAGGTCGAAAAAGACAGATTATTAATTATTTCCTGCAAAGGTCATTATTGAATGAAAAACTTTTTACAATACGGAAAAATAACCTTTCGGCCGCTCGAACCGGAAGATATAGACTTGCTTTACCAGTGGGAAAACAATATGGAAATCTGGGAGATGAGCAACACCAAAACTCCGTTTTCGCGATACATCCTGGCAGAATACATTAAAAATTCGCACAAAGATATTTATGAAATCAAACAGTTGCGGCTAATTATTCAGAATAAAGAAGACCGTCCGGTAGGAGCAGTGGATTTGTTCGAATTTGAACCGTATCATCAGCGAGCCGGTGTGGGAATTTTAATCCATAAAACCGAAGACAGAAACCAGGGTTATGCCACCGATGCATTAAAAGCACTTTCTGACTATTCTCTGAATGTACTCGGGCTCAAACAACTTTATGCCAGTATTTCTGAAGATAATCGTCAATCCATCTCATTGTTTGAAAAAACAGGATTTGAAAAAACAGGAACAAAAACAAACTGGCTAAAAACTCCGGAAGACTGGAAAGATGAGTTGTTTTATCAGAAGATGCTGGAATAAAAAAAGCACCACAATTTTTCAACTGCAGTGCTTTTTAGTTGTGCCCAGAACAAGACAAATTTTTAATTTCTTATGCGCTTAAAATCAATTTGTTGTATGAGTCAATAAACTTTGTTCTCGATAAAGTCTCTCTAATATTTTAAAAGTATATTTTATACGTTATAAGTACAAAGATAGGAAATACAAGTCAAAACATTAATAAAAAATTTGAATAGTAGTGAGATTCTGTCTAAACTAACAATATGCATTTATTTCAGTAATTTACTTTCATATAATTTTAAACGAATTGCGATAAGTGTATAATCCAAAAAGTACACCATTAAATAAAATGTTTTACAACACATCCATTAAGTTTTTATTTAAAGACATTAAAATTTAATATGCTGAAATATAACGAAATACAACATATCTAATAAGTTGACAATTCAACGAATAGTTATCTGCTATTTTTTTGTGAATGAAAACTTAAGAAATAAATGCAACTTTACGAAAACGTTTTCGTAACTTGAGGCAAGTAATTTATGAGCAAAGTTTTATTAAAAGATATTGCCAAAGAAGTTGGAATAGGCACTGCAAGCGTTTCCAAAGCACTTCGTGACAGCAAAGATATTTCGCCGGAAACGAGAAAAAAGGTGAAAAAGGTTGCCCGGGAAATGGGGTATTATCCAAATATGACTGCTCGTAATCTTGTAAATAAAAAGAGTTATATTATTGGGGTGCTTTTGCCTGAAATACTTACTTCCCTTCATTCTCATGTCGTGAATAGTTTTTATCAGGCAGCGCGTAGCAAGGGATACGAGGTTATTTTAATGGTAACGAACGAAAACAGTGAAAATGAGAAACATTGTTTACATTATCTGGCATCATTACAGGTTGATGGAATTATAGCAATTATTGCACAAGAAACCACTGATTTTTCATATTTTAATGAAATTAATGATAGAGGTACACCTGTTGTTTTTTATGGACGGGATGTTGAAAATTCATCAATTCCAGTATATGGCGGCGGCGATTATTTCTGGGCAGGAAAAATAATGAATTTTTTTCTATCTGAAGGTTACAAGAAAATTGCATTCCTAGGTCCTTACAAAACATTATATTCTTCCAGGAAAAAGTTTGATGCATACAGTGATTGTTTGAAAAATGCAGGCATAAAAGTTGCTTGCGAACTGGTAAAATCAAGTAAGATTAATGATGAAGATGGTTATTTAAAAACCAAAGAAATATTGGATAATGGTTTTGTACCCGACGCTATACTTTGTGCCAACGACATGGTGGCTATTGGAGCTGCAAAAGCACTGATGGAGCGAGGACTGAAAATTCCGCAGGATGTTGCTTTAGCCGGTTTTGGAAACCTTGTTGAAACTTCTATAGCAAATATTCCAATCACTACAGTTGATTTTTATCCGAAACAAATGGCTAGTTCTGTTATGAATAATTTAATTAATACGATTGAATTTGGGAAAAAGCAGGATGAGGATAACAAGATAGTGATGGAAGCTTCTTTGGTGATTAGGACATAACATTAGAATTAGGAATAAAATTATTGTTTTTCAGTATGTGTTTTTTATATTTTTATAACAATTATCAGTTATATGCCAACTAATAGTTCAAAATCCGATAGCGAGCTCCTAATAAAACTCCGAAAAGGAGATATTGAAGCTTTTGATCAGGTATTTAAAAAATACGGAGATCGTTTGTTCGGTTTTGCACTATCCTATTTAAAATCGAAAGAAGAGACAGAAGGACTGGTGCAGAATGTCTTTTTAAAGCTATGGGAAAATCGTAAAAAACTTAAGCAGGATTCTTCACTTAAATCCTATCTTTTTACCATTGCATACCACGAGATGTGTCAAATTTTTCGGAAAAAACAAATACACGAAAAATTTTTAAAAGAGAAGATTACATCAATTGATTCAGCAACAGACTTAGAGAAGATGCTGGAATATAAAGCCACTCTTGAGCAAGTAGAAAAACTTATTAATAAATTGCCTGAAAAACAGCGTTTGATTTTTATTAAAAGCCGGAATGAAGGAAAAAGCAGTAAAGAAATTGCAAAGGAAATGAATCTTGCTCCGGGAACTGTTGATAATCTAATCTCTCTGGCTTTAAAATTTTTACGCCAGCATTTATCCGATTCTAATTTTGGCTTATTGTTGTTTTTCGCTGTTTTTATTCAATAAAATATTTGTTTATAAAGCCATGAAGATGAGTCTTTTATAGATTAAACCCGGGAGAAAAGTAAAAAAAATCATTTTTTTTTCGTGAGAAACCCCGTTCAAGTTCCTTTTATATATAAAGCGACAAAGAAATATTTTTCGCACAGAGATAGTTTAGTTAGTTAGTTTCAAAAATCCTCCTTAATTTCAAGGAGGATTTTTAAAGTTGAATAAATGATTAATAAATCAGATATAGAAAAACTCCACCGTTTTAGTAAAGGACTTTCCAATGCTCGTGAGGAAGAATATATAAATTCCCTTTTTGCTGAAAACGAAAATAATAAGCAATTTAAAAAACATCTTCAGGAGCAATTTAATGCGTACCTGAAAACACATCACGAAGAAGAGCACAATCTTTCCTATTTGCTCGACCGTATCCACCACATTATACACAAACAGGAACTTCAGAAAAAAGATACGGTAGTAAAAAGGATTTACAAATGGTACTCGGTTGCTGCTGCCGTATTGTTAATACCATTGCTGATTGCAGGAGCAATTTGGATGAACCATCAGAACCAGGAAGAATTAGTAATTGCTGAATCTCCCGTAACCTCTACAATTTTTGCACCACTGGGTTCGCGTATCAGTTTTTCTTTGCCCGATGGCACACAGGGATGGTTGAATAGTGGCTCATCACTTAAATACCAACTACCTTTCAGCAATAACCGGGAAATTGCTTTAAATGGTGAAGCCTGGTTCGATGTAACTCACGACTCCGAAAATCCTTTCGAGATTGCTGCAGGTGATTCCAAAATAAAAGTACTTGGAACAAAATTTAACCTGAATGCATACCCCGATGAGAAATACATAGAAGTGGCTCTGGAAGAGGGGAAAGTAGAATTTACCACCCTGGGGCTTGTAAGTGGAATTGAGTTGAAACCCGATGAGCGCCTGATTTTTAGAGATGATTCCATAAATATTGATATAACCGATGCCTCAAAATTCTCCGGATGGAAAGAGGGGAAACTCATTTTCAGAGGCGATACAATGGATGAAGTGGCCCGAAGAATCAGTCGTTGGTACAATGTAAGTGTTGAAGTAGTGGATGATGAACTAAAAACATATAGTTTCCGTGGCACTTTTCAGGATGATTCACTGGAGGAGGTAATACATTATATAAGTTCAACATCACCCATGAGTTACCGTATTATTGACAGAGAAAAACTGGATGACGGTACAGTAACCAAAAAGAAAGTGCTGTTATACAAAAAGAATAGTTAATATCTAATTAAAATTTAAAGTTATGAAGAGATTACGCGACGGACCATGAAAAACTAAAAAAAAAAGGAAATCGCGGTCACGATTTCCTCAAAAAACATTCTTAAAATATTTTTTAACATTTAACAATTCAAATTTATGAAAAAAACTAAAACTTTTCATGAATGTGGGAATCACGTTCTATTAAAAACATTAAGGATTATGAGAATTACGCTATTTTTACTTCTCGTTTCTGTCCTTCAAACTATCGCTAACGATGCCTATTCTCAAAAAACACGGCTCTCGCTCAATGTTTCCAATACTAAATTGGAAGATGTATTGGACGAGATTGAAGATCGCTCAGAGTTTTACTTTCTCTACAATGAAAAATTGGTAAATACAAACCGGGAAGTATCCTTTTCTTTCAATAGTCAAAGAATAGATGAGATACTTAACAGCTTGTTTGAAGGAACAGATGTCGTTTATTCGATAGCTGACCGTAAAATTATTTTGGTGCCCAGTTACTTATCAGAAAATGTAGTGCAACAACAATCCGTCTCCGGAACTGTTACCGACGAAGACGGCCTTCCACTACCAGGTGTAACAGTTCTTATTAAAGGTACAACACAGGGTACAATTACTAACAACGATGGGGAATATCAATTAACCAATATACCAGAAGATGCCACGCTGGTATTTTCATTTGTGGGTATGCTTACGCAGGAAGTGGTTGTTGGGAACCAGACTACTATTGATGTTGAAATGGTGGTGGATGCGATTGGGATTGAAGAGGTGGTGGCTATTGGGTATGGAACGGTTAAAAAACGGGATTTGACCGGTTCTGCTGTTAGTGCCGACCTGGATATCGCTAACGAAACCTCAAACGTTTCAATTATGCAGGCATTGCAAGGGAAAGTTGCCGGACTTAATGTTGGCCCGGTGACCAGTGCAGGTGCAAATCCAAGCTTTTCTGTAAGGGGAATAAGTACGCTTAGTACCAGTGGTGCAGCAAATGCCCCACTAATTGTATTAGACGGAATTATCTACACTGGAAGTATCGTAGACTTGAATACCGCCGATATTGAATCTATTGATGTATTGAAAGACGTTAGCGCAAGTGCTGTTTATGGAACACAAGGAGCCAACGGAGTAATACTCATTACCACAAAAAGTGGTTCAAAGCAATTTAATAAACCAACAATAAATTATTCAAGCACTTTCACTCTTCAAAACCCATCAAATAAGCTTGAACCAATGAATGCAGAGGAATACGAAGAATTTTATCCGGATGTATTTTGGGCACGAGGTGGAAGACTTGCTCCTGATTATTTGCAGGTTAATCCGGATTATGACTGGAGGAATAATTTTAAAGCACTTAATATTAACGAAGGGTATGCCAATGGAGCAGATTACCCATGGTGGGATTCGTTTAAAAGTAATGGACAAATTCAATCACATAATATCAGTCTTCAGGGTAGAAATGAAAACCTCACTTATTTTCTCTCAGGAGGTTTCACAGATCAGGATGGATATTTAAGAAATGATGATTACAGTAAATATAATTTCAGGATAAATATTGATGCTAAGGTAACCAATTGGCTTAATGTTGGAACACAAACCTTTGCAACTATTAGCGACTATTCGGGTGTTACGGCAGGTAATCAGGTGCCATTTCTTTTGCAACCGTGGGCCCAGGCTTATAATTCTGACGAAGAATTGGTTCCACAACCGGAAGGAGGATGGTTGAGTCCTTATTTAATAATTCAACAAGATAATTCTGATATCAGGACAAATTTGTTTAGTAATTTGTTTGCAAAAATTAAGTTACCTCTTGAAGGACTTACATTTGAAACAAAATATTCAAATAACTACAGAAGAAGTGATTATAGCATATTCAATCCACATGCTAATAGTTTTCAGGGAGCTGCCAGAAAAACCCATGGAATATTCAGAAGTTGGACATGGGACAATATAGTGAACTATACAAAAACATTTAACAACGATCACAATGTTAATGTAACTTTATTGTATGGAGCAGAGGAACGAACTAATAGCTCTACTACTGCTGCTTCAAGAAATTTTGAAGTAGATTTTTTGGGGTATAATCGACTTGAAGCCGGAGATCCCACACTTAATTCTGTAAATTCAGATAAATGGGTGAGTAATTCAATTTACCAGATGGCAAGATTATTATACAATTACAAGTATAAATATTTTCTTACTGCGACTATCAGAAGAGATGGTTTTTCAGGTTTTGGGCGTAACAATAAAATAGCAACCTTTCCATCTGTTGGACTGGCCTGGACGCTAAGTGAAGAAACTTTTATGCAAAACGTAGACATTATTGATTATTTGAAACTTAAAGCATCATATGGTCAAACTGGCAGACGCGGAATAAGCCCTTACTCTACATTAGCTAAAGTATCATCCGGACCCTCCATGGTATTTGGAGATGGTGGTGAAACATTTTTAGGACAATCTATTGTATCTTTAGCAAACGACAACTTAAGATGGGAAACTACTACAGGATTCAATGGCGGACTTGATTTTGAGGTTTTGAATTCCAGATTAAGTGGTAGTTTTGATTATTATGAAAATACTACTGAAGATATCCTTTTTAGTATAGTATTACCTCGTGTTACAGGTTTTAATTCAATTGCCGATAACATTGCTGAAGTCTCCAATAACGGTATTGATGTGTCTTTATCAGGAACCATTGTTAAGAATAATGATTGGAACTGGACAACCTCTGTGGTTTACAGCCGGTCTCGTAACAAAATTGAATCAATTATTGGTGCAGATAATGACGGTGATGGCATTGAGGATGATCTTGTTTCAAGCAGGCTTTTCATTGGTGAACCACAAACTGTACTTTATCATTATGAAATTGAAGGAATGTGGCAATTAGCCGATCAGGAAAATGGTTCTATTTGGCCGGGATTTTTACCTGGTACTTACAAACTAAAAGATATTAGCGGTCCCGATGGTGAACCGGACGGTACAATCTCATCATTATATGATCAAAAAATACTTGGATATACAGATCCGGCATACAGGGTTGGTGTAACAAATAACGTGAGTTATAAAAACTGGAATCTGTACGTTTTTATTAATTCTATACAGGGGGGTAAGGATCGCTATTATGGAAGCGACGATCCTAACTCATACTTATTTTGGAATAATGCCGACCAATTATCTTATTCAAATGTTCCTAAAGGAGCCTGGGATTATTGGATGCCGGAAAATCCAGACGCAAAGTATCGCAGGTTGGATACAGGCAGTAGTTATGGAGGCATAAGATATACGCAAAGAAGCTTTATAAGGCTTCAGGATGTTTCTTTGTCATACACAATTCCCAAAAGTGTTGTTAATAAATTAACACTTAATAACGTCAAAGTATTTGTTAGTGGTAAGAACCTGTTTACCATTACTGATTGGGCAGGTTGGGATCCTGAAACCGGTGTCGGATTTACAACAGGAGTTCCCCTGATGCGTAGTTATACTATCGGGTTAAATGTAGAACTATAAATAATAAACAGTTATGAAAAATATAAAATATATAGCATTAATATTTTTAATGACATCAATGGTTATGTCATGTGATGAACAGGAATTTTTGAATGAGGTTCCTTATGATTTCTATTCTCCGGAAAATTCTTTCTCCACACCTGAGCAAATAGATATAGCCGTAGTTCAATTGTATGCCAGAACGCGTAGTATCTATGTTGAGTCATCTGTAAATACTTTTGCATTTCACTACATTACTGATGTTGGATTTGACTGCATTTCAACAACACATGCATTAGCATCATGGAATGATAACATTAACCCAAACACAGGTGAGGTGTTTTGGGCCTGGAGTAGTTTCTATAAAATAATTACCGATGCCAACACTTTGATTGACAGAATTGAATTTGTGGAATATGATTCTGAAGCAGAAAAGAATGCAAAAATTGGTGAAGCAATGTTCTTTAGAGCTTTTGCTTACAGGTCTCTGGCAATATTGTTTGGGGATGTGCCACTGATTACAGAGGAAGTAACTTCACCAAAAAGAGACTTTGTACGAGCACCTGTAGCTGATGTGTGGGACCAGGTAGTTGAAGATTTATTATTTGCTGAAGCTAATTTACCCGGAGCAAACGATATAGCGCAGGATGGAAGGATTGCTAAAGCTGCAGCCCGACATCTGTTGGCAGAAGTTTATATTACAAAACAAGAGTATGATAAAGCCATTGCTGCTGCTACATCAGTTATTGACGATCCGGACTATCAATTAATGGAATCCCGGTTTGGAAGCCGGATTGATGAACCGGGAGACGTTTACTGGGATCTTTTTAGAAGAGGAAATGTGAACAGAGGAAATGGTAATACTGAAGCCATTTGGGTAAGTCAATACGAACACCTTCAACCTGGTGGTGGCAGCCCGGATAATCTTGCCAGATTTTTGGCTCCTTTATACTGGCAGTTAAAGGATAACGATGGAGTTAATTGCTTTTTTTCACATTCCAGTCAAAATGGTGGACGAGGCATAGGCTGGTGGCGCGCTACAGATTTTATGCTTGATGAAATATGGGACTCAGATAATGACATGCGTAATTCGGAGCACAATGTTATTCGTGATGTAGTGATTGATAATCCCGAATCGGCATATTATGGGCAGATGTTGGTAGCAAGCGGAGCAATTTCTAATTTTTCTGATCCTTTAAGAAGATATTGGAGTGCAATCTGGGCAAAATCCAATCCAATTGGAAATTTCCCCGATGATTTGATTGCAAATCCTGAAACTGGTCAGACAGCAAATCAGGCAAGTAGCACATTTAATGATAGATATATGATGAGGCTGGCAGAAACCTATTTATTGCGAGCTGAGGCTTATTTAATGAAAGGTGACCAGGCAAATGCTGCAAAAGATATTAACATTGTAAGAGCACGGGTAAATGCCGATCCGGTGGCTGCCGGCGATGTGGATTTAGATTTTTTATTGGATGAAAGAGCGAGAGAGCTTTTTACTGAAGAATTCAGGTTGTTTACACTAATGAGAACAGGCAAGCTTGTTGAAAGAGTGCGAAAGCACCACCCATACCACAATGGTCAACATGAATCCTACCCTATAAATGATTATAACAAACTATGGCCTATACCTGATAGCGAAATTGAAAAAAACACGGAAGCTGTTATAGAACAAAATGCGGGATACAATTAGAAAATTTATCATTCGCATAGAAAAATTTAGTTAAGTTCAGATGGGGCAGGGATTTCGGTTTCTGCCCTTTCTTTAACCAAAGTGAAAACACTATATAAAATGAAACAATTTTTCGTTTTCCTGGCCTTCAGTTTACTTTTTTTGAGTTGTACTCAGGAAAAGGAGACCATTCAACCACCCAATATTGTTTTAATTCTCATCGATGATATGGGCTGGAAAGATGTCGGATATGCCGGAAGCGTTTTTTACGATACGCCCTATATAGATCAGTTGGCATCCGAGGGAATGCATTTTTCCAATGCCTATTCCCCGGCGCCGGTTTGCACTCCCTCACGCGGGGGTATTTTCTCCGGTAAATTCCCGGCACGTACAAAGCTGACAACTGTTTTTAATGGACCGGCAGGCCCTGATGACCGACTTTTCAACCAAAGTAAATACCGTGGTGGAAACGACCAGTATTTTGAAGCGCCGCACCGTCATGTATTAACCAGTTCAGAAGTAATATTGGCGCAGGCACTGGCTGAAGGTGGATATAAAACCGGTTTTTTTGGAAAATGGCATATTGGCGAATGCCCCGGTTATTATCCCGATGAACGGGGATTTCATCTAGCCAAAGGCTACAGACGGGTTCATGGTTTGAAATACGGACATTTGGGCGATCGCTGGCCTGACGGGAACTTTGCAAATTTACCCGACCCGGATTCCACGGAATTTATCCCGGAGACGCTAATCCGGGAATGTATTAATTTTATGAAAACGAACCGTAAGGGACCCTATTTTGCCGTATTGTCACATTATATAGTTCACACCCCCATAACACCTCTGAAAGAAAAAGTCCCCAAATATGAGAAACGTGAAAAAACGGACCAGATAAATCCGGAATACGCAGCGCTGGTGGAAAGCGTGGACGAAAGTGTTGCGCAAGTGCTTCAGGCCATAAAAGATTTGGGACAAGAAGAAAATACCATGGTGATTTTTACATCGGATAACGGCGGATTGACCCCCAACATTACCTCTAACTATCCGCTAATGGGAGGAAAAAGTTTTCCTTTTGAGGCTGGCATGAAAGTACCATTTATAATTAAATGGCCGAAAAAAATAAAACCGGGTGTTTCTTCCGAAAGAATTGTCGGTACGGATATTTATCCAACCGTATTGGCGGCGGCCGGACTTGATTTGAGGCCTGAACAACATGCTGATGGAATCAATTTGATTCCCCTGGTAACCAAAAACGAATCATTGCCTGACCGGCCAATTGTATTCCATTACCCGCATTATACCCATGCCACCGGGCCGTTCTCTTCTATTATTGAAGATGACTGGAAACTTATCCGGTTTTATAACGATGAAAAAGGGTCTTATTTGCTCTACAATCTTGTTGAAGACCCTGAAGAACAAAAGAACCTTGCTGAATCACATCCGAAGAAAAGAGAGGCATTAGCCGGTCGTTTGCAAGATTTATTAACAGAAATGCAGGCAGAGATGCCATTGAAAAATTTTGATTTTAGCTATTCATCAACAAAAAAGTTGTATAATATGAGATTCACCTTAAATCTGGCCGAAAGGGAGCGAAGGATTTTTGAGAAGCGTCTTTTAGAGGTGGAAAGAAAATAATTTTTCAAGGAAAAAAAAGGGTTTGTTTTCGTGACATAAAGGAAAAAAATTGGGGATGACCACACTAAAAATCGTTCTCCAATCCCGGGGGAAAGACCTGATTGTTTATTTATCTTCTCTAATTCAATAAAATATAAAGCATATGAAATTAAAAATGAAACGGCGAAATTTTTTCTGGTCAGCAGGAATTGCTGTATTGATTGCCTCTGTAATTCAATTGTCTTGTGCAGGAAACAATAACAGAAACACAAATTCCGAACCCGGCTACCGCGCGATTGCATCGCGTGGCGTTTTATCTCCATAATATTGGAGCCAACATTTAAACAAGAATAAGTCATGATCAAACTAAAGTTTAAATTTCTTTTATCAATACTCTTTTTTTCGGCATTAACCCTAAATGCCCAAACCTATAAAAATACTGACCTGCCCGATGCTATGACCTTTTTAGATGGAACAAAGGTGGAAACAATGGCTGACTGGGAAAAACGCAAAAAAGAAATAAAAAATCTTTGGTGCGATTATTTTATTGGTCATTATCCCGAAGAAGTACATGATTTATTGTCGGCCGAAGTGGTTAACGCCGAAAAAAAAGCCGATGGTACAAGCCGAAAGCGAATTGTATTGACCTTTGATACACCCAACAAAAAATCGTTTGAAATAGAGGTGTGGGAGCCAAAAGGAATTAGCAAAAATGCCCGTCCCCTGTTTTTAACACAACCGAGGTATTACAAGATACAATGGGCTGAGGAAGCTGTAAAAAGAGGATATGTGGCTTGTTTGTATCCCGGATTGGATGCACATCATGACGAAAAAGATTATCCTGATTACCAGAATATATGGAAAGTTTTTCAGGATGAATATCCCAATGCAGACTGGGCATCTTCATTGGGAATACAAGCCTGGCTGGCCGGCCGGACACTGGATTATTTATTGGACAAAGAGTCTGGTTACAACATCGATACTACGGCAGTGGGTATTGCCGGGTTTTCGAGGTATGGCAAGCAATCGATTTATGCCGCAGCGTTTGATGAAAGGTTTAAAACCGTTATTGCCCGCAGCTCGGGTACGCCAACCGGGTGTTCGTACCGGTTTGCGTCCAGGCAAACATTTATGGAATCGGTTGCTGATTTTCCTGCCGTTTGGGCAAAGGCAAGTTTAAGAGAATTTTTGGGGCGCGAGAACGAGTTACCCATTGAAGGCAATGCGTTAATGGCCACAATTGCACCCCGTAATTTAATGATTCATACGGCTTACAACGACGGCAGTGACCCAACATTTGGCGTAGAACGGAATTACCTGAATGCTAAAAAGGCATATTCTTTTTTGGGCGCAGAGAACAATATTTATCTGAGTTACCGAACCGGGAATCACAGTCCGATAACAGAGGCGCACACCAAACACATGTTTAACTATTTTGATATGACCTTTGGGAGAGGCGATTTAACCCGGGAAGATTTTCCTGAAATACTGCTCCATAATTTTGATTGGAAAGCCTGGAAGTCGGAACAGCGGGAAAAGGATTTGAACATAGGAAAAAATAAAACCCTTGAGCAAAAAATAAACTGGATGCTGGGTGACGAACCGGAAAGTATAGCAGACGAAGGGAAATATCACTTAAAAACAGAGGAGGAACTGGGTGTTCCGGCGTGGTCGAGAGACAGGTGGAATCCGGGAGGACTGAAACGGGTACCTTTTGCTTTTAGCCGGAACATGAACGGAAACATTTATTTCGACCCCGAATTAGAAAACTACAAAGGAACCGTTATCTGGCTGCATCCCTGGAACTATTCGCATGGCAGCAACGAGGGATATGGTGTGCAGGGAACTACCATATACTGGCGGCTGGCACAGGAAGGTTATATTGTTGTGGGTTACGACCAGTTTGGTTTTGGCGACCAGATTACCAATGCATTTGGTTTTTACGAAAAATATCCGCACTGGTCTCTTTTGGGAAGGGCAGTGTCTGATGTTAGCAATGTAATCGATTATTTATTAGAGGGAAAAGGAATCGCAGAAGAAAAAGTCCCGAAAACCGATCCTGCAGAAATTTATATCTGCGGTTTTTCATACGGAGGAATGGTTGGATTATATGCTGCTGCACTGGATAAAAGAATTGCAGGAGTAGCCTCTTTTAGTGGATTTACCCCCATGCGTAACGATACCGATGAAAAGCCAACCGGAGGAATTCGCCGTTTATGGGAATGGCATCATGTAGTTCCAAAGTTGGGATTATATGACAATAAAGAAGAAAAGATACCATACGATTACGACGATGTGATACAAATGATTGCTCCGCGCAAGGTACTTGTTTATGCCCCGTTACGTGACCGCTTTACCACTCCTGATGACATTGTGGATTGTGTAGAAAAAGCACAAACAGCCTGGACAAACAAAGATAATTTTGAATCTAAAAACCCCGATGATATTTGCAGGTTTCAAAAAGACCAGCAGGATGTAGTGTTGGAGTGGTTAAATAATGTTAAAGAATAAAGCATGGAATATAAAAAAATATCACTGGGATTTTCTCCAACCCCGATACACGAGCTAACCAATTTATCGAAATTATTCGAAGGATATCGTCTGTTTATTAAGCGCGATGATAACAATGGATTGGGAGCTGGCGGTAATAAAATAAGAAAATTGGAATACTTGTTACAGGATGCTATCGAAAATGGCGCCGACACTGTGATAACAGCAGGTGCTCAACAATCCAATCACTGTCGACTCACTGCAGCAGCCTGTGCAAAAATGGGGTTAAAATGTCATTTATTGTTGGGAGGAGAAAAACCGAAAGAGTATAATGGAAACCTTTTATTATCGCATTTATTTGGCGCAAAAATTCATTTTACCGGAAATAACCGTAAAGGGGAAGATATACCTGAAACCTTAAAAGAACTTAAATCCAAAGGAAATAAACCTTACGTGGTACCTTATGGTGGTTCAAATTCAATCGGGGCATTGGGTTATGTAAATGCTATTCGTGAAATTAAAAACCAAGCTGAAGAAATGCAAATACCTATCAACTATATTGTGTTTGCTTCCAGTTCAGGGGGGACGCAAGCCGGATTGATAGCAGGCTGCGAAATTTATAACTTCGATAGTGAGGTAATCGGGATTAGTATTGATAAAGATGAAACCAACGGGCAAACACTTGATGAGATCATTAATAAGCTTGTTTCAGATGTGTTAACATTATATCATTATAAAAACAGTGATAAAACTTTTGATGTCAGTTTGATTCAGGATTATGACAAAGCCGGATATGGAGTAGTTACAACAAACGAAAAAAGGGCAATCAAATTACTGGCAGAAAACGAAGGAATATTATTAGACCCGGTATACACATCAAGGGCATTCTACGGAATGATGGATTTAATTAAAAAGAAAGAATTGAAACCAGGTTCCAATATTGTGTTTTTGCATACCGGAGGCATTCCGGCAAATTTTTATTACGCAAAAGATATAACTTCAAGTAAATATCTAAAGTGAAACAATTTGAAACAGTAACATTCAGGACGAGTAATATTGGGCATAAAAGAGTATGATTAAAATAGTATATTAATTTCTCTTCTTGTGTATAAATACTCTTGTCTTGCATCAAAATATAAATAACATGATAAATTTACCTTACCTGATTATTCTGGCAGTTATGACTTTACAGTTCGGTTTTGCCAATGCGCAGCAGACCGATAAAGAACCTCGACAATATTCAATCACCACCCTTGATGACTGTAATGTTATTTGGGATTCACCCTCAAAAAATTCCCTGGGATCCATGCCGGCAGGCAATGGCGATATCGGGATTAATCTCTGGGTGGAAGAAAACGGGGATTTACTATTTTATCTTTCAAAAACCGATGCCTGGAGTGAAAATGCCCGGTTGCTGAAACTAGGGAAGGTACGATTGTCACTTTCACCCAATCCTTTTAAAAAGGGAGAACCTTTCTCGCAGGAATTGATTCTGAAGGATGGAGTTATTCACATTGAAGCCGGGAAAGCAGAAGAAAAAGTATCCATTGATGTATGGGTAGATGCCAATCATCCGGTAGTTGAGCTTGACGTGAAAAGCCAGAAAAAGATGAAAGCCTCGGTAACAACTGAACCCTGGCGACTGGAACAACGGGAAATCGCAGAAAAAAGCCCGGAGTTGCACTCGGCTTATGGATTGCAATCAGCTATTGTTGAGAAAGATACCATCCTTGAGGATGTAAAAGAAAACGTGATATGGGCGCACCGGAATGAACGTTCTATATGGAAATCAAATCTGACGATGCAGGGATTGGAGGGCTACATTAAGAAAGGCAAAGACCCTCTTTTGCATAATACCTTTGGCGGATTAATTCATTCCGGACAGTTGCAAATAACTTCAGATGAAAAATTAGAAACAGATGAAGCAATAAAAAACTTCTCTGTATCTGTTTTTGCATTAACAGCCCAAACCCAGAGTTTGGATAACTGGAAGGAAAAGATAGAAAATATCGCCAGGAAAGTAACATCCGAATCCCGGGAAAAGAGGTTGAGAGCCCATGCTAACTGGTGGCAATCTTTTTGGAACAGGAGCTATATTTTTGTAAGTACCCAAAACGAGGAAGAAAAAGAGAAAGTGGCCAATGTTTCAAAAAATTATAATTTGCAACGTTACATGAATGTCTGTTCGGGAAGGGGAAATTATCCCATAAAATTCAACGGTTCTATTTTTACCGTTGACACCAAAAGCCTGGAAAACAGATATGCAGGCTTTGATGCCGATTTTCGTCAGTGGGGAGGACCGTACTGGTGGCAAAATACCAGGCTTCCTTATTGGTCGATGCTGTTAGCCGGAGACTTTGATTTGATGCAGCCATTGTTTAAAATGTACAGAGATGTGCTTGACATTCGAAAATTTGCCACAAAAACTTATTTCGGCCACGAAGGAGCTTTCTACATTGAGACCATGCGCCACTGGGGAACCTTTGCAGAGTCAAATTATGGATTCGACAGGCCTGACGACATGCCATTGGGAACGACCGTCAATACATACATTCGGTACTATTGGCAAAGCGGACTTGAATTTTCTTTGATGGGTTTGGACTATTACGCATTTACCAAAGATGAGAAAACGCTTAAGGAGCTTCTCCTTCCGGTGATAACCGAAGTGATGACATTTTTTGACGAACACTGGGAACGCGATGAAAATGGAAAAATCCGTTTTGACCCGGCAATGGCCCTTGAAACATACAAAACTGCAGTAAACCCGTTGCCCGAAATAGTTGGGATAAACAAAGTCTGCACTGAATTATTAAAGTTGCCTGAAACTGTGATTAGTGACGAACAACGAAAACAATATCAGCGACTAATCATGGAGCTACCTGAAATTCCAATGCAGCAAGTGGATGGCAAAAAATTACTTGCACCAGCGCATGAATATAGCGGTAAGCAGAACATTGAAAATCCGGAATTGTATGCCATTTTCCCCTACCGAAAGTACAGTGTAGGCAAAGAAAATATTGAATTGGGAATAAGAACATTCAATGCGCGGGAATCAAGAGAAAATAGGGGGTGGCAACAGCATTCCATTAAGGCAGCATACTTGGGATTGGCAGACGAAGCAGCACAGTTGATGGCCGAATATTTTAATGCCGGAACCACCGTTTATCGTTTTCCTACCATGTGGGGGCCCAATTATGACTGGACTCCGGACCAATGCCATGGTTCAGTGGCCATGATAGCCCTGCAGCGTATGCTGTTGCAATATGAAGGGGATGACATTTTTCTTTTTCCTGCATGGCCCAAACACTGGGATGTGGATTTTAAATTGTATGCGCCACACAATACTACCATCGAATGCACAATGAAAAACGGTGAAATTACACGTTTAAAAGTTACACCAGAAGAACGGAAAGCAAACATTTTGAACAAATTAAAATAAGGAGAAGATAAAATTAGTGAACGGATTAAATAGTAAACGATGCACCATTGGAAAAATGACAACGAACTTTTTCATTTTATAAAAAATGAACTTTACACCGCTGTTATTGGCGATATTATGGATAAGATGGGATATACCCGTCAGTTTTTACCTCCACAAATACAGCCATTACAAGATAAAATGGTTGTTGCCGGACGGGCTATGCCGGTCCTTGAGGCCGATTGCTTTGAGGAAATCAGCCGGGGGAAGAACCAATATTTGTCCAAACCATTCGGATTAATGCTGGAAGCGCTGGATGATTTAAAGGAAAATGAGGTTTACGTGTGTACCGGTGCATCTCCTTCTTATGCACTTTGGGGCGAATTAATGAGTACCCGTGCAATAGCGCTTGGCGCTGTTGGCGCGGTAGTGAATGGATATTCAAGAGATACAAAAGGAATCCTGGATTTAAATTTTCCAACTTTTTCTTATGGCAGATACGCCCAGGATCAGGCACCCCGGGGAAAAGTAATCGATTACCGAATTCCCATTGAAATTGAAGGAGTCCGGATAAACCCGGGCGATATTATTGTGGGTGATTTGGATGGAGTTTGTGTTGTTCCCCGGGAAATTGAAAAAGAAGTAATAAAAAGTGCACTTGAAAAAGCCAGGGGAGAGAAAACGGTCCAAAAAGCGATTCAAAACGGCATGTCGGCAGTTGAAGCTTTTGCAAAATATGGAATAATGTAGGTAGCAATTGGTTTTTGGTAAAAAAACGAAAACGAAAATGAAAATTACAGAAGTTAAAGTGTGGTTGGTTGAAGGAGTAAAGTACAACTGGACGATGCTGAAAATTTATACTGATGAAGGATCCACCGGAGTAGGAGAAGCAACAAACTGGCCAGGAAGCCCCATCGTTGAAGCGGCTGCAAAACATGCCGGAGAACGCATTATTGGAATGGACCCGATGCGTACCGATTACATCTGGACGAAATTGTACCGCGATTTAAACTGGATTGGTCCTTTTGGTGCAAGCATGTGTGCCATCAGTGGTATTGATATGGCTTTGCTCGATTTGAAAGGAAAAGTGCTGGGTGTTCCTGTATATGAATTGCTGGGAGGTGTTTTCAGAAAAGAAATTACTCTGTATGCCAATTACTGGTTTACAAAGGGGGGGTTTTATGCGGAAGATTATGCCTTACAGGCAAAAGAAGTTGCTGATGCGGGTTTTACCGGACTAAAGTTTGATCCATTTGCGCATACCAATTATTTCTACGGCGATGATTTATCTTCCAATTTATCCTTAACCCCTTCACAGATGGATCATTCTTATGATTTATCGAAGGCGGTAAGGGAAGCAGTTGGAAATAACATAGATATAATGATAGAAACCCATGCCATGTTAAATACCAAAACTGCCATCACAATGGGTAACCGTTTAGCAGATTTGAATATTGCATGGTTTGAAGAACCTCTTGGACCTGAAAATCCTGAAATGTTGCTTGCTTTCCGTGAAAGGTTGAATCCTGAGGTTTCAATATGCGTGGGTGAGCGCCATTATACGCGACACGGAATCAGGCGATTACTTGAACTGGGCGTTTGCGACATTTTGATGCCCGATATTACCAGGTGCGGAGGGCCTTCAGAGATGAAACGAATGGCAACAATGATGGAAGCGTACAATGTTTTACTGGCGCCGCATAATCCAAATGGTCCTTTATCTACCCTGGCAAGTGCGCATGTTTGTGCATCGGTACCCAACTTTTTCCGTCAGGAGTTCATGTTTAACGATGTGCCCTGGAGGGATAAAATTATTGATGATCCGATTAATATTGAGAACGGGAAACTGATTCTTTCTGATAAACCAGGCCTTGGAGTTGATTTAATTGAAGAGGAAATGGAATTGCATCCCGGAATTGTTTCACCGGGAGAAGGATTTTATGTATAAAAAACTACACTTAATATTATGATGCCAATTGATTTAGAAGGTAAAGTTGCTGTTGTAACCGGAAGTACGCAGGGCATTGGATTGGGCGTTGCACAGGTTTTGGCCGGGGCGGGCTGTACTATTGCGGGATGTGGATTGAGTGATGCAAAAAGTACAAAAGCAACCCGGTTCGTAAATCAAATTAAAAAAGAAGGAAGAAACGTCCTTTATAAAAAAACCGATGTAAAGTCGGAAGCGGATATAAATTTATTTGTTGATGCCATAATAAACAAATATGGAAAGATAGATTTTTTAATTTCCAATGCCGGGGTAAATAAGTTTACAACACCTGAAAGTTGCCCGTATTCTTTTTGGGATGAAAATATGGACTTAAACCTTAAATCGCATTGGGTGATTTCCAAAGCCTGCTACCCTCACTTGAAACAACAAAAGGGAGTAATTTTGCTAATGACATCCAACCATGCGTTCAGTACAATTCCCGATTGTTTTCCCTATAATGTTTCCAAATCAGGTATCGATGGATTAGTTCGGGCACTGGCTGTTCAATGGAGTAAGCATGTTCGGGTAATTGGAATTGCTCCCGGATTTATTGAAACTGAAGGAGGCGAAGAATGGTTTAATGCTTTTCAGGATCCGAAAAAGAAAAGAAAAGAAGTTCTGGGAATCCATCCAACTCAGAAGTTGGGTACGGTTGAAGAGGTGGGAGCTTTGTGTGCTTTCCTTTGTAGTGGGTATGCTAATTTTATTACCGGTACTACCTATCTGATAGACGGAGGGCGCTCGGCTGTAATGCAGGATATTTAAAGAAAAAATAAGTTGAAGCAATGTATTAAGGAAAAGGACGAAAAAATGAAAAAAAGTAATAAGAACGAAAATTCAAATGCAGGGAATTTTAACGATGCGAATGAGTTAAAATCTGCCGGCAGTAGAGACAAGCAGAAAATAAAATGGAAGAAATCAGGTAGCACTAAATTGTTTCATCAACTTATTTGTGAAGGTTCTAATACAGTTCAGTCAGAGCAATTGGGTCTATTAAATGTAAAATGTAAAGTTTTGGAGAATGGCCATCCGAATAAAGAAACAGTTTTAAGTCCAATCAATAGTTATGGGCAGATTCAAGGTTTGAAGTTCCATTTAGAACATTCATTACATAACTCGGGATTAGGAAATGCCGAAGATGTTTTGCAAGGCATTTTAACATTGAAAAATGAAAGCAGTAAGCCGGTGAAATTAAATGTAAGCTTTACCACTTCAGCCCAACCGCACAAAAATACCGAAGAACAGAAAATTTATATCCCCATTTCTGCAGCCGGACTGTTTAGAGATGTGCGATTGGCAGAGTTGGGAAGTATGCATTTTTTGCAGGAATGTGAACAGAAAATCGGGAAAAATAAATTCTCGTGCCACTATTTGGAACCGCACGCGAGTAATCCTGAAATAAGAGCAACCAAAGCTTTGCTTTTAGCCCCTGTTGTCGATATTCAGCATCCTGCCTCTCCCTGGCGGATTGCACTGTTTACGCCATCCGAAGAACCTTATCAGTTTTCCACAACAACAGATGATAAAGGAAATGTGGGTTGGCAGGCCGAAAGGCAGATTGAGCTTGATGCCGGCAGTTCAACAGATTTAAGATGTTTCCTTTTCTGTCATAAAGGAGATGCTGACGTGGCATGGGAAGTTTTTCATCAAATGGCACATGAAGAGGAGTTTGAAACACCTGATTGGTTACATGAAGTAAAGGTGCATTATTTCGACTTTTTATCATCTGCAGGTGGTAAAACCGGAATCAGGGGAGATGGGTACGATGCAGACCTCCCTCATTTTAAAGAATTCAGAGTTGGCCTGGCAACCCAACACGGTTATTATCCTTACATCGGTGATTTTATAGATCCTAACCGCAAAACCTGGAAGGCAATGCAGGGTTCATCAAAAGGGGCAGCCGGCATGTCAATTAAAAAAATGAAAGAAAGGGTTGATGCCACCCGCAAAAAAGGGGCGAAGGCAGGAATTTATTTACATACGGTTCTTTTTGATGAGGCTTCACCTTTATTTAGAACTTTTGAAGATTCCATTCTGGTGGGCCCGGATCGACAGAAGAAAAAATTTGATTGGAACGATGATGATACAGCAAAGCAAAACTGGTGGATGTCGTTTGCCTCAAATGACTGGACGGACCATTTGTTGAAACAGGCTGAACACATCATGGAAATACTGAACCCCGATGCCATTGTAGTTGATGAAACTTTTTTATGTCTCGGGTATGACCATCACCCGGACAGGCAAGCTTCGCTTTCAAAACATGGAATAGAATTTTTCAAAAAGCTGAGAAGGCTGGTTCATTCGTATGGAAACGACAAAGCAGTTCTTACAAGCGATTGCGGAATGAGCAACATGGTTATGTGGGCCGATGGTGAAGGAGGCGACCATGCCTATCCTACATTGCTGGGGCATTCGTTGTACCGGAAAGAACCAATCAGGTATAAGGCGGCATTGGGTCAAAAACCGTGGACACCCTGTGCCTGGAATTTCAAGAAACTGTGGCAGGAACAAATGGAACTGGCCCGGAAATCAGGAATAGCTATCGGGGTATCAAACGGATCGGAAGAATTCACTGGCTTAAACGGATTGAATCCCTCAACCAGAAGCCGATTATTAAGGGATATTGAAAGTTTATAAATGAAAAAATAATGATGACACCAAAAGAACGAATTCTCTCAGCAGTAAACCATCAACCAATTGACCGGATACCCACCGACATGTGGGCCACGACTGAAGTACAGGAAATGCTGTATGAGCATTTTAATATTTCTGTTGGCAAAAATACCCAAAGTGATACAATCGGCCTTCTGGGTGGTTACCTTTCAAGGGGAGTAGAAGCCCTGATTGAACTCTGGGATAAACTGAATGTTGATGGGATAATTGACATCCGCCCGCCTTACATGGGAGACAAACGGGTAAAAAAAGATGGAATTCACTACACCGAATGGGGCTTTGGCTATAAAGAGGTAGGTTATGGCAGGGGCGTTTACCTTGAACAGGTTATTTTTCCACTCGACAAGATTTCAACCATTCAGGAGTTGGAAGACTTCCCCTGGCCCAATCCCGATGAGTACGATTACAGCGCTTTGCCTTCCATCATCGAAAAATGTGGCGGACGTGCCATCAGTTGCGGTTACCACGCCCTGTTTACTTTTCATCAATACCTCCGTGGACTTGAACTGAACCTTGTAGATCCGATGATGGACCCGGATTTCACAAAAGTACTCATCAAAAAAATAAGCGACTTTTTCGTCGAGTACCATGGTCGTTGTTTTGAAGCTGCCAAAGGGAAAATTGATTTTACCCAGGTGACCGATGACTGGGGGTCTCAAAACGGACTGCTGTCGGACATCTCCATATTTGATGAGTATTACCGAAGTGAAATGCAGCGCGGCATTGATTTGGCCCATGCGTATAACATCAAAGTTTTCCACCACAACGACGGCGATTGCCGGCCATTGATTCCTCGCCTGGTGGAAATGGGAATTGATATTCTGAATCCGATTCAATGGTCGTGTGGGAACTGGGACCTGGCGGAGCTAAAAGAGAAGTATGGCAAGGATATCTGTTTTCACAGCGCGGTGGACAACCAGCATACCTTGCCTTTCGGAACCCCGGAAGATGTGCGAAACGAAGTAAAAAAGCTTATTGAAACGCTGGGCTCAGACGGAACGGGTTTCATTCTGGGGCCCTGCCATAATTTACAATCCAATACGTCGGTAGAGAATATTCTGGCTTTGTATGATGCAAAATAAAAAACCTATAGAAAAGAGAAATAAAAAGAAAATGAAGTACATATTAATATTCCATGCCAATTTAAACTATGCCTATTTACCCGAGGATAAATATGAGTTTGTAATCAGGAAATCTTATGAAATGACCATTAAAACAATGGCCAGATATTTTCCGGAAACAAAATATGTTTTTGAAGCCAGTGGTTTTACCATTGAACAAATAGCAGAAAAGACACCGGATGTTCTTTACGCGCTAAAACAAGCCATTGCATCCGGGCAATGCGAATTTATGGGGTCGCCCTATGCACACCCCATGTTGCCCAACTTCCCTGAGGAAGATGGCAAATGGTCCATCTCCTTTTCAAATGAGGTGTATAAAAAATACCTCGGCATTCAGCCAGAGAGTTTCTGGAATCCGGAATGTGGCTGGAGAAGTTACGTGCCGCGCCAGATTGCCGAATCCGGCTACAACTATTTGATTGGGGATTTCGAGGCGTACAGCCGTTCGGTAGATAAAAACGGCAATCCGCTACGCCCTGAAATTTATGAAAAAGAGCATACGGATGAGCCCTCGTTTTACAATTTTGGGTTTCAGTACGACTTGCCTGGCGATGAAAAAGCCATCCACTTCCCGTTTAATACCATCGAAGGATTGGAAAAAGATGAACTGAGGGTTTTCCTGCGAACCGACCGGATTGCCCAATTCGGGGTGCGTTATTTTATGGGAATGCAGGGCTATAGTTTGGAAAAGTACCTCGACCTCATAAAAAAATATTCTGCGCAAAAAGAGGGAGAACAGGAAGGTGCGTTAATCATATTTGCCGACGATGCAGAATATATCGGCACAAACGGGTGGTTTAAGCTAAAATATGAAAACAAGCCCGAGGAAGTTTTTCAGGCAACACCCGAATCTAAACAGAAACTGATTGAATTGGTTGAAGGCTGTGGAAAACTTGGAGGATTTACAACGTTCGGCGAGGGGTGTAAAAACCTGCCTGCCATTGAAGAACCGTTAACCTTCGATGATGATTCGGCATGGCACGGCGCCAGGGCATCAACCTGGGCCAATACGCCAATGGCACGACTTTTACGACCCTGGCAGGATTTGGTACGGAAAGAAATTCAAAAAGGGAAGATAAAGGATGGAAAAACGTTGAAAAAAGTATGGTATCATCTGACCAATTCGTACAACAGCGACGGGCAGTGGCCACCTACTTTGCCAGAGTCGCCACACCTTGTTCATCCCTTTAATTATAACTACTGCTTTTCAAATTTGGAAAAAGCCTGGTTTATGGTGGGTTGTTCTGGTTTGGACAACCTGAATACCAATCCTACCCAAACATTAAAAGAAATATTGCTCCCACAGTCAGGGCTCATCAAGCAAAAGGCGCTGGGAATGCTGGAAACAGACAGAAAGAATGAAAAAGCCCAAAATGCGCTTGAACTCATTGCTGAAGCAACAGATTTCAGTTCCGTGGAAAATTCCGGATTGAAAGTGCTTTCTCCTTTGGAATATGAAAAAAGGGTAAATAAAATCGTTTCTGCCAGAAGATTGGTTGGCGGAGTGCAGATTGAAAAAGGGCAATGAAAAACTTAGATAAAATATTGAGAATGAGCCGGACAGTGAAGTGTGTTGCAAAATTAGATCGAATAAATAAAGCTTTAGGTCATGAAGAGCCAGATCGAGTGCCCATCAGCGATTTTTTCTGGGGAAGCTTTATTAAGCGCTGGCGCGAGGAACTCAACCTGCCGGATGATGCGAATCCTTATGAATATTATGATCTCGACTGGATTGTGACCATGCCCAACATGGATCCCCGAATTCAATCTTTTCAGACCATTAAAGAGGATGAAAATGAGGTAGTCTTAAAGACCGGTTTTTTAACAACCATGCGCAAGAAATTCGATTTTCCCATGCCTGAATTTATGAGCTGGGACATTGATACCATTGAAAAACTGGAAGCCCTTGAATTTGATGATCCATATGACAGCAGACGTTACTTTGAAGCTGGCGACAACCAGATTGCAGGTGTTGGAGATGGTTTCCAGCGTAATTCGCCAGCATGGATAGAAACTGTAAAAAATTTACGATCCAACTTTCCAGTATTTGGCAGTATGATTGAATGTTCTGAATGTCTGACACGTTTAATTGGACAGGAAAATACATTGTTTTGGATGGGTATGTATCCCGATCAGTTTGGGAAGCAGATTAACCGCATCGGCCAGTTTTACATGGATTGTATGAAAGCGCAAATAGAGGCTGCCAATGGTTTGTTAGATGGAATGGTAATATGGGGCGATGTGGCCTACAAACAAACCATGCTGTTCGATCCGGAATATTGGAGAACCTATTTCAAGCCCTGGGTGAAGGCCATGATTGATGAGTGCCACAAAAACAACCTGCCGGTAATTTACCATGGCTGCGGGAATGTTGACCTGATTTTTGAAGATTTTATTGAAATGGGACTCGATGCGTACAATCCGCTGGAGGCAAAAGCTGGTATGGATGCCGTGGAACTGAAAAGGAAATATGGTAAAAAAATAGGATACTGTGGCAACAGCAATGTCCAGGTTTGGGAGACCGGAGATAAAGATTTAGTAAGAAAAGAAGTTCTTCGAAAGCTCAATGCAGCCAAAGGAGGAGGTCTTATTTTTCAATCCGACCACTCTGTCACCAGCTCAGTATCTGGACACACCTATGACTATATTGTGAAACTAGTACGTGAGTATGGAAAATACCCGCTTGATCTGGGTGGATTTGAAGAAGAGATTTGAATTAAATACCAAATAAAATGAAACGTTACGGAATGATAATCGGGGTGAATCCCGATAAAATTGAAGAATATAAGAAGCTACACGCAAATGTATGGCCCAATGTTTTAAAAATAATATCTGAATGTAATATTCGAAACTACTCAATTTATCTGAAAGACAATGCATTGTTTAGTTATTTTGAATATACGGGAGATGATTTTGATGCTGATATGGATAAAATGGCTTCCGATCCAACAACACAAAAATGGTGGGATGTTTGTAAACCATGTCAAATCCCTCTTGCATCAAGAGAAGAAGGAGAATGGTGGGCGAATATGGAAGAAGTCTTTCATATGGATTAATGATTATCAATAATTTTTAAAAAATGAATTCAAAAGAAAGAGTCCTTTCGGTGCTAACAAAGAAACAGCCAGACAGGGTGCCGTTTATCGACTTAACGCTGGACCCTGTATTTGTCAAAAAGTATCTGGAATATTACGGATTGGAATACGATGAACCCGAAAAGACGGTTGACGATAGTCCTGTGGTAATTATGCCAACAGTAGCAAATACAAGGCAAAAAACAGAAATGCTTTGCGAGAGGTTAGGCTTGGATGCCGTTGGGATTACCTTTTGGATAAAACACCTCGGAATCATAGAAGAGAAGGGGGGACAAAACCTGGTAACAGCCGGAGGAATTCAATCCATTGATGACATCCGGAGCATAAAATTGCCAGATCCCGATGATGAAAGCCTTTATCAACCGGCAGTCGATTTTATCAAAAATTATCGCGACATGGACAAAGCGCTGTACTGTGTTACCAACCTGGGCTCCGACCCGGTTATTTTGGGAATGGGGTTTGAAAATTTTTGCATGTCGGTTTATACCCAACCCCACCTGATTGAAGAAATGATGGAACTGTACAGCAACTGGCAGGCAAAAGTGATAAAGAACCTGTGCGGGCTGGACATTGACTTTCTCTGGACAACCGACGACATTGCTTATAAAACTTCCACATATATATCACCTGACGATATCCGAAAATTTCTAATGCCCCACTACCGGAAAGTGGCGAAATGCTTTACCAAACCCTGGATTTACCACTCCGATGGTATGTTGTATGACATCATGGAAGATTTGCTCTCACTGGGAATGAATGGTATCCATCCTGTTGAGCCGGAAGCAATGGATATTAAAATTTTGAAGGAAAAGTACGGAAAACAGATAACATTTTGTGGCAACATTGATGTAGATAAGTTAAGCACCGGCAAACCTGAAGAGATAGATAAACTGGTGAAAAATGCCATACAAACCGCCGCACAGGGCGGTGGATATATTTGTGGCAGTTCAAACAGTATAACCCAATACTGCGATCCTGCCAATGTGGAAGCTATGAGTAAGGCCATACATATATATGGAGGTTACTAATGTTGAGTTAAATATAGAATGTTGAAATTGTCATTTCGAAACCTGAGGTACGAAGGTGAGAAATCTCTGAGTATGAAACAGATTTCTCCTCGCAAGCTCGTCTCCCATTGGGATCGCTTCGCGGGAAATGACAGAATAGAATTAGCAGGTATTACCTTTTTTATTTACGTTTTCACTCATATAATAAAAGACAGATGAAGAGCATAAACCAATATTTACAAACCCTTGATTTTGTGGTGGTGGGGCTTTACCTCGTTATTCTCATTGCCATTGGATTTTGGGTGAGTTTCATTAAAAAGAAGAAAGAAGGGGAAAACCTGTTTCTGGCCGGGAAATCACTCGGCTGGAAAAGCATCGGGCTCACCATGTGGGGCACCAATGTAGGCCCTTCCATGTTATTGCTTTCTGCTGCATCCGGATATACGTATGGTATTGCTGGGGCAAATTTTTCGTGGTATGCCTTTGTTTTTATCATGCTGTTGGCGATGGTTTTTGCACCTTATTACAACAGGACCAAAGTCAGCACCTTGCCCGAGTTTATCGGCAAAAGGTACAATACTACTTCGCGTGAAATGCTGGCCTGGTATTCCATGGTTACTATACTTGTAAGCTGGCTGGGCCTTACCCTGTTTGCCGGCGGACTTTTGGTAAGCCAAATAATGGGTTGGCCGCTTTGGGTGGCCGTATCCGTGCTGGCAGGTATTTCTGCATTTTTTGCAATTGCCGGCGGATTGGAGGCCATTGCCATTACCAATTCTTTTCAAATGGTGCTGCTAATTGTTGTGTCGTTTGGCCTTACCATTGCCGGAATTGTAGAGGTGGGTGGAATCGCAGAGGTTTATCATTCCATACCCTCCGAAAACTGGCAGCTTTTTTTGCCCCGCGACCATCCGGAGTATCCCTGGTTGCCTATTGTGCTCGGATATCCGGTGTTGGGCATCTGGTTTTGGTGCACCGACCAGTCGATGGTACAGTCTGTTTTGGGAGCCAAAAATTTGAAACAGGGGCAGCTTGGAACTAATTTTACCGGCTGGCTTAAAATCATCGATATGCCTTTGTTTATTTTGCCGGGTATTCTTTGTTTCATCCTTTTCCCGGAACTAACAGCGCCCGAAGAAGCGTATGCCACTATGGTTACCCAGCTTATGCCAACCGGTGTAATCGGGCTTGTAATGGCGGTGCTTATTGCCGCTTTAATCAGTACCATCGATTCGGCATTAAACTCACTGTCCACCATTTTTACGCTCGATATTTATGTGAGACGTTTTAAACCAAAAGCTAAAAACAAAGAGGTGATACGAATCGGGCGAATCATGGTACTCGTTGGCTCTCTGCTTGGAGTTTTATTTGCCCTTTTGGTTGCTAAGATAGATGGCACTGATTTGTTTATGCTGTTCCAGTCCATTTTAGGATTTTTGGCGCCATCGCTGGCATCTGTTTTTCTGATGGGGGTTTTATGGAAAAAAGCAAGCCCGCTGGCTGCCAATGTAATTCTGTCCCTGGGTTCTGCAGTCAGCATTGGAATTGGATTCTTTTCGATTTTAAACTTTCCAAATGCTGATTTCTGGCCGCATCCACTGCTGTTGTCGTTTTACATTTTTATTGGTTTTATGATTACGATGGTGCTTATTACCAAATTATTTGGCAATAAATACGAGGGCAGCCAACTGCCGGTACTCAAAGAAACGCTGGGGAAAGTAAAAAACAACAAACTTGTATGGGGATTATGGATAGTACTCACGATTGTAATGATTGGTTTATACCTGTTTTTTAATTGATACGATATGATAAAAGGAATAACATTTTTATTGCTGCTTATTGCAGCCATCAGTTGTAATTTAAAACAACCCCCTACTGAAACTGGCTATGAAACTGAGAAGACAATCGATTATGTTTATACCTGCAACCTGAAAAACAATCCGGACAGTATTGCCAGGTATAAGCATTACCACACCAAAGAAGGGGCTTGGCCGGAAGTGATAAAAACCTATGAAGCAAGTGGAGCAACGAGTGTGAAAATCTACCTGAAAAATACGCGACTGGTAATGATTGTCTCGCTCCCTGAAAGTTTGTCGTGGGAAGATTTTAGTGAGCGTTATGCAGAAGCTTACCCGGAAAAAATGAAAGAGTGGGGCGAATTGATGGCGCCGTTCCAAACCCCGCCACCTTTTGCAAATGAAGGGGAAACATGGGTGCAAATGGAGCAGATTTTTGAGTTTGAGAAAAACCTTAAATAAAAATGAATAAAATGAGAATCATCGGGATATTATTATTGATTATTGCTTTTGGGACTTCTGCAGGAGCAGAAAAGAAAATCATTTACCTAACTCCAACCGGTACGGATACCAATCCGGGAACAAAGGAAAAACCATTGGCATCGTTAGCCGGGGCGAGAGATTTCATCAGGGCGTTTGATACCGATGATACCATCCATGTTAAAATTGTTCCGGGTGATTACTTTATGAAAAGTCCGCTGGAGCTCTCTTCACAGGATGACACGCCTGTAATATTTGAAGGGATGGGAGAAAACGTAACCTTTTATGGGGGCATTCCGGTTACCAACTGGGAAAAAGTAACCCACAACCTTTGGCGTGCGTCCACATCTGAACTTTGTGGAGGCAATTTTCTATTTGAACAATTTTATGTGAATGGCAAAAGAGCCACCAGGGCAAGAACACCCAATAGAGGATTTTTTCAGGTTGAAAGTGCTGAAGAGACCATTCTTCATAAAGGAAAAGGACGCATTCCTGAATTTGCCATTCAAAAAATTTACCTGAATTCCGAAGATGTTGAATCGCTTCAAGACGAAAGTCCGGCCAATATCAAAAAGGCTTTGATTACTTTTTATCATAAATGGGATGTTACGCGCAAATACATCGATCATTTCGTTGCTGATTCATCTGCCCTATTTATTAGGGGAAAAGGGATGCAGTTCTGGAACCGGATTGATGGAATCAGTAAATATTACATCGAAAACATCCCCTCCGCACTGGATGCACCGGGAGAATGGCTGCTAAAGGATGATGGCTACGTGTATTATATTCCCAGAGAGGGAGAACACATTAAAACTGTTTCAGCATTTATTCCTGTTGCTGAAAAATTTATCACCATAAAGGGGGACAAACATCATCCGGTAAAAAATAAAACCTTCAAAAACATCAATTTTAAAGTAGCTGCTTACAAAACACCGAAACAGGGAAATGATCCCATGCAGGCAGCAGCCAGGGTAGATGCAACCATAATGATTGATTATGCAGATAACATTGTATTTGAAAATTGTGAGCTGGCTCATACAGGATTGTATGGCATCTGGTTCCGGAGGCAAGTTGCCAACAGCAAGATTAAAAACTGTTACATACACGATTTGGGAGCTGGTGGGGTGAGGATTGGAGATGTTCTTTATCACGAGGAAGATGACGGTGTGTCAGCAAATAACCTCGTTCATAACAGCATTATCAGGGATGGAGGCCATTTGTTCCCCAGTGCAGTGGGAGTAATCATTCTTCATTCCCGTGACAATCAGATAACGCACAACGAGATTGCTGATTTTAAATATTCCGGTGTTTCCGTGGGATGGATGTGGGGCTATGCAGCATCAAAAACAGTAACAACAGTGCCCGACAAATTTGGTGATCTGGCATGGAAAGAGGACCATTTTAAAAGCCCTGCCACCGGAAACAAAATCGCATACAATCATATCCATCACCTGGGATGGGGTGAGCTTTCCGATATGGGGGGAGTTTATATTGTTTCGGAAGCCACTGGTACCCATGTTCACCACAATAAAATTCATCATATTTATTCAGATACTTATGGTGGTTGGGGACTTTATACCGACGAAGGAGCAACCCATGTAATTATGGAGAACAATTTGGTGTATGCCTGTAAAAATTCGGGTTTTCATCAGCACTATGGAAAAGAGAACATTATACGGAACAATATTTTTGCCTTTAATCTGAAGGGACAATTGCAGTTTACACGGGTAGAAAAGCATCAATCCTTTGAATTTACGAATAACATTATTTACACCAATACCGGTGAAATGCTTTTAGGTAATTTGAAGGAAGCAAATGTAAAAATGGAAAACAACTGTTACTGGGACACACGGACCCAAGAGCCCCTTTTTCTGGATATGCCCTTTAGCGAGTGGAAAAAATTAAAAGATAGAAACTCGGTAGTGGCCAATCCTGGTTTTGTTGATGCTGAAAATTATGATTTTAGATTAAAGTCCCGTTTTGTAGCTCGAAAAATTGGCTTTGAACCTTTTGATTACGATAAAGCGGGAGTTTATGGTTCAGCGGAATGGAAGAATCGGGCTGTCCTAGATAGTTGCAGGATAGATTTATTCGAAAAGATTATAAATGAAAAAGAAAAATAGAATGAAAACACAAAATTTTATTATTGCTCTCTTTATTATTGCATTACAATTTGGATACGTCAATGCAAATGCAGATGCAGATGAAAATTCGGGATTAGATATAATTGCAAGCCTTTGTGATTACCATGTAGTATGGAATTCACCGAGTGATAATTCGCATGGTTCGATGCCAATCGGAAATGGCGACATCGGTGCCAACGTGTGGGTTGAACCGTCGGGTGAATTGGTATTACTGCTTTCCAAAACCGATTCATGGGATGAAGTAGGACGTCTATGCAAGCTAGGCAGAATAAGAATCAAACTGCCTTCGGTAGAAAACTTCCGGCAGGAATTGCGATTGGCTGATGGCGAAATTTTAATCACGACAGCTGATTTAACCGCTCGCTTATGGATAGATGCTAATCGTCCTGTAATTCATGTTGAAATGGTAGGAGATAATTCTTTTTCCACCTTTGTGAAACATGAAACCTGGCGTAATACAGAGCGCGTTTTGAAGAATGGAGAAGAACGGGGAGCCTGGGGGCTTATGAAAGGGCATTCTAATAATTCAGATTTAGTAGGAATTGAACCACGCGTTTATCCGGACACGGTGTTAGATGACCAGAGTAATCAAATTGTATTTTTTCATCGTAATCCAACTTCAGTATGGGCACACCATATGAAAGCACAGAGGATGGAGCCCTTTATTCGTCAGGAAAATGACCCGCTTTTAAACCGAATATTTGGTTGCCTGGTAAATGGTGAAAACCTGGTTAATGAAAACAAGAGCAAACTGGTTTCTGGTTCACCGTCAAAAAAATACCATATTTCAATCGCAGCACTTACAGCACAGACATCCACAACAGATGAATGGGTTAAGCAATTAAAAGCTATTGCAAATAAGGCAGACAAGGTGCCATTATCGGAGGCGCGATCCAAACATCAGGAATGGTGGCACGAGTTCTGGAAACGAAGCTGGGTTGTTACACCACCTTTGAAACCCGGAAGCACAGAGGCTATTCACGAAAAAATGCAATTACCTGAACGACAAGTTGTATCGCGTGCATATACGCTGCAGCGCTGGATGAACGCATGCGCTGGACGCGGGGGGGCACCAATTAAATTTAATGGCTCTATTTTTAATGTTGAGAATATTGAACCAATGCAAACATACAACGGTGTAGTTAATTTTGATGCGGATTTTCGTGAGTGGGGCGATCCCTATTGGTGGCAG
>Ga0102943_1000311_pt1 | contig 33006 bp, 26 predicted proteins | sample SalPonC_black_MG_FD_78174 | JGI IMG/M metagenome (GOLD analysis project Ga0102943, IMG submission 78174) | Salt pond soil microbial communities from South San Francisco under conditions of wetland restoration - Salt Pond MetaG... | ecosystem: Environmental > Aquatic > Marine > Intertidal zone >...
CTCCTTTTTCATGCTTTCAATAGCCTGATTTTGTCGTTAATTCCGCATCCATCGCTTTCTCAGTCAAGCGCTTTTTCAGTTCATTGAGAAGGCCATCTGGACCCAGCAAATCTAAGGGCCTTCATAAGATTTTAGTAATTCATCAACTAGTTCTTCTTTGATTTCCTGTTTCATTTGGTATACATGATTCTTGAGGTTTTAGTATACCTTGCGAAAAACTTACACAAAAATTTTTACGGGCTCCATAACTGTGATAAGCTGTGGATCAGACATGTCTATCTGTTTTTGCAGTTGATGCCTCTGTCTCTCCCAATTCGACCACCAATGCGGTCAGGTTGTCTCTACCAGATTCCTCGTAAGATTCGTCGACGAGGCGTTGACTCAGCAATTTTCCAACTGTACGCGGGGGCGGATTGACCATTAAATTCTCAATGGTGCGATTGGAAATGGCGTCATTAATGCCATCAGTGCACAGTACGAACCGGTCTCCAGATTGAGGAATGACAGTGCCGGTTTGGGGTTCAATCTTTATCGTATTCCCACCCAACACCTGCTCGAGCACATTGCGCTCTGGATGCGTGCGTGCTCGATACTCGCTTATTTTACCCTTGCGCAGCAACCTCCCCACATGACTGTGGTCCTCAGTGAGCTGAATCATCGGTTCGCCAGCCGGCAGATAATACATACGGCTGTCACCAATATGAGCAAAATAAGTCCTTTCCGGCGTTATCCAACACAAGCTCAATGTTGCCCCCATGCCGCGGCACTCTTCGTAGTGACACCCCATTTCCTGCATGTCGGTATGTACTTCCTCAAACAATTCGCGTAAAATTTCGATTTCCCCTCTGCCAAATCCGGGCGCGGCTGGTCGGAAACGTCTCGAAATCAGTTCAAATATTTTTTGCACGGCTATCTTGCTGGCAAACTCACCCGCATTCGCTCCGCCCATGCCGTCACTCACAGCAAAAATGAAATCGGCAGCACCCAGCACCGCATCCCCTTCCTTGCCCAGGTAATGCACGCCCTGCTCGTCGACCATCAACGCGAGAAACGCATCCTCATTATTTTTTCGAAAACGCCCAACATCGGTCATCCCTGACCACACTACGCGTTCTCCCACCATGCTCTCGGTCATTTTAGCCATCACACAGGGACTACTTTGTTCAGCTGACTATCGTAGCGCAAGCCTACGCCTGTTTCCAAAATAGTGGCCAGTTCAAAATCGATCAGACAAAACCGCCCCAGTTGGTCACTATAAGTGACATTGCGCATGAACGGGTCTTCGTGCCGCACACCATAGGTCTCAAGCTCCGCAAACAGTGCCTGCAATTTGTCCTTACCGATTTTGTTAACGATTGAGCCACAATTAGTCGTCACCATATACAATTCCTCGGGATGTACCTCCAGCAGTTTGGGCACAAATGGACAGTTTTTTTGTTCTAGATAAGTCAACACAGCCACCTCATTATCAAAACGCTCCTTGGCCAAAGGTCCATTAAATCGCTTGTGGACTCTGCCGTCAAAGCCGATGCGCACGGCTGCTTGTTTGGTATCTTTTACTTCATGCATAGCAATTTAGCCAGGTGACTCATTTTATTCAATTGACTCCAACGTGTAAAATATTCAGCACTTATAAATACAAAACCTTGACTGGATCGCTTCGTGCTCACTGAGCCAGCTTTAACATCTAAAAATTCAACTGGTTCAGGGTTCGGAGCCACCGAATCTCACTAAACCTCTAAACAACTAATTAAGATAATGTCAAAATTCAAGCTCGAGTATATATGGTTGGACGGCTACCAGCCGGTACCAAATCTTCGCGGAAAAACACGCATCGCCGACAGCGAACCTGCATCTGTCGCCGATTGCCCAGAATGGGGATTCGACGGTAGCTCAACCCAACAGGCAGAGGGGAGCGATTCAGATTGTGTGTTAAAACCCGTTGCTATCTATCCGGACGCAGGGCGCAAAAATGCTTTCATCGTGATGTGTGAGGTCATGCTGCCGGACGGCACTCCACACCCTTCTAACTATCGTGCCACCATCCCCGATGAACAGGACGCCTGGTTCGGTTTCGAACAAGAGTATTTCATGATGCAGGATGGGCGTCCACTCGGTTTCCCTGAGTTTGGCTTTCCTGGACCGCAAGGTAAATACTACACCGGTGTTGGTTATGAAAATGTAGGTGAAATCTCCCGTGAAATTGCCGACAAGCATCTCGAATTGTGTCTCGCGGCAGGTATTAATCACGAAGGCATCAATGCGGAGGTAGCTAAAGGCCAATGGGAATTCCAAGTATTTGCGAAAGGTTCGCGCAAAGCCTGTGACGACGTATGGGCCGCACGCTATTTTCTGTTGCGCCTCTGTGAAAAGTACAAGGTCAGCATTGAGTTCCATTGCAAACCTTTGTCGGGCGACTGGAATGGTTCCGGCATGCATTGCAACTTCTCAACCAAGTACATGCGTGAAGTTGGTGGCGAGCCGTATTTCCTCGCACTGATGGACGCTTTTGAACGCAATCGCGACGAGCATATTGCCGCCTACGGTCCCGATAACCACCTGCGCTTAACCGGCTTGCACGAAACACAGTCGATCGATAAGTTCAGCTGGGGCATCGCTGACCGCGGTGCATCCATCCGCGTGCCACACAGCTTCAAAAACAATGGCTGGAAGGGCTACATCGAAGACCGCCGTCCAAACTCACAAGGCGATCCCTATCGTATCGCGTCGCGCATCCTGAAAACCATCGGTGAAGTTCCGACCAAGTAGGCTGGACACGACACTGAAAGGTTGATTTTACGAAGCAGCACTTCATCTGAGAAGTGCTGCTTTTTTGCTCTGATTCGCCAAGCACTTTCCTATGCTCGTCCAAACTCCGCGCCCGCCCCCTTTAGGTTTAGAAAGGGGAAAAGGTGGGGTTATCGAAATCCTCCTTTATCCGGATAAATTCAAATTCCGGTCAGGCCTGCTTGGCGTTGCGCTTCAGCGGCTACAGCAACAAAGACGGCAAAAAATCTGAACAAATTCAACAAACACAGCACAAATGATACCCAGAAGAAAATCTTGTATCGGGATCGTTCTGACCTGAGTCGCGGCGATATATTGAGCAGCAAGACGATAAGAAACGGCCAGAAAAATGCTCCGCCTACAGCACTTCCGAGAGCTGTCGAAATATTTCCACCCGCAAGTCCTCCAGCAAAAACAAATCCAGATACAGCATTGAACAGCGCCAGAAGCAGCGAGCCAACCTTATATTTTCCGGGTACTGATTTGTCAGCCTGAGCTTCAATCTCTGCTTCAGTCTTCATAGCTAATTCGATCGGCTGACAGGTTGGCTACGAACAATTCTCCTCAAGGATCCACACATTCCAGCTTCAACCTCTCGACTCATCGTCACCTTAACGCCTACGCGCACTTTTCGATGCTTCGTCTTCTCTGCAAATTTGCTATCGAGTCCCATTTCTTCGACGACATATCCGACTATCTCGTTTCCGTATATCGCTAAATAATGATCTGCTTCCCTTTGATTCCGGACTAAATATATCGCTTCAACTGACTTTCCTTCTGGAACATGGTTCAGTGCAATTTCGAGCGCCTCCAGTATCGGCAAAGAAGGCTGTCCTGCCTTCAGGTCATGCGACACGCCAAACATACCACAAAACAGCATCAATAAGTAACATATAATTTTTTTCATTTTTTTGTATAATTAACTACATTTAACGCCTCATGCAAATTTTTAACCAACGACTTAATGGGTGCTTTGTTTACCGATACGTTTCGATCGTCCTGCGGGCTTTTTCACCCATAATTTTGAACATCAATCCTATCCATGAAGATACGTTATTCAATTCTTATATCGATATTTTTTAATTACGAATGGTGCCGATAAACACGGTTACACAGGTTCCGCTAAAAGCCATTTTCCTCATCAGTGTTCTTCTGTTAAGGATCTGCGGACAAGTGTCTTAAACAACGGATGCGACTTCTGGCAATAAAGCATGTCATAACAGTTAATACTGCCATTTTCCTGGGAAACATCAAGTGCTTGAACACTGCCGATGGCCGCTAGTCGAAAATTGTCGTTGCTGTATTATTTGCCCTCCTTGATGACAAGCATTTGGTTGCCTCCCCGCTGAAATTCATAGCTCACCCGGACTTGGTCAACCTTATAGCCTTCTGATTGAAAATGATTCTGAACTGGTTGAACATGAGGGGATGGTCGAGTCCCCATTTGCAGTAAAGGAAAAATGCGTATTTCGCTTGCAACTCGGCACATCTCCGTAATCGCTTCGATGTGGAACGAAAGATCCAGATGATCGCTGTAAAGGAACAAGAAATGTGAAGATAACGCTAAGTCAAATGTCTTGTCGCTGAAACTTAAGCCGGTAACGCTTTGAGGAAAATACCTTTCATTCGTTCTGGCCGTTTCGTAGTCAGAAAGAAATCGCTTCATCGCATCCAGACGTATTTGGGCTAATGCTTTAATTGATGAGATGCTTTCCCAAGTAAATTCATGCTTATTTTTATCAGTTTGGAGGATAGCATCTGGGAATGTTGTGTGTATTCTCGTCCGAATTTGCTCTGCGGTAAATTGATATATCGGATCAACCGAAACGCACCTGCCACCAAGTTCGGTCAATTCTGCATTGAAGCTTGCAGGGCCATCACCGCAGCCAAGTATGGTTTTATGGAGGTCATCCTCCGTGAGGCGAAACATGCCTTTATACTCGTTAAAGGAGCGCCCCCAAGGAACGATTTCTTTTAATTGGAATGCCATTTTAAATTTTCAGCCAGTATTTCTTGTCCAGAGTTGCAGCAGAATGGTTCATGTCTAGAAAATAGCAGTGCCCAACGCAGCCATGCGGATACAGCTGAGTAAACACCCTGCACATTCGCATGGCACGTTGCGTGCTGCTATGTTCGGTCATGGGCGACTATGCTCGATGAGTGGTGAGCAATTCGGGCTGGTCGAACGATAAGGACAGGCCACCGTCAGAGAGGAATACATGTCTATCTTCAATCGAAAGGTAAGCCCCTGACCGGCTCCAGCCATCGTTCAATGTTGACTTTGCCCCTTTCTAGGCTACTTTCAGCCGTTTTTCACCAACAACAGTCAATACAAAGTCGAATATGAACTATTTCAACTCACTTCCTTTGCGCCTTCAGTTGGAAGAGCTGGGTAAATGCCGTTTTATGAACAGCGCCGAATTCAATGGTGTTGAAAAACTCAAAGGCAAAAAAGTCGTGATTGTCGGCTGTGGAGCACAAGGGCTCAACCAGGGCCTCAACATGCGTGACAGCGGATTGGATGTGTCTTACGCACTGCGCGAATCGGCGATCACTGACCAACGGGCTTCATGGAAGAACGCAACCGACAACAACTTCGAAGTTGGTTCCTTTGAAGAAATGATTCCAACCGCCGATCTCGTCTGCAACTTAACCCCAGACAAACAGCACACACCAGTGGTAAAAGCCATCGTCCCCTTAATGAAACAAGGTGCCACCCTCTCCTATTCGCATGGCTTCAATATTGTCGAGGAAGGCACCGAAATCCGGAAGGATATCACCGTGATTATGGTCGCGCCCAAGTCTCCCGGCAGCGAAGTTCGCGAAGAGTACAAGCGCGGCTTTGGCGTGCCAACCTTGATCGCAGTTCACCGCGAAAATGATCCAAACGGCGATGGTTTAGAGATCGCCAAAGCCTATGCGGCGGCGACCGGGGGTGACCGGGCAGGCGTTTTAGAATCCTCTTTTATCGCCGAAGTAAAATCCGATCTGATGGGTGAACAAACCATTTTATGCGGCCTGTTGCAAAGCGGTTCTTTGCTGTGCTTCGACAAAATGGTGGAAAAAGGTATCGATGCCGGCTGGGCGTCTAAATTTGTGCAGGTAGGCTGGGAGGTCATCACGGAAGCATTGAAACACGGGGGCATCACCAACATGCTCGACCGCTTGAGCAACCCGGCGAAAATCGAAGCCGTGGTCCTTTCCGAAAAACTCAAAGCGATCATGCGTCCCCTCTTTTGCGAGCACATGGACAATATCATCAGTGGTGCATTTTCTGCGGGCATGATGGAAGATTGGACCAACGGCGATAAAAAGCTGTTGGCATGGCGCGAAGAAACCAATGCTACCGCATTTGAAAATACCCCGAACTCCAACGAAACGATTGATGAACAGACATTTTTCGACCACGGTACACTCATGGTTGCGATGGTAAAAGCAGGTGTAGAACTCGCGTTTGAGGTCATGACTGAAGCTGGGATTAAAGAAGAATCAGCCTATTACGAGTCTTTGCATGAGGTCCCTCTCATCGCCAACACCATAGCGCGTAAAAAATTGTATGAAATGAATAAAGTCATTTCAGATACGGCTGAATACGGATGCTACTTGTTCAACAACAGATGCATCCCATTATTGGCCGATTTTATGCAAGACATCGACATTGACGTCATTGGTAAACATTATAATGAAGGGAACAGCAACGCGGTTGATAATCGTACCCTGATTGACGCCAACACCCTTATTCGTTTCCACCCTGTGGAAATTATTGGTGAAGAACTGCGTGAATACATGACAGACATGCAGAAGATTTGAGCAGCTGTCTCAATACCGACCGATACAAAGCTCATCTACCCAAAGATGAGCTTTTTTATAGATGCCGTGCGCTTACGGCGTCCCTGATAAGACCCAGACTCAACATTTTTAAATTTTGATTATTTGAATTATTACGATTGGCAATGGAGCATACCGCATCACCCAGCGAAAACGATGGAATCGAAGCCTTTTGCAAACTGAGCATCGATCAACTTCGCTGGATGGCGTCCAAAGCCATTTTGTATCGAGGTCTGCACTATTTCGCAGACGAGCGCGTTCGGCATATCGAGTGGAATGACACTCAGCAACATTTCTTAGCAGATGTGGCTGGTTCCGCCTTGTACACTGCCCAACTTTGGTTAGAAGATGGCCACCTCCAGCAGGCGTGTAACTGTCCCGCCCACGCAAATTATGCCGTGTGTAAGCATACAGTTGCGTCGACTGCAGGCGTCTTTTATCTGTTGCAAGACACTTGCATCGGCCCGCGACCTTCTGACGAATATCTGGAGGAACTCAAACAGTCGTTCACAGCTCACCTGAAAAACAGTGGGCAATCACAAAAAGTGCCAACCCTGAACCTGAGCCCATCCAGTAAAAATCCGAAAACGCATCGACCGAAAGCGGAGCTGCGCCTGGTGACCCATCAGCACGATGTCCCCTCTCTGGAAATCCACGGTACGCTGCCGGGTGAATTTTTCCGCGCGTGCGGCACCTTCCCGAACGACTACCACCGTCGCTATCCCAGCCTGTCACTGGATTACAGCGATCCACTTGAAGACCTCCTGGAAATTGTCGAACAAGCCAACGCATTTGGAATTCCAGTCATTTATCGCGGCGAATCCCGACAGCGTATACGGGTGCAACCTAAGCACACCGCATATGCCAGCCGACTCGTGTTTGATTATGACGGTAAACACCACATCACCATTAGCGTTTATTTATTGGATGATGATGGCACATGCCTCACACCCGTGACGCGTATAGATGAAGTGACCTTCCTACTGAATGACGGCACCTTCGGCGAGGCAACCGCCAATCCTGCAACGCACATTTTACAAACGGTGAGCCGTCAGCATATCGTATCCAACCATCCAGAGAATGTCTTTGCGCTCGATCGTGCTACCTTTAACGCCAAAGCAATTACCACTCCTTTTCCTGAAAAATGTTTCCTGAGTAAGCATACCAGTTTCCAGTTAAACACCATCGAACGGCCTAGCCCCATCAACCAGAAGCCGTTTCCGCGCGCACAGCTGGCCCTAAAAATAACTTCGGAGGATGCGTATAACTGCGTGGGAAGATGGGTGCTGCACTGCGGTGAGCATGAACTTCCGCTGGATGCACTGGATCAGCACTTCAGCCAATTTATGGGGGCTGAAAATATCCACCCGCGTCTCATGCACGCCAAGACACGCATTAAAGTCCTCACGCAAGCCGCCCTTCAACTCTACCTGCTGGAAAGCGACGAACAAGATGCATTCATTCAGGACACAGGTGCCGATGTTTCTTTCGAACAACTGCAACTCAAACACAAAGCCGTTTCATTTCTTACAAGCTTTAAAAAGAATTGGGTTGCACTCAATGCAGCGCAGCGAAAACGACTGGTGGTGATCCCCGGCAGTGCCCAACCCTGGCAAGTCGTCGACATTCCCATCGATGCCATCGCCCACTTATATCTTTGCACCTTCATGCCTGAAACTCGCGAAGAACTGGGTACGTTGGGCAGTCGGTTTCGTTTGCCTAAAATTGACCTCGCCAGTTTTGTCGAACGCGTTGGATTGGCTGCCAATATTTGGAAAATTCCCCTTTTCCTCGATAACAAACCCATCGACAAAGCGGCCACCCGTATCGTTGTTAACTTCACTGAGCACGCCGATATCGATTGGTTTGAGCTCAAAGCGGAAGTTCGCTGTGGTAAGCTCGCCATCCCACAGGAACAATGGGAACAATTGATTCGGGGCAATTTATTGTTGGAAAAGGACGGCAAAGCGGTGCTCGTGCAAGTGAGTTCCAAAGAAGCCATTCAACGCCTGCAAGCCCTCCTTAAACCGCGACAAAGCAAAAAAACGAAAAAATCAGCAGCGGACACCGTCGTGGAATCTGTGCCAAAATTAAAGATTCTGGATTGGATAGCGCTGCGTAAGATGGGGATTGAAGTCAACTTGCCCAAATCGATTGAAGCGATTTTTGACTCTCTACGTCACTTCAAGGGCATTCCCGCGCGTGCACTCCCCCAACACCTCAACGCGACCTTACGCGATTACCAGAAAACGGGATATGAGTGGTTGTGCTTTCTGTATGAACATCGTTTCGGTGCCTGTCTTGCAGACGACATGGGCCTGGGAAAAACTTTACAGGCAATTACATTCCTGGCCGCGATCCAGGAAGGCCGGTTAGCCGAACATAGCGCTGACCCCGCTAAAAGGAATGGCCAACTGCCTCACCTGATTGTCGTCCCGCCGAGCCTGCTGTTCAACTGGCAACATGAACTGCAGCGTTTTTACCCCGCACTAAAAATTCGGGAGTACACCAGCCAAGTGCGCAACCTGGAGGATGCCTTACGTGCTGATGTGGTATTAACTACATACGATATGGTGCGTCGTGATATTAAGTATCTTGAAAAAGAGCGCTTTAACGTTGTTATTTTTGATGAGACGCAAATACTGAAAAACATCTTGGCCAATCGCACCAGAGCCGCCCTGAGGCTCAAACGCCGCTTTACCCTGTGCCTGACCGGCACGCCGTTGGAAAATCACGTTGGCGAGTACTATTCGATCATGAATTTAGCGCTACCCGGCTTACTCGGCGAGTACAAGCGCTTCCGTAGCGCTTTTAACCAAGGCGATGTCACTGCACTTGAACGCACACGTCCCTTTATTTTACGCCGGACCAAAGCACATATTCTGCAGGATTTACCGGCAAAACAAGAGCAGGACATTTATTTGGAAATGTCGGATTCGCAGAAAGAGATCTATACGCGCACCGTCGGCGAAGTGCGGGATGAAATTCTGGCGGCCTATAAAGACAAGACCAAGGCACAGGCAGGTATTTTGGCCCTGACCGCGTTGACCAGGCTGCGCCAAGTCTGTGTGGGCACGGAACTGCTCGGACAACAGGGCGCAGCAATCGCTCCTAAATTCCAGTATTTACTCACCAGCCTCGAGGAGCTGCAGGAGGAGGGACACTGCGCCCTGGTGTTTAGTCAATATACCCGCGCGCTGGATCAACTGGAGCGGGTAGCCCAACAGGCCCATTTAAACTATCTGCGGATGGACGGCAAAACTCCAGTTGCGCAACGCAAGAAGCTGGTAGCATCCTTTCAAAATGATCCGCAGACCTCATTCTTCTTCATCAGTCTTAAAACGGGTGGAGTCGGCTTGAACTTAACGCGTGCAAATTACGTTTTTCACTTGGACCCATGGTGGAACCCAGCCGTCGAGAACCAGGCCAGTGACCGCGCACATCGTATTGGCCAACAACAAACGGTTTTCATTCAGCGCATCCTGATGCGGCAAACCATCGAAGAAAAAATGATGGAACTCAAACGCCGCAAACAGGCCCTGTTTGATCAGATTGTCGATCCAGCGCAACTCAAGGAAAAGCAAAGGTCCGCTATCACTCCTGAAGATATTAAATTCTTGTTGGGTTAAACCTACCCATTCACTTTGCTGCCAATAACCGTGTATTCCGAGTCAAAGGTCAGTTCTCGTTTTTTAGTCTTTACTGTGAGCGACACGACACCTTCTTGTGAATTCCACTGTTGTGGCTCAACATAGCAAATTACTTTATGACTGACTCGTTCTTCGGAATCGCGGATACAAAATCCCTCGATGACCCCACCCTGCTGCAATAGTTCATCCGTCGACATATTGATTTCGAAATAGATGCGCCCCTTTTCATTCTTCCAAGGCGCCGCCGGCACCCTGATTTCATACGTCCCCGTCGCTCCACGCGTAGAAAGAGCAAAATCAGAAACAGCTAAGTTGACGCGCCAGCCGCTCGACTTCGCCGATACCTCTTTGATCGCGATCTCAAAACGATCGTTTGCCGACACCTGTTCTGCAGCTGTCAGCCCAGCGCACAATAATGTCAATCCTGTTATAAGACACATCCACACGGAATGCTTTCTTCGGAAGTGGGTAAACAATTTCATGATCCGTTGAAAAAAGAAGTTATTGACCCGATAATCACTCGGGACGTTGGGATAAGATAAGACGTTTACTATGCGCAAAATCTTTAAAATCGCAAATTCCCTCGGGGCAATATGTTGTAAATTCTTTATAAAAATGACGCATTCATCCATTGCACAAAAGCTTGTCAACAGTCTGTAAATGCGCAGGCAACTTTTATTGAGGTGTCGTCTTTCTGCGGTCGGTCAGTTGCTCGCATCCCCTGAAGGCAGTATTTATCCAGCGAATTTTTCCCTGTTGTGAAGAGCCACGCGTTGAATAAAAAAACAAGCACAGCCAGTCAGCCTGTTATCGCTTATCCGTGCGTTTGCACATTCGGTCATTGACGGCTGCGGTTTTCGCGCTCCTCCAGTTCATTTTCAACAGTGCCGGCCCGTTGTTGAGCCAAGGCATCTAAAATACCTTGCAATGCTTGTTCACGCTCGATTTGGACACTGTTCACGTGCGGATCGAGATCCGCGGAGAGCGTCGTAAACGCACGGTTGTAGGGATAGTATTGCAATGCCAGACTCAAAATCTCGACAGCAGGCTGGAGATGCCCGGTTCGCTGCATCGCGATGGCTGACTCGAGATAGACCTCTGGCGGGTAAGTATGCCCCTCCAGTTGCAACAGCAATCGGTTTAAATTTACTGCATCTGCGTCGAGCACCGCGGCGAGCAAAGCATCCATCCAATCGCGCAGGTGCACACTCTCATAGCTGTCAGAAACGTTCGAAGACCATTCCCTTTGGGCCACGACGGCTGCTGCCCACTCAGCCTCTTTTACCAGACTTTGCACATACAAAAACCGAATGAGTTCAGTGTTGACTGAATTCAGCTCAATTGCGACCCCCAAACAACGCTTAACATATTTACTCGCGGGCAAATCGGTTAATAACTCAGCAATTTTGGCCAAAGCCGTATCGTTGAATTTAAATCGCTGCACATAACTGTCCAATGCGCGCACGCCTGTCTGCTCGTCTCCTTGCGATAAAAAAGCGACCACCGCTTTGGCGCGCGCAATATAATCGAGCGGATGCGCTCGCTCCAACCGACGCAACGATTGCAGCGCATCTGTATTGCGCCCCAGGCGCAAATAAGCACTCAACGCAAGCACATGATAGTCGGAACGCTGGCGTACACGCGCCGGCACCGATTCGAGCAAGGACACAACTTCGTCTTTGCGACCGAGTTGAATGAGAGCCAGGATCTCTCCATCATACGCCTGCATGACCGCGTCTTCCGTATGGTTCAATGCATGACAAACGCGGTAGAGCTCGGCATATCGGTCTGTCGCAATCAGTGCCCGGATCCAAGCCTGGTAAATGAGACGCTGTAATGCCTTCTCCTGCTGTATCTCCGGAAACGCGAGCAGACGCTCTGCCGCGCTCACAATCAGCTGGAAATCAGGCTGAAACTGGGCGATGTAAATCATCAATTCAATGGATGCCTTCCCAGGGTAGCCCCATGGTATACCTTGCTGTAAGACTGCAGCAGCGCGATCCAACAGCCCATACGTGCAATAAATTTCCGCCAACGTATAACGCGCTGCCATGTCTTGCGGATAACGCGACAATCCTGCACGTAATTTAAACAGGGCCGTGCGGCGGTCGCCCGTGCGGTAGGCAGCCATTCCCTGAGCAATGCGCGTCTTACCTTCTTTGTCGCTCAATCTGGACCAGATGGGAATCAGGACATCAACAAATTCAATTTGATTGTGAGGGATCGTCGTTCGCCAAGCATACAATCCACAAACCACTAGCGCGTATGTCAGCACTCCGCACACGACCAGGCTCGTCACCAGGCGCCTGAGATTGATATCGACAATGAGCGCATCGCGCTGGCCGCGAGTTCTCGAAATCCGCACTAACTTGCAAAATGAACGAATTCTTTTTCTTTCGGCTGCGGTTTTAGCAAACCGCACCCACAGCTTTGGATTTTGCGATTCGTATGCGTGGTCGTATTCCTCGTCCATTCCTAAAGAAGCCCATTGTCATAAAAATCGTGCCAGATTATGAGTGATTCGCTCATGAATACTTTGACCTGGATCCGGGAAATTGAAAGGATTTCCTGTGATCATTTCATACAACAAGATATACCTTCGTGACAATTCAACCACCAATTCTTCCGGTGCTTGAGGCAATTCGGTATCGTTGTAAGGATCACAATTATCTTTGAACCAAAGCCGCAAGAATTCTTTGTCAATATTTTCCGGTTCCTGCTTCTGGGCACGTCGCTCCGCAAAACTCGACTGCACCCAAAAACGACTCGAATCGGGCGTGTGGATTTCATCGATCAAAAGAATATTTCCCTCTTCGTCACGCCCCATTTCATATTTTGTATCCACCAGTATCAAACCATTCTTTACCGCAGTTTCTTGACCAAACGCAAATAACTCCAGGGCAATCCGACTACACGCTTGCCAATCTGCCGCCGACATCCAGTTATCCCGTATAATTTCCTCGGGAGCAATGGGCCGGTCGTGACCCGCCTCCTTGGTGGTCGGAGTGATTAAATTCTGCTCGAGCTGCTGATTTTTGCGCAATCCCTCTGGCAGTACATTGCCGCAGTAATGACGACACCCCTGTTGATACTGAGTCCACAATGATGTGCTCGTACTCCCGGTAATGTATCCGCGCACAACAAACTCAATGGGAAACACCGTGCATTTTTTGCCAATCACCGCATTGGGATCGGGCACAGTTATGACATGGTTGGGAACGATGTGCTGGGTCTGCTCAAACCACCAGACACTGCACTGATTGAGCACCTGACCTTTAAACGGAATCTCGGCAAGAACGCGGTCAAAAGCACTTTGCCGATCAGTGGTTATCAACAGTAAGCGGTCGCCTAAATCGTATTGATCTCGAACCTTACCCGGAATCCTGGTGAGCCCCTCAATCACAGAATGTTTGAGGCAATTTTTCAGCTCAGCCTTTATTCGGGCGGTGTAGTCCACCTTGGGCTGCAAAAAAGGACGGGTAATGGTCTGCATGCAATACTATCGATTCGACTGGAGGTTATGAAGAGAACAACACGTTTCTTCCATCTACTGAATTTGGGTATAACGGCCGCCAACGCGAGTTCAACAAAGAACTCTGATCGCATTTTGAGAAGATTGAAGGAGCGACCATCCTAAATCGGCCACAGGTTTTTCTGCAGAGTTTTCCAGCCCGAATCATCAGAATCGAAGCAGAATGGTGCAGGTCTAGAAAATAGCAGTGTCAGCCGCAGCCATGCGGTTGCAGTTGGGTAAACACCCTACAAATTCGCATGGCAAGTTGCGTGCGGCTATGGTCGGTCATGGGCAATTATGCTCGATGAGTGGTGAGAGATTCGGGCTAGACTTTGTTTACATTTTGCGTCCCTTTGCATATATAATTTGCGCAGATCACGATTCGTAGGCATTCAAAGTTCACTATATATGAAAGAAATCAAACGACTAGCGATTGTTATCAACGCCCACAAGCCCAACGCAGAATCGCTTGCTCAAACCCTACGGACCGCAGCCGAAAGCCTCGGAGTGACGGTGAAACACACCTTGGAATACCCGATTAAACAAGATTTTCTCAAAGGGCAAGATGCGTGTTGCGTGTTGGGCGGAGACGGCACCCTTTTGGGAGTTGTCCCTGAGTCGATTGCGCACCAGGTGCCGGTTTTTGGAGTCAATCAAGGAAAACTGGGCTTTTTAGCCACATTTACAGCAGATGAAGTCATGACCAGACTGGAACGACTCCTGAAGGGTAATTACACAATTGTGAAACGTTCAGTCATTCGTTGCCGAACCGTGGATGGACAAAAGGCGTTGGCCTTAAATGATGCGGTGATCAAAAGTCGCAGCATCAGTCGCTTAATCAGTTTACAAGTTTTCAGTGATAACGAATGGGTCACTGAATATTTTTGTGATGGCCTCATCTTTAGCACGCCAACAGGCTCGACGGCCTATAACTTATCTGCCGGCGGGCCCATTGTGACACCAGGCGCAGGCATCATGACGATGACCCCCATTTGTCCGCATACCCTCACCAACCGCAGCGTTGTCTTTGCCCACGATACTGTGTTGCGCGTCGACAGTAAAGGTAACGAAACCGAACCACATTTCTCTCTCGACGGCATCCACCATTTTGATGGCACCGGAATTTTCCCACTCGAGTTATCAATCGAATATCAAAGCTTGTCGCTCCTGCAACCACAGGATTACTCCTACTACCGAGTGTTGCGGCAAAAATTGAAATGGTGAAACAAAGAAAATCGCCCCATCGCGCGGTGCCCAACCTAACCTTTTAAGCAATAACAAGATAGACAAAAGCAGACCTGCCCGAAGACTTGCATCACCACGAGTAAGCCTTTGAAAATCAGTGATTAATCTTCGTTTAAAAGCTTGCTCTTTACGGCTAAAATTACGATATATTCCGGTTGATATGTCCGAATACTATATTCGTCAACCCGAGTCAGAAGACGCCCGTGGTCCATTTGACCTGCAGCGGATCGCCGATCTTGTAGAAGCCAACCAAGCCGACAGAACCACGCTTTACTACGACGAGGAGCGCGATGATTGGCTGCCGATTATTGACAATTTTGAAATGCGCGAAATCGTCTTCCCTGAGAAACGCAACCTCGCACTGAAAGCGAAGGAATCTATCGATACGGTTAATTTCCTGGATGACGACGGGACGACGGTGTCGGTGGATCAAATGCTCGCGGCTGCGGAAGGCCAAACCGAGGACACCAAGCACTTAAAGGCAAAACAGAAAATGGCTGAGAAAACAGCTGCACTGTCTTTACCTGCGCTGGGGCTCATGCTGCTTTTTATTACGTTTTCTCTGGTTTTCCCGGAAAGACATGCCCTTGGCACTTTGTTGCAGGAACGAGACCCGTTCCTCCTGTTTCAACACCCGTGGCTCATGATTGGGTTAATCGATGCGTTTTTTATGCTGTGTTGCTTCCTCAACGTCACCGACGCATTTCCTTTGATTCGCGTACGATTCATGTTTGGCTTAGGTTATTTCGGGTTTCTCTATTGGTCCTGGAATGATATCCCGAGCATGGGCGCGGCGGTGGTCGCCTCCATTGCGATTTACATGTGTACGGCATCTTTGAATTTTTTCGCTATTTGCATTTCTGTGGGGCTGGGCATTGTCGCGAGTGGTACGCTTGCGCTGCTCGCAATCGGTACATAAAACCCGCTTGCACGAGCGAATCTTGACAGCTCGATTTTCGCCCCGCTCACATCTAGTCACTTTCTAACCAAGGACGCATTTATTTTATGGCACGTCATCTGTGGACACGTTCCCGGACCCTTATCAAAAAGCTTCCTGAGTATCTGCAAAGAGAAATTTGGCAGTCGTCTACGCTGGATGAAAAATCGCTTAAAGGCTGGACCTTTGCCATTTTGCGTTTGTTTTCGCTTATTTTTGACGGTCTGAAACAAAATCAGATTCCCAGTCAAGCCGCCGCTTTAAGTTACTCCACACTGATTGCACTGGGACCACTGATCGCGATTGCCATCATGATTTCCGGCTTTGTCATCCAGTCTGACCAGGAGAAGATCACCGTCAATGCACTCACCAAACTCGTTTACTTTATCGCACCCTCTGCTGAAACAGCATCGCAGCGCGAGCAGTTAATCGACGCAACCTCTGAAGAAACCCGAACAGATGCTACGTCGACCGATCCCTCGACAGAGAACCCCGCCGTAAATCCACGAGTGGTTAAATTCATTGAAAACGTCGTCAATAATGCACGTTCGGGGGCAGTGGGGGTCGTCGGCTCACTCATTCTGATCATGATCAGCGTTCAATTGCTTTCGACCATCGAGCAAACCTTTAACAGTATTTGGGGGGCGCGTCAAAATCGCTCTTTTATGCAGCGACTGGTTTTCTACTGGACGCTGATCAGCCTTGGAGCGGTGGTCAGCTTTGCGTCCCTTTCCGTCGGTCTGTATCAGAGGGCCACTTCGATATTTGAACAACTCCCGTATACCTCCCTGTTTCAGCAAACCTTCACCTGGTTTGCACCCGGCATTACTTTTTTAATCATTACATTGCTGATCACATTCTTTAATCGGGCGATACCGAATACCGCTGTCCGCTGGGGGCCTTCATTCGCAGGTGCGCTCATTGTCACGCTGTTGCTGTTTGCCAATAAGAATTTGACATTCTTGTACGTCAGCTTCGTCATTCGCCAACAAAGCCTTTTTGGCTCCGTGGGCATCCTGCCCGTGTTACTTTTCGGCCTCTTTGTGTTTTGGCTGTTCCTCTTACTGGGCGGCCAGATCACCTACTCCGTACAAAATGTAAATACGCTGTCGAACCAACGCGTTTGGGACAATGTCAGCCTGCGTGCCCGGGAATCCCTGTGTTTTGCTGCGTTCATCCTGATTGCCAGGCAATTTCAAAACTGCCAGCACCCGCTGACGGCTCACGAGCTGGCACTCAAGCTGAGAGCGCCCGGGCACATCATTAACTCGAGCCTGATCCGGCTGGTGGATATGGGCCTGATTCGTCCGATAGAATCGAAAAACCGTAATGACAATCGAGAGTCTCGCTATCAGCCCGCCATCCCACTGGAAAAAGTCACACTGGCAGACTTTAAGAACAACTTCGACACTTTCGGAACCAATGAAAATATTGAAATATTTCGACACCTGGATCCGCTCATCCCCTACTACGAAGCCCACACCTCGAACTACCAACACGCCCCACAAACGGCTAAAAGTGTGGCTGAACTGTTTGCAGAGTATCCAGAAACCGAAAGCAAAGGAAAAGAAACAACCTGATCGGTCACTTTATCCAGCCGACTCATGCTCCCACATGCAAATAAAAGGACCCGACAGCGGTTGCGCTCACAGGCGATTTCTTTTGTTGATACCGTTGACTCAATGGAAAAATGCTTTTGACAGGCAGGGCAAAAAGCTGCCATCTTTTTTAAATCTTTCTTAATATAGCGTAAACCTAACAACCCATCTATTCTGTCATGATTTCCTGGATGCAGACCGTAATGCAAAAACACTATAAGTGGCTCTTTTCGATCCTGCTTGTCGTCATCATCGTTTCATTTGTTTTCGTCATCGGTAATACGGGCCAGGGTTACAGCGGTGGCCCGAAAATCGAAAGCACCAAATTTTACGGTTATGAGTTAGGACGCAACAGTCGTAATGTGGAGAATTTTTCAACATGGACGGCTATCAGCCTTGAGCTGAACGGTCGCAGAGGCGGCCAGGGCGGGCAGGTCCTCGACCGAATGGTGGCCCTCAATCTGGCCGACACGCTCCACATTCCCGAGCCAACACCCGAGCAAATGAAGGAATATATCACCACGAAGCGCGCGTTTATAAATCCGACCAGTGGTCAATTCAGTGCCGACGAATATTTAAAATATATGGACAATGTGGAATCCACTGCCAGACGGGGTATCGACAAAGACACTGTACTGCTGGTGTTAGCCCAGGACTACCGTATCGACAAGGTGAACCAGCTTCTCGCGGGTCCAGGTTATGTTCTTCCGTATCAGGCTGAAGAACGGATTAAGCGCAATAATACCACTTGGTCGATCGATCTGGCAAGCTTCAGTAAAGAGGCCTTCGAAGTAGCAGTGAGTGACGATCCAGAAGCAGTTAAAAACTACTTTAACGAGAACATTGAAGAGTATCGCATACCCGAAAAAATTGCCTTGAGTTATGTTAAGTTTTCCAGTGAAGACTACAGGGGTGATGTGATTCCAATGCCGTCTGACGCCGACCTGCAAATCACCTTTGCACGCAATAAATCCAAATATGTGCAAGACGATGCCGCAAAGACCCCGCAAACCTTCCTTGAAGCCAAAGACCAAGTGCTCGCCGACTGGCAAGCGGATCGACTGCAAACAATCGGCAGCGAAAAAGCCGGCGAAGCGGCGACTCGATTTGCCCTCGACATTTATAATGGCGTCTACGAAAAAACCTTGAGTAAAGATTCCGAGGCGCTTGGCCAACTCATTGCCGACCGCGGCTTAGAATTGATTGCGATACCGCCTTTCGACGCCAAGAGCATCGGTCAGGCTGCCGCGCAAACAGGCATTAGTTTCAGTGCGCTGCGCGATGCGATGTCAATGGATGCAACTCAGTTTTATTCGAGCCCAACCGAGTTGCAAAACAAGAAAGAGGGTGCTGTTGTGTTATTTTTCGACAAACGCATCGAATCGCGTCTGCCTGAATTTGCAGACGTTGAGGCACAAGTAACTGAAGACTATAAAGCTGCCGAAAAACAACGCTTATTTTTGCAGGCGTGCGAAGACAAGCGCGCACAACTGGAAACCGCACTGGCCGCCGGGGAATCCTTTGAGGAAACAGCTAAAGAACTCGGGCTGAGCTTTGCGCATTTTGAAGATTTTAAATTGTCGCCTCCCCCCGAAGGTCTGGACCGCGCGCTTATCATGGAAATCGCAGATTTGGCAGAAGGTGAACTGTCACAGGTGATCGATTTGAATGACAGCGGCAAAATCGTTAAGGTTCTCAAGAAAGAAGAGCCCGACATGGAAGAAAAAGCCAGTGAGGTCGATGAAATGTTAAAAAGCATCTCAACGTATACCGTGATGTCTAGCCAACAAAGCGTTTTGGCAGAATTGATTGCAGCCGGCATGCCGGAAGACGAGAGCACGGCAGAGGAAGCAGATAAAAGCTGATCCCATCCGCTCGTATGCGCTCAAGACGACCCGTATGGTTCATTGGTTATTGGTTGAGATCTCATATTTTGTGATGCTGATCGTAATCAACAAGAAGGGGTGCTGAAGTGGAAAGCGTATCGTCAATAGCTCCAAAACGAACGATCGTCTTACACTTTGCCAGCTTTCCGCCAGCGATACAGGGTAGTCGGGTGAATGCCCATTTGCGCAGCCGTCCAAGCTAAATCGCCATCACTTTCTTCCAGCAAACGACGCGCCATTGCCATTTTCTCGCGTTTATTGGGAAATGCAAACGTTGCGTTGGCTGGACGAACCGTTGATGGCTTTACCTCTTCGAATGGAGCCTTGGTGACACTCGTCTCCTGAGGTTTTTTATCCGTTTCACTGGCTAAGGGCTCCGGGACATTCCACCACGCTTCACGCATAACGGGCCCATCATAATAGATCGCCAACCGCTCGATAGCTTGTTTCAGCTCTCGAACATTTCCCGGCCAATTATAGTTCTGAAATTTATAGACGAGCTCCGGCTCCATGGTTTCAAAGTTCTTCCCCAGACGTTCGGCCACATCGTTGAGGAAAACGCGTGCCAAGTCCGCAATATCACTTTTGTGATGGCGTAAAGGCGGGGTATTGATCACCACCTCACTCAGTCGGTAATACAGATCCAACCGGAACCCTGCATTTTCAGATTCAGCTCGCAAATCCTTGTTAGTGGCAGAAATCAGCCGAATATCACAGGTATATTCTTTCGTGCTGCCGACCCGCCGGGCTCGACGCGTTTCAAGAAAGCGCAACAATTTCGGCTGCAGGGTGAAATCCATTTCACCAATTTCATCGAGAAACAATGTGCCACCCGCAGCTGCTTCGACCAACCCCCGCTTCGAGCGGTGCGCCCCGGTAAATGCCCCTTTTTCAACACCAAACAGTTCAGACTCCATCAAATCTGCAGGGATCGCAGCGCAATTGACTGGAATGAATACTTCCTTCCCGGAAGCGCGATGAATCGCCTCCGAAACGCGCTCTTTCCCCGTTCCCGACTCGCCCATGATCAAGACAGTGGCATCCGTCGGACCAATACGCGCCACTGATTCACGCAAAGATCTCATTGTCCGAGAAGCTCCGACCAGGTGCTCCTCCTCATTGCCGGAGCGTCCGCCGTACAACTCCCACCATAAAGCCTGTGAATTACCGGCATTATTGATAGCTTCGTTCCAGCGCTCATCACTGTCCGCGACGTCCAGCACATCATAAGCACCGTCGCGCGCAGCATTGACAATTTGATGCGTCGATAAGCCATCCCCAAATACCAGGTAGTAGCGACTCGCTCGTGCTAAAAACACCCGCAATTGCGACCACCTGGCCAGCTGACACCATTCGTAAGGAATCACATAGACTAAACTGGCGGTATCTTGCTGTAAGGTCACCACGCGGTGCGCGGATTCAGCCTGAACGTCGTGTCCCAACGACCGAATGCGCGGTAAAATATCTGGATTCTCATCCTTGGTCAGCAAGCGGACTTTCATACAAAACAGTATTGATGCTAGACGCAGGGCGAAGACATCGCAAGATGAAAGCCCGGCAATCGGCAATTCCAAGACCTCACGCAGCGGTGAGTGCCCACACTTGAGCAGCGATAAACTTGCAGCGAATCGACTGCACAGCTGCCAGCAGTTTTTCCGAGACAAACACTTTTTTGCAAAAAATGCTTTTAGTCTCATCGCGTCAGTCCTTAGTGTAACGGGTTTAAGATCATGGCTGCGTTTCAATTCATATCCGGAGATGACGACTTTCTTGTGTCCAGGGAAGGCCGCTCGCTCTATGCAGAGAAAACAAAGACCCTTACAGATGACTTTTCCAAAGAAGTCATCAACGGCGCTGCGCAAAACGTGGGTGAAGTCGAAACCATGCTGAATAATTTTCGCCAGGCCGTGCAGACGCTCTCCATGTTTGGTGATAAGAAAGTGGTGTGGCTAAAAGATGTCAGTTTCTTGGGAGATACCGTTACGGGACGGGCTGAAAGCACCAAGCAGCTGCTGAAGGAGCTGCAGGCAGAATTGCAGAAAGTCGATCCGAATGGCGTAGATGTATTGATCACTGCATTTCCAGTCGATCGGCGCCGCAAAGAGTTCAAATGGTTGCAAAAAAATGCTCACGATGCGCGCGACTTTAAGGGTGGCGAGGGGAATGCTGCCATGCTCGCCACCCTCATTCAAAATGAAACCGCTGCATGGGGCACACACCTCGACAGTCGTGCAGCCGAGTTACTCGTCACGAAAGTCGGGGGCAATACTCGCCTGGTATTGGAAGAGGTTCGCAAGCTCAGTGCCTACGTCGGGCCCAAAGGAGGCCCCATCACTGAACGGCTTATCACCGAGCTGGTGCCCAGTTTTGGGGACAGTGACTTTTTTGAATTTGTCGAAGCATTTTACTCGTTGGATCTCACTTGGACGCTCGATGCTTTACGTCGGCACTTTTTCAACAATAATGATAGCCGGGGCATTCTTCTCAGCTTGCAAAACCGTAACCGCATCATGATTCAACTGCGTGCCCTCATGGATAGCGGAGACCTTACCCTTGGCAGCCGCGGCTTTAATAAAGCGAGCTTTGAACAGGCTGCACAAATGTATGCAAAGCACTTTGGCGGACTGACCGAGAAAAATGCATGTAATGTCTTCACACAAAACCTCTGGTATCTTGGCAATAAGGTTGCGCCGACGACCCAAAAATTGACACTCAAAAAGCTGATTGACATACAAATGCATTTTCTGGAAGCGTTTGAAGGCATTTTAGCCAGACCAACGGAGCAAGAAACGGTAATGCGCAACTTAGCGATACGCTCCCTAAGTAATTGAAAAATAGCAACTAACATAAAAGACATCAGACCCGTAACGTGCGTAATGTAACGGAGATGATTGACTTCGACCTGAATTGCAGCATATACACTTCATACGATCATGCCAAAAAAAGCCTCAACTCATTGTTTTCCCAACTTAGTTATACATTTCAGAAGCATCGCCCAGCTCTTTGTTGTCTGGATCCTCGTTGGTTGCTCAGATGCCAAAGACGAGCCCGCCGCCCAGCAGGAAAAGCAGGAAACGGAGTCAGCCGAATCGTTTGAGCAGCAGGAAACCGTTGAAATGGCTGGCACAGTCGATATCCAGGGATCGGTTCGCATCCAGAAAATCTCCGAAGCGGACGAAACGATCGTCATCGAGGGAATTGTCGATATGGAGGGGCCGGTCGACTTAAATGGGCCAGTCGAGATCAAGGGGGCCGTTAAAATCAAAGGGATTTTAGAGGTCGTGCACGCTGACAGTCAGCTTGCCAAGCAAGAAGACACGGATCTCAAGCAGCCCTTTTATAAGACCTACAACATTGACTTAAGTCATAATCTACCCCGGTGCAGTTTTCTATGGGTAGCTGATTCGGTGACGATTATTGGCTCCGAGCTCGACGTGCAAAAAAACCTCAAGGAAGTATTTGAATTCTGCGCCCAACCGCACGGGCGGTCGGATCGTTCGATTCAAACTCTGTACATCAGCCCGTATTTAGAACATCCACACGGTGACTACCGTTACTTGGAACGACATCCCGAAGATTTTGCTCAATTCCTGAGAGCGGCCCACTATCACGGTTTCAAAGTCGAATACCTTTCCTCGATTGGGGGGCTTATCAATGATCATGAAAAAACGGTTACCCTGAGCGAGCTGGACATGTTGTTGAACTACAACAAAGCACGCCCGCAAGCTGAAAGATGGGATGGTATTCACTACGACATTGAGCCCCACACCTTCGCTGAATGGAAAATAGATGAAGCAGCTATATGGGCGCGCAACCGCAGTTTCTTCCAAGAAGCCCGCGCAAAAATTGATGCCTACGTTGCCGAAAATTCGTCGGATTTCACAATGGGTTTATCCGTTCCAACTTTTCATACGAAAGAGCGTTTAGACGACATTTTTGAATCAATGGATTATGTGGGAATCATGAGTTACCACGACCGTCCCGGAGCTATCATCGAGGCCGCTCGTCCTGTTTTAGAGGTCGCTCGCGAACATTCTAAAAAAGCTTGGATTTACACGGAAAACATGCCTCCCAGTAAAAGATGGGGGGTTTCAAGGTCGACAACATTTGCTGAAGAAGGTCATATCTATCTGGAAGAAACACTGGATGAGGTATATGCTGCCTTTAAAGACAATCCCTCCTTCAAGGGCTTTGGTTATCACGAATTCAATACCCACCGAAATCTCAAAGCTGAGGGCTACAAAGTCCGCAGCCAGGAATCATTCGGAGGAATCGTCAATCGCTTTAACACCAGTGAACACGACTTAGAAGGTAAGGTGGTCGCCTACGCCAAGTTTCCCTCAGCGATTCGCTCGGAACTCGTCGCATTGAATGATCAAGATCCGAATGACAAATCTCTCAAGCTCACTTACCGGAAAAGGCCTGGGAGTTGGTGTGGATGGGTCACCGTCTTCGCCACGGATGGCGAATTCATCGATCTGACTGCTTACTCCAACATTCTATTCGATGTCCGCGGGGCAGAAGGTGGAGAACGATTTACCGCGGGGTTAGCTGACAAAAGATGGTATAAATTGGACGATTCGGTGCAATCGAAAGATGTATCAAAACTGTTGCCTGACGGCGTCACCACCGAATGGCAGGAAGTGAGCATTCCGCTATCCAGTTTCCGCTCTATTAAACTCGAAGAAATCGCATCCATCGGGATTAATTTCAACAATCAACAAACCAAAGACGGGAGCATCTACATCGACAACCTGCGGTTTGAATAGAAACCGGGCAAAAGGGGTCGAATATCAAGATTAAAAGGGAGGGTGACCCTTTGCGGTTGGCCTTTGACCGCAGCCTCAACCAAAGCTCAATCATGTATCGGCTTACACCGAGGTGCGCCCGCTCATTGATGTTCATTTGGGTATCAACACGACCTGCCCCAGCTCAATCTGCATGGTTTGGATATTGCCCAATAACCCGGCAAATTCTGGGTTGTTGTTGAATTCTGCAGCGAGGTTTTTAGTGGCTATCTGTTGTTTGATGTCTGCAGGGATTGCCGCACCCTTCACTTCGATGTCAGCGATGCGAACATCCAGTCTGCCATTTTGTATATACGCCGTAAAAGTAGTCCATCCATTTAAATAATGCCCTTCCAACAGTTTGGTAAATGTGCCCAAAGGCAAACTGATCTGCCCTTTTAACGTATCTCCATCAATTTCCACATAAACATTCTGAGCATATTCAGGAATAAGCCTGTACAGCAAGATATTCAGATCTCGCCCAGATAAGATCAGGGGTCTTTTGACAACCGGATCAGCAGATGCATTCAGCGTGGACTGAAACGCAGATACCCGTTGCCAGAGTGCGTTAGATTCTGCATCGGTGAAAGCAATCGCAGGTATAGGACGCGGTTCCGTTTCAGTATATTCATCAACCATCCCCATGAGATAGCGATACCCCAAAAACGCCAGGATAACTGCAAACGCAATTACTCCCAAACATCCAAAGGCAATGAACTTGATAAACCCCTTTTGCTGTGTTGTCGTATATCTCATGATTTCTGTTGTTTATGCAGATGTCGTGATTGAGACAAGTTTCATTTATTTATAATGGCGACCATATGCGCCCCCCACGCACATCTTGATGTTGGTGAATATAAAACTCCACAGCCATATGGATGCCCGCTGCAAGCAGCACGCAACTTTAGGCATTGCCCTGTCAGGAACGCTCACTTATAGACGTTCCCAGTGCCCGCTCAGAAATACATACCCTACTCCAGACAATGGATCGATGAGGATGACATCGAAGCCGTCAACAAAGTCTTGCGCAGTGACTTCATTACCCAGGGCAAAGAAATTGCAAAATTTGAAGCGTTCCTGTGTGCAGCAACAGGTGCTCAGCACGCGGTAGCAGTCTCTAGCGGAACGGCAGCCTTACACCTGTTATGCACAGCTTACGGTTTGCAGCATCCGCAATCGCTCAGTGGGGTCACATCGCCCATTACCTTTGCTGCCAGCGCCAATTGTATGCTCCACTGCGGTGTGCGTCTAGATTTCGCCGATGTCGATGCGACCACCGGGATGCTCCTGCCAGAGACGTGTCCGCAAGCAGATATTGGAATCCCGGTGTCCTTTGCAGGATGTGTGGCGCCCTTAGCAGCTGTGCGTACAAAATTTATCTATACGGTAGAGGACGCCGCGCATAGCCTGGGCGCCGAGTATGCAGTCGGTCATCAATTGTTTAAAAGTGGTTGTTGTATGCATAGCGATGCAGCTATTCTAAGCTTTCACCCGGTCAAACACATCTGTTCCGGTGAAGGCGGTGCGGCATTGACAAATGATGCCGCCCTGGCAGAAGAATTGCGCCGATTGCGGAGCCACGCTATCGTTAGAACGGCAGAAGGTCCGGAATGGCATTATGACCAGATCGGTCTGGGCTTCCATTATCGCTTGACCGATTTTCAAGCTGCACTCGGTATTTCGCAATTGCAGAAGCTCCCATTTTTCTTACAGCAACGAAAAGCTTTGGCAAAACGCTATTGTGAGATAATGCGTCAAAGCTTGTTCACCGAGCACATCCGATTTGCGCCTTACAACGAACATTCAGCCTACCACCTCTTTGTCATTCATTTTAGAGATCCGAGTATTCGTGATAATGCCCATAGCTTTTTAAAAGAACGCGGCGTCGGCACTCAAGTGCATTACAAACCCGTATATCAACACACCTACTATCGCGAGCAACTCGGCATGATTCAGCGTCCAGGAGCAGAGGCATTTTTTGCCGGATGCCTGAGTATCCCTCTTTACCCTAAAATGCAGGAAGCGGATCAAGACTACGTAATCGATCAAGTGGCTGAATTTCTAAATTCACTGCGTGCCTGACGTATGAGCACTCAACTTTTATTTCATTGCCAATATGGCGATCAACAGGGTTGGGGACATCTCGTCAGGTGCAGTGCTCTGGCACAACACGCTCGGGAACAAGGCCTGACAACGCACCTTTGGAGCGCAGGTGATAAGGCTTCATTACCCGTAGAGATACAAAACAGTTTTGACGGTTTGGTGAGCCGCTTTTCCCCTTCGGATTATGCGGCACTGGTAGTCGACAATCCTGAAGCCGAACGACACGAAGTCATGGCGTTCTGGCCTGCCGGCAAACCGATTATCGTCATTGATGATACATGCACACGCGATCTCAGCTATGCAGACGTCATTATTAACCCGGCGTTGAATGCCCACACATTGCCCTACCCCGCGACTGTAAGGGCCACCTGCCTGGGGGCTGACTATGCACTGTTGCGCGCGCCGTTTAGACAGCTCGCGAACGACTGCAAACAACGCAAAGGCATGGTTATCATGATGGGCGGCACAGATGTGTTAAACCTGGTGCCCGAGATACTCGACTGCTTGACAGATACCAAGCACCCATTTCAGCACATCCCCATACACCTCATCACACCGGTTCGCAAACCCACTCGACAAGCAATTGAGAACTACTTGAAACAATCGAAACGGATAACCTGGCATCGCAATGCTCACGCAGCACAAATCGCCAGCCTTTTTCGACAGTCGCGAGTCGGCATCACTGCGTGTGGTGGGACGACCTACGAAATGGCCGCCTGCAAGCTCCCGTTCTTAGGCATAGTGGTGGCCGATAATCAACAAAGTTTTTCCAGCGCCATCCAGCATGCCTGGCAACTGCCCATCATTAGCGGCCATACAGTCACGGGTGCCATTATTTGTGCAAACCTGCAACGCCTTTTACAGGCCCCGACTCCCGATTTCCGCATAGATGGGCACGGCGTATCGCGAGCACTGCAGACGATAAAAAAAGCGCTCCGTAATCGGAGCGCTTTGTGAGTAAAATAATTAGCTTTTACGAGTCAATCATTGACGGAAAGGTGCATTACATCATGCCGCCCATACCGCCCATGCCACCCATACCGCCCATGCCGCCCATATCAGGAGCAGGAGCTGAAGAACCTTTTTCTTCAGGTTCGTCGGTGATCATGCACTCAGTGGTGAGCAGCAAGCCTGCAACCGACGATGCATTTTGTAAAGCAGAGCGCGTAACCTTGGTGGGATCGACCACACCTGCCTTAATAAGGTCTTCGTAGGCACCGGTAGCGACATTGTAACCAACGTTACCTTTACTTTTGAGGACTTCCTGCACAACCAGCGAGCCCTCAACACCGGCATTTTCACACAGCTTGCGAAGAGGTCCCTCAATCGCTTTACGCACGATAGTCGCACCAATTGCTTCGTCACCTTCCAGCTCTAACGCAATTTTCTCGATGGCCTTTGCAGTGTTCAACAAGGCAACCGAACCACCTGCCGAAATACCTTCTTCAACAGCTGCACGTGTTGCATGCAATGCGTCTTCTACCCGCGCTTTTTTCTCTTTCATTTCGGGTTCAGTCGCAGCACCTACATTGATCACTGCAACGCCACCAGCGAGCTTGGCCAAGCGCTCTTGCAATTTTTCACGGTCGTAGTCCGAAGTCGTTTCCGCGATTTGACGACGAATCTGCTTCACGCGCCCTTGAATATCTTTAGCAGAACCTGCACCTTCGACAATCGTGGTGTTTTCTTTGTCGATAACCACACGTTTTACTTTACCGAGGTCAGCCAGCTCCAGGTTCTCGAGTTTAATCCCCAAGTCTTCAGTGATGCAACGTCCACCGGTCAAGACTGCGATATCTTCGAGCATAGCCTTGCGACGATCGCCGAATCCAGGTGCCTTCACTGCGCAAACATTCAATGTGCCACGAAGCTTGTTCACCACCAGTGCTGCCAACGCTTCACCTTCCACATCCTCAGCGATGATGAGGAACGGCTTGCCAGACTTGGCGACGGTTTGCAGGATCGGCAATAAATCGTTGAGATTACTGATCTTCTTTTCATGGATAAGCACGTAGGCATCTTCCAAGACAGTTTCCATAGACTCCGTGTTGGTCACGAAGTATGGACTCAGGTAACCCTTGTCGAATTGCATACCTTCAACAACATCCAATGTCGTTTCAATACCTTTGGCTTCTTCGACAGTGATCGTGCCATCTTTGCCAACCTTGTCCATGGCATCCGCAATGATATCACCGATTTCCACATCCCAGTTGGCAGATACCGTTGCCACTTGTTGTACTTCAGTGCGATCGCTTACTTTCTTACTGTCTTTCGCCAGCTTGGCAACAGCAGCTTCAACTGCTTTGTCGATACCACGCTTCAAAAAGATAGGATTCGCCCCCGCTGCAACATTCTTTAAACCTTCACGGTAGATAGAGTTTGCCAGGACGGTCGCCGTCGTGGTTCCATCACCTGCGTTGTCTGAAGTTTTAGATGCGACTTCACGAACCATCTGTGCGCCCATATTTTCATAAGCGTCAGACAGCTCGATTTCCTTTGCAACCGTTACCCCGTCTTTGGTGACTGTCGGTGAACCGAACTTTTTGTCGATAAGGACATTGCGGCCCTTGGGCCCAAGTGTCACTGCGACAGCGTTAGCCAATTTTTCTACACCGCTCAGTATTTTCTTGCGAGCGGACTCATCGAATAGGATCTGTTTAGCCATAATAAAATTTGTTTATATATTGAAATTGAGTAATTTGGTAATCGTATAGCGTTATCCGACAATTGCCAAAATGTCGTCCTCGCGCAGAAGCGTGTAGGTCTGGTCTTCAAATTTGACCTCGGTGCCGCCATACTTGCTGACGATGACGATGTCTCCCACGGACACGTTGAACGGTACAGCGTTGCCGCTATCGTCTTTAGCGCCAGTGCCGAGAGCGACAACTTCCGCTTCTTGTGGCTTTTCTTTAGCAGAGTCAGGAATGATGATTCCGCCTTTGGTTTGTTCGCCTGAATTGTCGACCGTTTTAATCAATACGCGATCGCCAAGAGGTTTAATTTTTGGTTTTTTGCTCATTTATTTTACGTGTGTTATTTTCGATTATTAGATGTTTTTTGTATATATTGGTTATACAGAAATAATGCATACAACTTAAAGAGTGGCATCACATAAAATGCCGCTACTCTTTAAACTGCCAAATACTTATTTATCCTTGCCGTCATCAACAACCTCAAAATCGGCGTCGACCACATCATCTTTTTTACCACTGTCGGTTGGGCCATCACTTGGTGGCGGTTCGGTTGCGCCTTCGGCTGCACCTGCTCCCATACCTTCAGCTCCTTGTGCACCTGCTTGCGCATACAAGTCTTGAGCTATGGATTGAAAGGATGTTTGGATTTTCTCCAGCGCCCCTTTGAGTTGCTCGGCAGTTGACTCTTGGTTCTCCAGCACCTTTTTGCCTTCAGCCAACACGTCTTCGACCGGCTTTTTCTTGTCGGCAGGAATTTTGTCGCCCATTTCCCCGAGTTGCTTCTCAATTTGAAAGACCATATTATCCAAGTTATTGCGCGCTTCGACGGCCTCTTTCTTTTGGGCGTCTTCACTCGCGTGCATCTCGGCCTCTTTCTTCAGCTTCTCGACTTCATCTTCGCTCAATCCAGAAGAACCAGTGATAGAAATTTTCTGTTCTTTGCCAGTGCCCTTATCTTTGGCACTCACGTGCAGGATACCGTTACTATCGATGTCAAAGGTGACTTCGATTTGAGGCACTCCTCGCTGAGCTGGAGGGATACTGTCTAGACGAAAGTTACCGAGGATCTTATTATCATTTGCCATCGGCCGCTCGCCCTGCAGAACTTTAATGTCCACAGCTGTTTGGTTGTCTGCATAAGTGGAAAATATTTGGCTCTTTTTCGCCGGAATGGTCGTGTTGCGCTCGATCATCGGCGTCGATACACCGCCTGCCGTTTCAATGCCCAAGGTGAGAGGCGTTACATCCAATAACAGAACATCACGGACATCTCCCTTGAGCACACCACCCTGAATGGCTGCACCGATGGCCACCACTTCATCTGGATTCACACCTTGATGCGGATCCTTACCCGCCAATTCTTTCGCGACTTCAACGATTTTGGGCATCCGGGTCATTCCACCGACCAGAACTAAATCGTCTAGCTCACCAGCAGAGACACCTGCATCCTCCATACACTTCTTGAAAGGAGTAATGGTTCGCTTGCTGAGATCCTCCGTTAGTTGATCCAGTTTGGAACGCGTCAAAGTTACATTCAAATGTTTGGGACCAGACTCATCTGCGGTGATAAACGGCAAATTAATATCGGTTGATTGTGCTGAGGACAGTGCGATCTTCGCTTTTTCAGCCTCTTCTTTGAGACGCTGCTTAGCCATTGGGTCGGCGAGCAAATCAATTCCGTTCTGACTTTTAAAATCTTTCGCTAACCAGTTAATAAGAGCCGTATCCCAGTTATCACCTCCTAAGTGTGTGTCTCCGTTGGTCGCTTTTACCTCAAACACACCGTCACCGATTTCTAAGATCGATATGTCAAAGGTGCCACCCCCCAGGTCATAGACAGCAATGGTTTCATCACTTTTTTTGTCGAGACCGTATGCCAAAGACGCTGCAGTCGGTTCGTTGATAATTCGCAGTACATCAAGACCTGCAATGGTTCCAGCATCCTTGGTTGCCTGGCGCTGAGCATCATTAAAGTATGCGGGCACCGTAATTACAGCAGCGGTGACGGGTTCGCCTAAATAAGCTTCCGCATCTGCTTTCAGTTTGCCGAGGATCATGGCGGAAATTTGCTCGGGAGCAAACTGCTCATTCTTCCCATTGAGCTCACACTCGATCCAAGCATCCCCATTTTTGCCTTCAGTTATGCCGTAGGGTAGGCTTTTTGCTTCCTCCTGCACTTCAGTAAATTTGCGACCAATCAGTCGTTTCGCCGAAAAAATCGTATTTTGAGGGTTTGTAATCGCTTGGCGCTTGGCAGCCTGTCCAACCAGCCTTTCGCCGTTTTTGGCAAAAGCGACGATAGAGGGTGTCGTGCGTGCACCTTCAGAATTCGGTATCACCGATGGCTCGCCACCTTCCATAACTGCCATACATGAATTTGTTGTTCCTAAATCAATACCAATTACTTTACTCATACTTGCTTTTTATGCATTCTTTATGCCAGTCACTTAATTAATCCACAAGCTCCTAATAAAAAAAAACTTATAAAACATTATGCATTTAAACCCCACTCATCCGTTGCGATACCACAGTCATTCTGTCTCAGTATGGCACACTTGCAATCGCCAAGGCACTGAGACATGGCACAACTAACCGACGCAGTGGACATACATATGCTTAACTGTTTGCCAGTGATTGTTCGTGTGGCTTTAAATGGTTGGCGAATGCATTATGCGGGTTAAAAGCGACCTTGAGTTTGCTGAGAAAACAGCAAGTCTTAGTATTTGTATGAACCACAGCCCAAAAAAGAAGAAAACCGATTACGAGGCCCTGAATTCTGCCTTCATGCGCATCCCGAACATGAGAATTGAGATCGCGCGCGATTTAATCGACCTGGGATTCAGCGAAACTTATCAACTCGCCGGGCGTGCTCCAGAAATCCTCGTTGAGGACTTAAAGGAAAAGAGACCGTCCATTGCAGACGATCGGCTACCCTATTTCAAAATGGCCGTTTACTATGCAGAGCATGCTGAACCTGAGGCCAAATGGCTCCATCCTGCTGCTTGGATCTGAAACAAAAGTTTGTATCGCATTCACATTTCATTATGGTGAGGCAAGTATGTCATCTGATTTAACCATCCCCAGCCATGTACCTGCAATGACGCTTCCGGGAGTTGTATTGTTTCCGCGTGCGATCATGCCTATTTATATTTTTGAGCCCAGATACCGCACCATGCTTAAAAATGTGCTGGATACCAACCGGCTACTCATTATAGTCGGCCAAAACCAGCAGAAAGCGGATGAAACCGACTTATTTGAGCCCTGCTACGATATCGCCTCTGTAAGCATCATCCGCGCCAGCCATCAAGCGGAAGACGGTTCTTCTAATTTAATTGTGCAAGGTCTGAAAAGGGTGCGGGTAAAACAAATTGTGCAGGAAGAGCCATTTAGAATCGTTGAAATTGAGGTCATCGAAAGCACGGTCGGCAGCGATGAAGCAGACTTAGATGCGCAGAAAGCTGCGCTTGGGCGGTTGTTCGATGTGCATTTAAAACTTGGTGGCAGCATCCCTGGCGAAGTGATGAAAGTACTGAAAGATCTGCAAGATCCAGAAATATTTTTAGACATTGCAGCTTACACGCTGTGCGCAGAAACGCGCAAAAAACAAAGAATTTTAGAGATGATAAATCCCCATCATCGCTACCGCTATTTCATCGATTATTTCCGCAAAAAAAACCAGGAACTGGCATTGGAAAAAAAATTGCGTGGGGGACTGGACGACGAGCAAATAAATCTGAACTGAATAAACTGTCTGCAACACATTGCACAAAGCTCAGGCTGACCCAACGGAAAAGTCATAATTCAAGGTACTGATTGTATATAGCTCGAGTATTTGCGTGTTCAAGAAGGCTCTTGTTCAGCTAAAAACCTTTCGTCGCGGGCTTTGGATTACAGTTAAATCCCCCCAGTCGGCCCCCTGCATGGGATGCGTTTTCGGAGGATGTTTGCGGGAATGTTCCAGTTGCCATTTGCTGGTGA
>Ga0102943_1000312_pt1 | contig 32984 bp, 23 predicted proteins | sample SalPonC_black_MG_FD_78174 | JGI IMG/M metagenome (GOLD analysis project Ga0102943, IMG submission 78174) | Salt pond soil microbial communities from South San Francisco under conditions of wetland restoration - Salt Pond MetaG... | ecosystem: Environmental > Aquatic > Marine > Intertidal zone >...
CTGTAACACTCAGTCCTAAAAAAAGATCTTTTAAAACCCCAGTGGATATAGAAAATTCACCGTTAATTTTTGCTCCCATAAGGCCTTTACCATCAGCAGTATGTTCATCTCCTCCAAGCTCTGAAAAATCAAGCCCTAAATTATGGCCTAATTCATGAAGTACTACTTCAACAAAGCTACCTCCAGGATCAAGTTGATCTGCCTCTACCATTGAAATATTTTCTCCAAGTTTTTTAGCCCGTCCCTCAGCTAGTTTATTTCTTTTCTTCTTTATTTGATCAACAAGCATAACCAAGTGTTCATTGTCGCTAATTTTGTTAGATGTTTTCGTGTTGCTCATGAAAGAAATATTAACAGGTACTTCATAATCTGTAATTCCTCCTATCTGATTATCGAAAACTTTACTATTGAAAGAAGTACTAAATGAGCTCTTTGCCCTTGTTGTGATATTGTTGATTTTAGCACTATTTAACACGTAATCACCTTTGGAGCTTAAATTGACTAAATTCATTGTAACTGATACATTTACATGTCTACTAGAGATTTTTCCACTATTATCTCTTATATCGTTAATGCTTATCCTTTGCAATCCCCATAAATCAATACTCCCCACCGGTTCATTCTCCGCATAATTATACGGCGTCACCCAGGCAAACTTATCCGCGATCGGATCCACGCCTGTAAACCGCCCTATCGCCGGGTCGTAATACCGCGCCCCGTACGCATACCAGTTCAATCCAAAGTCCTCCTCCAGTTCCTTGCCATTATACCGGTAATTATTCGCCCTCATCTAGTCCTTTCACCGCAGCACCAACAATTTCCCACTATAAACCAGCTCCCCTTCCGCATACAACAGCACCCGGTACGTCCCTGCCGGCCGGCTTTCGCCGTCCAGTTCCAGCAGTTCGTTCCGCACTGCGTTGTATTGGCGGCGGTAGAGGATGCGGCCCTGCTCGTCAATCAGATGTAGCCGGAGGTTCAGGGGGCGGTGTAGATTCACCTGCAGGCGCACCGGGCCGTGGGTGGGATTGGGAAAGAGGGTGACGGAGCGAACGAGGTCTGTTTGGAAAACCGAAGTAAGAAAAGCCGTATCCGTAGCTGTGCAATTATTGCGGTCGGTGACCGTGACGCTGTATCCCGTTTGCCGGAGCGTGTCGATGATGTCGCTGCGGGCGCCGGTATTCCAGAGAAAGGTATAGCCCGGTGTTCCGCCCGAGACCTGCGCAATGGCCCGGCCCGGATCGTCGCCGGTCGGGGAGATCAGGTCGATTTGAGCGACGAGCGAATCGGGCTGCCCCACATCGAAAGGGAAGCTGCGATAGCAGCCGGCCTCGTCCAGTACTTCGAGTGTGTAGATGCCTGCCTGCAGGCTATCCAGATCCAGCAAATTTTCGGCAATCGTGTCCCCCTGGTAGATCCATGTGAAGGAATAGGGCCGGATGCCGCCCTGCACCCGCGCGGTCACTGCACCGTCGGCCAGCCCGTAACAGGAGGCGTTTTCACCGGAGCCAGAGACGGAGATAGCCAGCTCGGGTTCTCTAACCATAATGGGCGCCAGAATGGCCCGGCAGTCCTCCGAATCGGTGAGAGTCAGGGCGTAGTAGCCGGCCGCCAGGTTGTCAAGATCTTCGGTCGAAGCACCGTTGCTCCAGTTGAAATTGTAGGGTGGGGCCCCACCGGTGATGGTAATATCAACACTACCGGACCGGCCGCCTTTGCAACGGGCATCCTGCACCAGGGTCAGGGAGTCGATACGTCTCAGGGGTGGGTTTTGGGATATGAGGTCTATCTCGGGCAGCGTATCCCGGCATCCTGCCGCGTCGGTCACAATGCCGGTATACCGGCCGGCTCCGATCTGCCGTAAGTTCTCACTCATGCCTATTACCACTCCACTACTGTCCCGCCATTCATAGGAATAAGGCCCTACCCCTCCAATGGCGCTTGTATAGATGGCGCCGCCGATGCCCTCGAAACATTTCACCTGGTCGATGCTATCCAACTTGGCGCTGAGCACCGGGGGTTCGCGCAGCGGGATGCGATCGGAAACGACCACGCAGCCGGTATTCAAATCTGTCACCGTTACATTATATCCGTTATTCCTGGGCAAATCCGTTCTGGTCACCGTACTGGAATCGGTCACCACGATCTGATTATTGCTGAAGTGAAAGCGGTAAGGCGGCTTACCGCCGGAGATGCCGGCCGTCATCGAACCGTCGCCGGCGCCGAAGCAGGAAATATCTTCGACCATAAAAGTATCCAATCGCAGAGGCTCCAGGCTCTCCCGTACCTTGACGCCTTGTACCACTTCCACGCAGGCGTTCGCGTCCTCCACCGTCAGTTCGTAATCGCCGGAGGCGATATCGGTGATGACCGTGTCCTGGTCACCCGTGCTCCACTGATAGGTATACGGAGAGACACCACCGCTGATCTGCGCCGTCACTTTGTTCGGTCCCCCACCCTTACAGAGGTCGCTGGTTTCTATATCGATCGTCACCAGCAGCTCCGGGGGTTCCGGTATCTGCACCCGAAGATCCGCCGGGCAGTTATTAGCATCCAGCACCTGCACGGTATAAGCCCCGGCGGTCAGGTTAAACGCGGCATTGCCGGCAGCATCCAGGTTGAGCCAGTTATAGGTGTACGGAGTTACCCCTCCGGCAACTGACAACTCGACGAATCCCGTGGAATCCCCCTTACAGTTGATCTGCCCCAATCCGACTACTTCTACGGAAAGCGGAGGAGGGCTCTCCAGCAACAAGGTATCGGAAGCGAAGCGACAGCCCCGCTCGTCCGTGATCGTCAGGGCATAATCGCCCGGACCTACTCCGAACAGTCCCGCCACATTGCTGCCATCGCTCCAGTTGTACTGAAGCGGCGGCGTACCTCCGGAGAGAATAACCGGATTGATCACGCCATCCGAACTGTTATGACAGCTCGGAGGCAAAATGCTGAAGTCAACATTGAACTCCTGGGGAGCATTCAGTGCAATGACCGTATCGTACAAACAGCCCCGGCTATCCTGAATGGTGACCGGGTAGTCCCCTGTTCCCACGGCAGTAAGTTCGGCTCCCGTACTGCCATTTGCCCACTGATAGTTAAAGGGCGCTTCTCCATTGGGCTGAAGGCGGATGGAGCCATCAGCGGCGCCCTGGCAAAAGGGCTGCTGCCGCGTGACGTTCAGGTCGAGCGTCGACTGAGAAACCAGCGCGGCGCTGAGTGTATCGGTCCGGCAGCCGTTGGCATCTTCCACCTGTACGGAATAATCGCCCACGCCCAGCCCGTCCAGACGAGAAAGGGTATCGCCGGTACTCCAATGGTACCGATAACCCGGTGTTCCGCCGCTGACCGCCAGCCCCAGACTCCCTGTTGAATCGCCCATGCACACCGGATCGGTCCGCTCGGCGAGAGAGGCCCGCAGCGGTGCCGGCTCCCTTATCTGGAAGCTGCGCACCGCCCGGCAATTGCGGAAATCCGTCACCGTCACGGTGTAAACTCCGGGAGAGAGCTGTGTAAGCAAAGGAGCTGTACCAGCAGTACTCCATTGGTACTCATAGGGCCCGGTTCCACCGTTTGCCACTACTTTTAGTCGACCGTCAGCGGCGGCGGCGCAGCTGATATCCGTTCCCTCTTCCAGTGAAATCGTCAGTAGAACCGGTGCAGACAGCGTGACGGTATCCTCCAGCCGGCATCCATTGTCATCTTCCAGGGCAAAGGCATAAGCAGCTGCCGGCAGCTCATTTCGTGCCGGTCCCCCGGGGCCGTCCGCCCATTGAAAATTGTAATTGCCGTTCCCACCGAAAGCCGTCATTTCGATCCGGCCGTCGGAGGCATCGCTACAGGAAGGCTTGGTCAACAGCGCCGCTGTACTGAGCGAATCGGGCTCCTCCACCCTGATACCGCTGAGCACCGAAGCACACATTCCTTCCGTCACGGTGACACTATATTCGCCACCCGGAATATTATCCAGGCATTGGGTGGTATCGCCGGTATTCCACTGATAAGTCAGATTATTTCCTTCCACATTAAGGCAAATCTGTCCATCGGAGGCGCCCGCGCAGCTCACATCAGTAATATCCGGCTCTTCAATCACTGCATCCGGACCGTTAACCAGTACGGAGCGCATCAGGAAGGCGCAGGCTTCCTGAGAGCTGTCGGTAATTGTTATGCGGTAGGAGCCTTGCGGCAAACCGGTGATCACCAATTCATTTTGAATACCGCTGGTATCCCCACTCACGCCACTGGTCCCGCTCCACTGAAAACGATAGGGCGGCAGACCGTCCAGTGGCTCCAGGGTAATTTGCCCGTCACTGCCCATACAGGCGCTCACCTCCTCAACCGTACGCCGCACCGCCTCAATGCTGACGGTAGTCGTTATCCGGACCGTATCTTCACTAAAACAGCCTTCCGCATCGGTGACGGTGACGCCGTAGGCCTCGGTCTGCCCGTCCTGAAAGGCTGATTTCACTTCGATTTCGGAGGAAGTAGCGCCGGTGCTCCATCGATACTGATAATCTCCGGCGCCGCCACTCGCCTGTACGGCGACTGCCTGCAAGCTCTCCCGGCACAGCCCGAAGGAGTCGGCCGGGATAAAGCTCAGGGAAGGTCCCGGCTTTACGCCGACTGCTACCGGCATCTCATCCGTACAACCCTGTGGGCTGGTTACCTGCAGGAAGTACGTAGTCGAACTAGCCGGCGTCACAATACTACCCGGCAGTTCATTTTCCGGAGCGGCGGGGGAAGCACTGTGAAAGGAGATCGTCCCGCCGGTAAAATTAGCGTCCTCAACCTGCACACTGGCCAGGTCGAAGGCTTGCCCCGGACAAACGGCAGGCTCATCGGGCGTGGAAATGTCCGGAAGCGGATTGACCACTACGCGCACCTCCGTCCGCTCACCCGAACGACAGAGGAAATCGGTCTCCTCGGCATAGAAGCGGTAGACGACCGGGAGTGGGCTGTTGTTTTCCGGTAAGACGGGGGTATAACATTCGTTAAAAACGCCCAGAAAATCGTTGCCGTCGGGTGAACCGTACCACAGGATCGGTTTTCCGGATTGCGGTATGGCGCAGACTTGTGGAACTTCTCCGGAGCAGATCGTATCATGTACCGGTAATGGCGGAGGCAGGATGAGGTCATCCGCATCGCCGTTACAATTATTGTCGATACCGTCGCAGGGAATCTCTTCGGCGGCGGGATTGACAGCGGGATTGCTGTCATCACAATCGTCGCCGTTGGTGACATACCCCGCAGGAGGCTGCGTGGCACAACTCTCTACGAAAGTATCCGGATCGCCGAATTCGTCCTCATCGGCATCGACGTAGTATTTTTGCTGCGGCAAGCCCTGATCGACCGAGCCATGAAAGACGATCTCATCCAGCGCCATGTCGCCCTTGGAGCCCTCCCCTTTCACTGCGACAAAGCGAAACTGCGCCACCGCCCCGTCTGTCAGCGCTGACAAACTGAGGTATACCTTTTGCCAGTCACTTCCCTGGTCGCCGCGTACTTCCCATAAGGGAGACCAGGTGAATCCGCCGTCCTCAGAAAGTTCCAGGCGCAAGGTTCCCGCGCCCCCACCCTGCAGGTGATAGTTGAACGAGAGGTGGCAGGTATCCGTATTGCTGCGATCAAACTGAATGCAGTTCGAACGCAGGTAAGCGATGCTGCCGGGCCGGCAGCTGCCGCTTTCAGTAGCTTCAATATATACGTAATTGCCCGATCCGCTGATATCCCCGATGGGGCCGGTACCGAGGGTGGACGTTTCGCCGTTATAAGCGAGCCAGTCCATATTGTCACCGTTCGTATTACGCCAAACGCCCTGTAGCGGACAGGGCTGACCGCAAATGGGCAGACAGGTTTCTTCCTGATCGAAGTTTTCGGTGATGGTAGGTGGCGGCGGTTTACAACCGGTGCTCGCCTGCAGCGGGCAGGTGTTCGCTGAAAAGTTTCCGCTCTGCGGACAGTAAGTACGCAGGTAAATCTCGTAGTCGGTTTCTCCCGCCAGTCCCTCAAGCGAAAAAGGAGGACATGTGGCGAAAACAACGGTTCCCTCCCCGGCCAGGGAATCCGAACCGGGCTGAAACCCGGGGAAGCCGTATTCTACAATAACTGTACCGTCGCAGTTGCCGGCCGGTTCCCAGTGCAGGTCCACCGTAGTGGCGTCGACACCCAGAACCTCCGGTGCATAGAGCGGCAGGCAGGACAGCGGTTCAAATAACAGTTCGACGAACTCCAGGGTACCTACATCTTCCGGCGCATCGTCACAGATTTCCAGCAGCCAGGCGCCGTTGGCGGCGGTAGCGCCGTCGTTGAAGCGGAGAAGGCTCTCCTCCGGCTGATAAGACCCATCGGTAAAGGGGGCTGAAGCGCCGTCAATCGGCAAACAACTCGATGCGGAGAAAACCACGTACCCCTCACAGCCGGCAACATCGGGCAATCCGTAGTTGTCATTCCCTCCCCCGTTGTCGGCGCTCAGCAATACGCGTTTGCCGGAAGGCGAAATCAGGGTGAGATCCAGATCGGCTGCCCAGGGATGGCGGATCAACAAGCGCACTTCGCTGAGAAAAACGTCCGGCCCCAGCGCACCGCCCGGTGCATTGTTTACCTCGATGGCGAAGCGATCGGGCGTGCTGAAAGCCCCGTCGTCCGAACAGGTGAAATCCCCAATCGGCTGCCGCAGATTGCAGGCGGAGGGGTTGCTGAAGGTGGCTGTTTGCGCCAGAAGTACTCCCCCATCCGGAATTGGGAATAAGTAAAGAGTAAGGAGTGCCGAAACACTCAGTAGCCATTTTCTCATTGGGGTACCGTTATTCAATTTGGGGTAAAAGGTGCCTATACAGAATCATTTTTCAGACCGAAAACGACAGGAAGGCTAGGAGACTTGAAGCCACCTGGTTTTGTGGTTCTCCTCGTCACCCGGTCTCCATGTCCCCAAGTCTATTTCAAGATCAATTGAAAATGCCCGGGCACATAAAATCACCCGCCGGGAAGGGAGTATGGTACTGACTTCACTCATGCCATACCTCCGGCTAGAGATAATCCGTCTACATCGCCGGCTTTTGCCGAAATGTCTACTACTGGGGTTGATGAACTACTGGAAATGATACGCGCCTCTTGGTCGCTCGTTTCTGAGGTATTGAGCCTCAGGATCAAACTACTGCCAGACAAATATAGGATTTTTGTCGGGAACCCAATAACGGGGGGTTGAGATGAACGGGGCTGCTTAGAGTTGCGCTTAACTCGGTTGCGCTTAACTCGGGGAACGGTAAACTTTGATTCAAGACCGGCAGGCAGCCTGGGTGTTTCGGGTGGCTAAAGGAATTCGCCTTAAAGATGGGATGGTTCAATTCACTGTGTCCGGTTCGGTATAAAGCGCTCATTTTTACGAAACCGGGAACTTTTGAACCTTGAACTTTTACCCCGTGGAATAGTCGCTTCGCGAATTCCATGGGGTTTACCCGTCCCGAGGAACGAGGGCGGGTTGAACAGTCCCTTAAAGATATCACCAACCTTAAACCAAAATTCAGCAGGGCTTTGCGCTTGACACAGGGCTACTTCCATTTGCCTTTTTACCGCAGAAAAAAGAAAAGGTTATGCTTAAAAACTACTTTGGCAGAGTAAATGGCAGAATAGAAGTTTTAGCAAAACGAAGCAACCAAGCCCTTACCTCCGATCGACAGGTGTGAACGAAGCAGTCCTGCCAAGAGCAAAACTCTCATGCGCTCGCATTCTGTTTCGGCGAGCCGACTGACTATTCGAGCTCGCCGAAACAGAATGCGAGCGCATCAGTCCCCAACGACCAGAGCAGATCGAAGCATTCAAGAGAGTATCCGGATCATCCCACCACGATGTTGATCATGCGTTTGGGGACGACGATCACCCGGCGCACCGTTTTCCCGTCGATCCACTTTTTGACCATATCCAGTTCCAGCGCTGCCTTTTCCAGCTCCTCTTTGGAGGCGTCGGCGGGGAAAGACTCCGTCCCCCGTGTTCTACCGTTGATGGCTACCGGGTACTCAATACTTTCTTCCACCAGATATTCCTCCCGGTATTCCGGATAGGCGCCTTCCTGGTGAATGCTGCTCTCATTGCCCAGCTGATGCCACAGCTCCTCGGCAATATGCGGTGCGAAAGGAGCGATCAGCAGCACCATTTCCTGAAGGAGGGCGCGCTTGCTGCACTTTAGTTTTTTCAATTCGTTGACAGCCACCATAAAGGCGCTGACGCAGGTGTTGAAAGAGAAGCGCCCGACATCCTCATTCACCTTCTTGATCGCCCGGTGCAGTATTTTCAGTTCTTCTTTGGAAGATTCGTCCTCACTGACGATCCAGTTGCCCTGCTCATCGTAGAACAGGCTCCAGAAGCGGCGCAGGAACTTGCTGACGCCGTCGATGCCGTTGGTATCCCAGGGTTTGGCTTGTTCGATGGGGCCCAGGAACATCTCGTACATACGGAAGCAGTCGGCGCCGTAGCGTTCCACCACTTCGTCGGGGTTGACCACGTTGAAGTAGCGCTTCGACATCTTACCCACTTCGCTTTTGGTTACGAGGCGTCCTTCATCATTGGTTTCGAACACGGACTCGCGGTATTCAGGGCGCCAGTTTTTGAATTGTTCGATGCCTTCGGCGTCCAGGTAAGATCCTTCCGAACCGTAATCGGCAACGAAATCGATATGTACGGGAATTTCGGCGAATTCGGCTTCGGGGTGCTCTTCCAGGCGGTCAGCTGAGACGAAGCGGCGTTCGGATTCGTCATCAGATTTGAGCAGGTAAATAAACTCGATGACGCCCTGTATCATGCCCTGGTTGATCAACCTGCGGAAGGGCTCTACGGTGGGCACCAGGCCTTTGTCGTACAGGAACTTGTGCCAAAAGCGGGAATACATCAGGTGGCCGACGGCGTGTTCGGTACCGCCGATATACAGGTCGACATCCCTCCAGTAATTGATGGCTTCCTGACTGGCGAAGGCTTCATCATTGTCGGCGTCCATGTAGCGGAGGAAGTACCAGGAAGAGCCGGCGAAACCAGGCATAGTATCCGTTTCGCGTTTCCAGCCGTTGGGCAGATTCACCCAGTCGGTGGCGCGGGCCAGGGGTGACTGTACCCCGGCCATAGGTTTGAAATTTTCCAGCTCGGGCAGCTCCAGGGGCAGATCATTTTCATCCATAGCGTGGGCGACGCCTTCCGGATCGTAAATAATCGGGAAAGGTTCCCCCCAGTAGCGCTGCCGGCTGTAGATGGCGTCGCGAAGCTTGTAGTTCACCTGTCGCTTACCGATATCCCATTCCTCGATTTTCTGCAGGGTGGCCTCGATGGCGTCGGGCACTTCCATGCCGTTGAGGAAGCCGGAGTTGATCATGACGCCCAGTTTGTCATGACGGGTAGCCCCCGGATATTTCGATTTGTCGATCACATCGATGATCGGCAGGCCGAACTTGGTGGCGAAAGCGTAGTCGCGATCGTCGTCACTCGGCACCGCCATGATGGCGCCGGTGCCGTAGTCTTTCAGCACGTACTCGCCGATCCAGATCGGAATTTGCTCTTTTGTAAAAGGATTCATGGCGTAGGAGCCCAGGAAACAGCCTGTCACTTCCTTTACCTCGGCCATGCGGTCTCGCTCGGAGCGGGTTTTGACGTAATTCAGGTACTGGTCTACCTCTTCCCGTTGATCAGCCGTGGTCAGCTGATCCACCAGATCGTGTTCGGGCGCCAGCACCATATAGGTAGCGCCAAAAATCGTATCGGGCCGGGTGGTAAATATTTCGATCTTTTCGTCGGAATCGACGACTTCGAAGAAGAGCTGGGCGCCTTCCGAGCGGCCGATCCAGTTGCTCTGCATTTTCTTCATGGCCTCCGACCAGTCTATATTGTCCAGGTCGCGCAGCAGGCGCTCGGCGTAGGCCGTGATGCGCAGCGACCACTGCAGCATGGGCTTGCGTTCTACGGGGTAGCCGCCACGTTCGGAGACGCCGTCTTTGACCTCATCATTGGCCAGCACCGTTCCCAGGGCCTCACACCAGTTCACGTAGGTTTCCTTGCGGTAGGCCAGGCGATAATTCATCAGGATGGTGTCGCGCTCCTTAGGTGACATCGCCTTCCATTCCCCGGCGGTAAAAATGTCCTCCTGGGAAGTGGCGGCATTGACTTTGGTATTGCCTTCGCGTTCGAAGCGTTCAACCAGCTGATCGATGGGCAGCGCACGGTCCTCGGCGCGGTCGTAGTAGTGTTTAAACAGTTGCAGGAAGATCCATTGCGTCCACTTGTAGTAATCGGGATCGCAGGTTTTCACCTCCCGGCTCCAGTCGTAGCTGAAGCCCAGGTTTTCCAGCTGCTGCCGGTAGCGTTGAATATTTTCGTAGGTAGACTTGCGGGGATGAACCCCCGTCTGAATGGCATACTGCTCGGCCGGCAGGCCAAAGGCGTCGTACCCCATCGGGTGCAAGACATTAAAACCTTTCAGGCGCTTATACCGGGCAAAGATATCGGAGGCGATGTATCCCAGCGGGTGCCCGACGTGCAGCCCGGATCCTGAGGGATAGGGAAACATGTCCAACACGTAATATTTCGGCCGGTCACTTACGTTTGGAATCTGGTAGACCTGCTTTTCTTCCCAGTAATTCTTCCATTTTTGCTCAATGTCCCGAGGCTTGTATTCCATAAGCTCTTCCTGTATCGTTTGGTATTGTCTTTTAAAAGGCTTTGCGGGGCGAAAAAAGTTCAACAAGCGGTTTGGAAATTGCGAAAATAGGCAAAAAGTCATAGAATAGAAATCGAGCTGACATAAATGGCCGGGGAGTTGATTTTTTGGGATCAACAAAAATACTTTTTGCGAGGCCCTGAAGAAGGAAAGTTTGAAAAATTTAACAAGCTCAACCGCAGAAACCTGGAAAAAGCGCTCCCCGCCTACAAGAACCGCATCCACCAACTGAGCAAGAAAAACAAATGGAGCCTGAAGCAGGAGCTTATTGCCCTGCTTCGAGAGCTCGAAGCAGAAGAAAAATAATCCACGATACATTTTTCGTCTCCCGGTTGCGGTTGATGGTCGAATGAATGCGCGCGTACTGCTTCATAATTCGCTATATTTGCCTCATTAAACAAAACCGGTGAACCATGATACGATCCGTAATCAAACTGGGATTGATACTCGTCGTCGGCATTATCGCCTACAATTATTTTTTCGGCACCCCGTCGGAAAAAGAGAGCTCTGAGCAAATCGTCAGTAAAGCCAAAGACCTTGTCGCCGCCTCCTGGGATTTGCTGAAATCCGAAAAGGAAAAATTCGATGAGGGTAAATACGATGAGGCCCTTGCTAAAGTTAAAGACACCTTCGAAAAGATTAAAGGGAGAGCACAGGAGATTGATGATCAGGCCCTCTCCGATCAGGTAGATTCGCTGGAAAAACGCCGCGAAGATATTCAGGAACAGATCAACGATAAAGCGGGCCAGCTATCGGAAGAGGAGAAGAAAACGCTCAAAAGAGAATTCGAAAACCTGATGAAGGACGCCAAGCGGATGATCGAACAGCAATAATCCATAGTCCGGCATTTTTTCCCGAGCCCGGTACCGACGAAGGAAGTTGGGTTCGGAAGGGGCTTAGCCTGGCGGTGCAAAGCGCCCCCCGGTTGCCGAAGCCTTGCGGGTCAAAGCGGCTCTTCGCTGTTGGCTGCTCAGCCGTGATTTCGCCGGATAGAGACCAGCTGTTCGGGACGAAACCATGCCTGCTGCTTATCAAAGCCCGCCCGAGCAGCCTATCCAGCATCTAGTACCCAGCACCCAGACTCGCCCGGATACATTTTTTAATCGGACTTATATTATCGACAAGCACATTGCCGCGGTGGGAGAAGCTTCCCTCGCTGTAAAAGGCTTCGATGAGCAGGTAATTGATGGGGAGTTTGGCGGTGAAGGAGGCTTCATACGTTTCCCATTCGCTATGATCGATAAGATCCGTTTCCAGGAGCAGTTGATTTTTGCCGCATTTTTGCAGACCGCCCCAGATGCGTAGTTTGACGGCGCCGTCGTAGCCGGCGTAGGTGCGCGAGTGGGCGAGGTCGAGCGTAAAGGTGTAGCACTCCTTTGTGATCAGGCTTTGGCTGAGCCGCTGGCAGATGCTCTCCCAGGTTCCGTCCTCCCTGGTGATCAGCCCCATGAAGGTTTCCCCATCCGAGGCTTCCGTGTATACGCCCCAGGGGCCGGGGAGAATATCGGGGGTAGTTCCCTGCTCACAGGGTAACCAGCCGATGGGGACGGTAGCATCCTGCGGTTCTCCTTCGAAAGAAGCGTTGGTCAGATGTATCTGTGCCGGGGAACTAATCACCCCGAGTATTGAGAACAGGACCGGTAGCAGTAATTTGCGTAACGCCATGGCTAGAATTTGTGGAAAAGGTAGGAAATACCCAAAACTTTTGCAACTGAGATAAAAAACCCTAACTTAATATTTTATAATTTTGCGCATTGTATAAAAAGCGCCTGCGGATACTGCCTCAGCTGCTGAATCAACAAGGGATGGCCGAACTTGCAGACAATCACAGAAAGAAAACGAGACCCAACTACCTCTACGCTATTGTAAGTGTAGCGATGGTCCTTTTTCTGCTCGGCTTCTTCGGTTTAATCCTTTTACAGGCGCAGCGCCTGATCACGGTTTTTAAAGAGCGGGTCAATCTGCTCGTTGAGCTGCAGGAAGGCACGCCGCGGGAGGATATTGCGGTCCTGCAGGAAAGACTCAATAAAAGCCCCTATATCAAGGAAGGCTCCGTTGAGTTCATCAGCCGGGAGCAGGCCGCCGAGCTTATGCGGGAGGATTTCGGGGAGGACTTTCTGAAACTGGATTTGCCCAATCCGTTTTACGACGTCATCACCTTCAATGTAAAAGCCAGGTACATGGAGCGCGACAGCCTTTCTGGCATCCGCTTGGCCCTGCTCGAGCGCAGCTACATCAATGACGTTTTCTACCAGGAAAGCCTGGTGGATGATATCGCCCGTAATGTTAGCCGCATCGGCTATATTGCCCTGGGTATCGGGCTCTTTTTTATTCTGGTGGCGGTGACGCTAATCCACAATACGATTCGCCTGGCTCTGTACTCCAATCGTTTTCTGATTAAAAACATGGAGCTGGTCGGTGCTTCCTGGTCCTTTATCAGCCGGCCCTATCTCTGGCGGGCTGTAGGGCAGGGGCTGGTCAGCGGACTGCTCGCGATTACCGCCTTGACTGGGCTTTTGTACTGGGCGCAGCGAGACCTGCCCGAACTCGATGTCATGCAGGCTCCCTACCAACTGCTGATGCTTTTCGGCGGGCTGCTGATCCTCGGAATAGTGATAACGACGGCGAGCACCTACTACGTCGTCAATAAATATTTAAAGATGCGGGTAAATGACCTGTATTGAACAAAGCATAGGAAAGAAGAAACATGAGCAAACCAAATAAGAAGAAAAAAGTAGTTGTTACAACCAGTAAGAAAAAGAGTAAAGCGCCGGAACAGAAACGCCGCCGCAAGGCCAGCAGTTCCCGCGGTCGCTCTGACAAGCCACATATGGAGCTCATTTTCGGCCGTCAGAACTATATTCTCATGGCGGCCGGCTTCGGCCTGATCGTACTCGGGATGCTGCTGATGGCCGGTGGTGGAATGCCCGATCCCAATGTGTGGGAACCCGATCGTATCTACAGCTTTACCCGCATTACTCTGGCCCCACTGCTGATCCTCGCCGGACTGGTCGTGGAAATTGTCGCTATCTTTAAACGCCCCCAGCCTGAATCCGAAACGGAATCCGAATAGACACAAATAACAAATGGAAGAGATCATTCGAGCGATCGTGCTGGGCGTCGTTCAGGGATTGACAGAGTTTTTGCCCGTCAGCAGCAGCGGGCACCTGGAGCTGGCTAAATACCTGCTTGGCGATACCAGCCTGGCGGAGGAGAGTCTCCTGATGACCGTTACACTACACGCGGCCACCGCCCTGGCCACCCTGCTGGTTTTCCGCAAAGAGGTAGCCGATATTTTCCGGGGCCTTTTCCAGTTCCGGTGGAACGAAGAAACACAGTTTTCCGTCAAAATTATCGTGTCGATGGTGCCGGCGACGCTTATCGGCCTGCTCTTCGAAGATCAAATAGAAATGCTGTTCAACCGGCAGATCCTGCTGGTAGGTTTTATGTTGTTCATCACGGGTTTACTGCTGTATCTGGCCGATCGCGCCCGGCGCACTGACAAGGTGGTAGGCTACTGGGACGCCCTCATCATCGGTCTGTCCCAGGCAATTGCCATCCTGCCAGGCATCAGCCGTTCCGGTGCCACCATCTCCTCTGCCGTCCTGCTGGGGGTCGACCGGGAACGCTCCGCCCGCTTTTCCTTTCTCATGGTCGTGCCGCTCATTCTGGGCAAAATGGCCAAGGATATGCTATCGGGGGAGCTCTTCCAAAGTCAGGCCAACCTCACTGCCCTGACGATAGGATTTATCGCCGCCTTTATCACCGGCACGCTGGCCTGCATCTGGATGATCCGCCTGGTGAAGGATAGCAAACTGACCTATTTTTCCATATATTGTTTTATCGTAGCGACTATTGCCATCAGCGCTTACCTCCTGGCCTGAGGCATCTAGAAAAAATGCTTTGATGAATCCAGACGATCATCCGCTCCCCAAATACGATTTTCGCACCGGCGCCACCCTACTGGTCGACAAACCCAAGGGATGGACTTCCTTTGACGTGGTCAATAAAATACGGTATAAGCTCAAATGGCGACTGGGCGTTAAAAAGATCAAAGTCGGTCACGCCGGCACACTCGACCCCATGGCTACCGGCCTGCTCCTTATCTGTACCGGTAAGTTCACTAAAAAACTGGCGCAGTTTCAAGGGCTCGACAAAGTGTACACCGGCACCGTGATGCTCGGCGCCACCACTCCTTCTTTCGACGCCGAGACGAAAATCGAAGAACGCTTTCCTACCGATCACATCACGCCTGAATCGGTAGAGCAAATCCGCCGCCGGTTTCTGGGCGAGATCGAGCAGGTGCCACCCATGTTTTCCGCCATTAAAGTCGACGGACAACCGCTGTACAAAAGAGCCCGCCGGGGAGAAACCGTAAAGGTGGAACCGCGGCAGGTCCATATTTATTCCTTCGATATCACCCGCTTCGAAATACCGGAGCTCGACTTTCGCGTGCACTGCAGCAAAGGCACCTACATTCGCTCCCTGGCCTACGACTTTGGTAAAGCCCTGGATAGCGGCGCCTACCTCTCCGCTCTGCGCCGCAACAAAATCGGCGACTTCTCCATCGAGGACGCCTGGAACCTCGACGAGCTGGTGGAAAAGATTGAGGAAGGGATAATCGTAGCCTGACCGGTGGAGGCCGGAGATTTATCCGCCCATGCTCGGGCGGACACTCGACCAACAGTAGATTCAACTATTTTTTCCAAAAAAAGTAACTATTCATCGTCGCTGCGAGACGATATCTTTTTTTGCCACGGATCACACAGATTTTCACAGATTTTCAATTTGAGAAACCCTTGAAAAATCCGTGTAATCTGTGGCTCCAAGAAACTTTGCCGGCGAAGCCGGGATAGTGAATAGTAACTCCAAAAAATCTAAAATCTTAAGTCTTCCGAGGCGTTTGTACGTATCGACTACCCATATCTTTGTTAGGGCTGACTTCATCGGTTCTTCTGTTTTCCCCGTCCCAAAGAACAAGGGCGGGGAAAAAGTGGGCCCAAACCAACTTATGGGTAATCAGTACGCCTTTGTGCTCAGTTCAGTTGTGACAGAGCCTGACGGATATCGCTCAATTTACAGGCCGCGTAGTTCAGCGCCAGCGGCTTATCGCCGGATTCTGCAACCAGCATTTCCGTAAGCGCCAGTTGCGGGCGGCCGTCGGCTACCTTGATGCCGATGACCTTGACCTTGGCGTCTTTCGGCAGGCCCTGGGTACGGTACTGTTGATCACGCTTGTAGGTGCTGACGATGGAATTGAGCGATTCGAAGACGACATATATGCGCTCCTCGGTGTCATCCACATCCTGAATCACCAGCGGCATTCGTTCCTCTTCCGGCACGTCGTAGAAGCGGTCGCAGTTGATCCAGCCCAGTGTATTTACCTGGTAGAAGTAATTGCGGACGGAAGCGGCATCGAGGTTACCTACGGCATCGTACTGCTCTTCGAACTCACGGAGCCGGCCCGCGCATTCCGCTTCCCAGTCGGCGCGCTTTTCCCGCCAGATCTCCATTTGTGCCTCGTATTCCTTTTGTCTTTTCTCGCGAAAGGTCTGATAAGCCGGGCTCTTGCGCCAGTTCTTCCGTTTTTCCTCCAGGCCTTCTTTCCAGGCAGCATAAGCTTCTTCGTAAGCATCGTAAGCTTTCTGATACGCTTCCAGTTCTTTCTGGTGGGCGATCTTTCTTTCCTTATAACGAAGCAGCTTCTGCTCATACTCCGTGAGTGCCTGCTGGTAGTCTGCTTCCTCACGGGCTTCTATTTTCTCTTTGCCGGTAAAGAGACGCTTAAAGAAGCCGGGATCATACTGAAAGCTTTCTCTGCGCGGTTCATGCGGTTTAAAGGGCCTTTGCGGCTGGGCGGGCTCCCGTGGTTCTCCTTCCAGGTTTGGGCGGTAAGCGAGCGAAACAAACTGCATGCTCGGCTGCAAAGGCGCCGGCGGCAGGTCGAGCGTTCCTGACAGTTCTGCCGAAAAGTTTTGCCCGGTGGGTTGCCAATCGGCAAGCCGGCCTTCAGTATCAGTCACGCCGTTGAAGAGTTCCATGCCCTCCTGCAACGCTGTTGCCGGCATACCGACGGTAAGAGCAGCGCCTTCACGCAGCTGCAGGGGCCGGCCGCCGGCCTTAGCTTCCACACGGATCATGCCCCCGGTTTCGAGCAGCTGCTCCCCGGCGCTGGTGTGTAGTCCCTTGAGCAGCATATCGTCCATGGAATAAGCTTCCTCCAAGCTTACTTGCACCTCTCCTTCCGGCCTGCTTCCATCGGGCAGCAGCAGGCTGCCGGCAGGAATCCAAAGGCTGCTGCCCTTTCGTCCGACGATGCGGATGTTCCGGGCAGGATCGATGGTGAAGTATTGCGTGGATTCGCCTTCGATCCGGCTGAACAGCTCGTCTACGGAGCTGTAGGTCCAACGGGTGACCAGCACATCCACCCGGCGGTTGAGCTGGCGGCTTTGCTCATCGTCGTTAGCATAAGCGGGACGGCTTTCGCCAAAATTGCGGACCGTCGTGCGTCCGACGAGGATATCTCTTTCGGCCAGAAAAGCCAGTACGGCATCGGCACGGCGCCGGGCCAGGTCGCGGTTATAGCGGTCGGCGCCTCGGTCATCGGTATGCGCTTCTATCTCCACCCGATACTCCGGCGCCGTCGCCAGGTCAGCCGACAGATATTCCAGGGCCTCGCGGGCCTGTGGCGTCAACTCATCTTTGTCAAATTCAAAAAATACGGTGTGCGTCGTCTGTTGCTGGGCGCCAAGTGAAGCGATGAACAAAAAAAGCGCCCCGAAAAAAGAGGGATACTTCATGAAATGGGGGTTTTAGGGTGAAAAAATGACGAACTCAAACCAAAAGATGGAAAAAAGAAAAGGCCCTGACCTCCGGATGACCAGACCGATTTTCCGAAACAATTGGCTGTTACTGATACTATAACGATAAGATGTGGAAAAGTAACATGCGTGGTGGGTGGAGATTGCGTTTTATGTTCAAAAGTTACCGGTCCCCTTTATAGCAAGCCCAGCATCCAGCATCCAGCACCCAGCATCAAGCACCCAGCTTCACCTTAATCTCCTCCAGCTGCTGCTGCGCCTCTTCGATCTGCACTTCCACGGAGTACTTCTGGTTCGGATCGGACAGTTTGCCGAGTTCGGCGCGCAGGTAGTTGAGTTTTTTCTGCAGTATTTTGGCCTGTTTTTCCAGTCCCTGGCGTTCCAGCTGGTCCAGCTCGGAAAGGACGGAAGGCCCTGCGGCAGGTTGTGCCTGACCGATCACTTCGGATTTAACATCCTCTTCTTCCAGTTCATCGATATAGTAGAGCAGGGCGTTCATGATGCGGTTTTTGGAGATGTTGAGGTTCTCCGGCGAGATGACTTGCTGGGCCTGGCTGCGTTTCAGGCCGTTGTACTGTCCCTGTTGCAGGATCAGGTCATTATAGATGGAAGCGGAGCTGCTGACCGAGCGGTTAAAAAGTTCGAAGACCTCCTCAAAGTCGTGAGCCGAGACCAGCTGTTTGAGCATGGCCTTCAGGGCGGGAACGGACTCGAAGGTGTCCGGCACCTTGGGTTTGGGGGGTGGCGCCGGCGGTCTTTCGCGCTCATCGCTACGCTTCGGCCCCGATTCTTTTTGGGTGACTTTTTCGGGCAGCTTTTCCTCGAAGGGCTGCTTGACGTAATCCTTCAGGCGGAACATAAATTCTCCCCCGCGGTCGCCTACCCCGTGCATGGAAGCGCCGCGCGGCAGTTGCTGGGCGTTGTTGCGTACATCCTGAATGATGAAATTGCAGAAATTGGACACCGGCAGGCGCGGCTCTTCATTTTTGCGCAAGCGAAATAAAACCGCATCAGCGAAGGGGCTGTTGGCGCCCTGTTGCCCGTCGGACACCACCTCGTTGCGGCCGGCGGTAAGCACCCAGCGGGAAGGCAGGCTCTCCAGGTGATCCAGGGCGTCGCCCGCCTTGCGATCGGTAAAGATAGCTCCGGAATAACAGGAATCGGCGATGATAAAGGTGTGGTGCGAATGGATGACCTTGACGAATTTGGTGACCATGTCAAAGGAAAGAAAAGTACCGATTTCCCCGCGGCGGCCGTCGACGGGAATCCAGTAGCCCGTATCAATGACTTTATCAAACTCCCCGTGGCCGGAGAAATAAACAAGCAGGGTATCGTCCTCCCCTATTGTCTCCGCTAGAGTTCTCAACTGCCTGATGATTTCGCTTTGGGTGGCTTCCTCATTGAATAGCGTTACCAAATGGTTTTTGGAAAACTGATACCTGCCGGTCAACACCTCGATGATGTCCTCGGCGTCTTTGACTGCGTTGTATAGCTTTGGCAGCTGCTGATACTCGTCGATACCGACGACGAACAGGTAATGGTCTCCCTTGGGATAATACCCTTTTCCACGCTGCCCAGGCTGCTCGGTAACGAATCCTTTGCTTTGTTCTGACATGTACACTGTGGGATTAGGCTTCGTAAATTCAATGCACCAAATATAGTGATTTTCTGTTTCCCTGTTTTCTCTGAGGTACTTCGATTTGCGCCTGGGAAACGGTTGAGGATAGACCCCGTCAAGGGCTGTCCGGTAATCTGACCTCGAGCGGCTCGATGGGATGCCCGTCACTCCACAGGCCGAGAGAGCGTTGCTCAAAGGTGTCGCCGAAGGCGTAATCGCAGTAGGCTCCTTCGCGCGTGCAGGCCAGTAGCGCGTCAAAGAGTTTCCAGTAACCGTTGTAATCCATGGGGTCGGTAGTGGCCACGCGCAGGGCGCGGAAATAGGAGATGTTGTGCTCTCCGTTGTCGAAGGGTTTGTAGAGCGCGTAAGATTGATTATGGCCCGCCGTCACATCGGGTTCTCCGTGGCGGTCAGCACTTTGTCGAAGCAGGTTGCGTTGCGGCGTATCGGTCGCGGTTTCGAAGATCAGCTTACCGAGTTCGTCGCCGACCACGTGGTCGTCTTCACTGACGATGACGAGCAGGCGGGTGTCGGCGGGCATGGCTTCGTAGCTGTCCAGACGAGCACCATTAAAAGGGCCGGTGCCCGGAGAGCACAGCATCACGGCGTGGGGCTTCGGAATACCGTATTCGGCGTATTTTACCGCCAGATATGCCGCAATGGCTCCGCCGTAAGAGTGACCGACCATGGCCAGCGGTTCTGAAACGGGCCGCACATGTGCGCCCGTATCCAGCCGGATCAAGGCATCGCGAATAGCCACGGCGGTGTTCTCCGCAAATTGCTGGGGTGAAGGTATTAATAGATTCTTTTGATAGCGGGGGAAAATGACAATATTACCCCGGCGCGCCAAATGGCGTATCCAGGCGCCGTAAATCATTGGATTGTAGGCGCCATAGCCGTGATTAAAAACCACCACCGGCGCCGAACCGGGACGCGGCGCCTCCGGCTCAAAGAGCCAGTAGCCATCCTGCTCCGTCCCAAAATCCGACATGCGCACGCTGTCGTGCGGATAAACCGCTCCCCCCGGTCCGGAGGCCGGCTGTTCAGGCGCCTTGATAGGGTCCACCTTCAATCCAAAACTAAAAACGATGGGCAAAAACCAGAGCAGTCGTAACATTGTTAAAATAGTTTTCCAATGGTAAACGCCTGTTTGCGAAGAATCGTTGTAAAAATTCTCTGTTTCAGGATCCGGGGTATTCTGATTCCTCCTGATTTACCCGCTGATTACCGCACTCGCGCAGGGGAGTTTGGCGCTCCAAAGGCGGGCAATTCTTCAATTCCTTTTAAAAATAAACTTACCTTTGCTCCGAAAACGCCCAAACAGATACAAACTGCACTACGGTGAAACAATCAAACAGCGACGAACAGGTAGTCGGCGTTATCGGAGCAGGTTCCTTCGGCACGGCCATTTCCAATCTGCTGGCCCATAATGTCGACGTGCTCCTGTATTCCCGTACTCCGAAGGTCGTCGCAGAGATCAATGAGCATCAAACGCTGGACGGTGTCGCCTTCTCGCCGCGCATTCGGGCTACGGGAGACATTGAAGAATTGGCAGGACGCTGCCATCTGATTTTTCCCGTCGTCCCCTCCGGTAATTTCCGGAAGATGCTGCGCACCCTCGGCCCTCACCTGCGGCCCTACCACATCATTATTCACGCCACCAAAGGGCTGGATCTGAACAAGGTATCGGAGGAAGACATGGATAAGGTCGCCATAACGCGGCAGCATGTCAGCACCATGAGCGAGATCATCCAGGAAGAGAGCGTAGTTCTGCGGGTGGGCTGTATGTCGGGGCCCAACCTGGCCAAAGAAATTATCGAAGGGCAACCGACGGCCACCGTCATCGGCAGCCATTTCGATGAAGTGATCAGCCTCGGCAAACGGGTGCTCAGCTCAGAACACTTCCATGTGTTCGGCACCCACGATATTCTGGGTGCCGAACTCGCCGGAGCCCTGAAAAATATCATCGCCATCGGATCCGGCATATTGCGGGGTAAGGGACTGGGAAAAAACATACAGGCGATGCTCATTACCCGCGGCCTGACCGAAATGATCTACTTCGGCAACGCGATGGGCGCCACCAGCCACGCCTTTCTGGGTACGGCAGGCATTGGCGACCTGGTCGCCACGGCCACCAGTAAGAGCAGTCGTAACTTCACCTTTGGGTACCGGCTCGGTTCCGGAGAATCCAAAGAAGCTATCGAAGCCACTATGCCCGAACTGGCCGAAGGCGTTCGCACCCTGCGCATTGCCTACCAATTGGCAAAATATTATAAATTGCGAGTTCCGATAACTCAAATGCTGCACAGTATCGTTTTTGAAGGATTTGACATCGACAAAGCCCTCAACTTCCTGATCACCTATCCCTATGATATCGATGTCGATTTCATGTGATTAAAATCAAAAACCCAATATGAGTAATATTTTAAAAAATCTTTTCCCGTACCTGGCCGCCATCCTGGGAATGCTGGCCCTCGCTGTCATCTACTTTCTCCCCCAACTGGAGGGGAAGGTGATGCAGCAGAGCGACCTTGTGCAATACAAGGGGATGACACAGGAAATTCTGGAGGTGGAGCAGGAAACAGGGGAAAAACCGCTTTGGACCAACGCCATGTTCGGTGGTATGCCCACCTACCAGATCAATACCCCTCACCAAGGCAATTACCTGACCTACCTGGAGCGAGTAACGCGTTTTGGAATCGATCATCCCATCGGCCGTTTTTTTGCTGCTATGCTGAGCTTTTATATTCTCATGCTGGTGCTAGGGGTCAACCAGTGGCTGGCCGTGCTCGGCGCCATCGCCTTCGGTTTTACCACCAATAATTTTACGCTCTACGAGGCCGGACACATCACCAAGTTGCGGGCTATCTCCTACTTTCCCCTCGTCGCCGCCGGCATGCTGGTCACTTACCGCAAGCACTATTTATGGGGCGGCATTCTTTTCGCTGCCGGGCTGGGGCTCAACATATTGGCGAACCACATCCAGATGTCGTACTACCTCGCTCTGACCATTCCTTTTTTCGCCATTGCAGAACTGATACGCGACATCCGGCGCGGGCAAATCATTCACTTTCTCAAGGCTTCCGGCATCCTGATCGTCGCTGCCGGACTGGCCGTCGGCGCTTCGCTGACTAACATCTGGACCACGTACGAGTACTCGGCGGAAACGATGCGGGGCGAGCCCATCCTCGAAACGGAAAAAAGTCAGCCGCAGGCTCAGATCGCCAGCAGCAGCGAAACAGAAGGGCTATCATGGGACTACGCCATGCAGTGGAGCAATGGCGTTATCGACCTGGTTGCCTCTTTTATACCGGGCGCTGCCGGCGGCGGCAGCAGCGAGGAGCTACGAGACAGCTACGCCACCTACCAGGATCTGCGCAGCAAAGGAGTGGCTGATCCCGGCCAGTTTCCCTCTCCGTTCTACTGGGGTGCTCTGCCCTTTACCAGTGGACCGATTTATTTTGGAGTGGTCATCTTTTTTCTCTTCATCACCGGATTGATCCTGGTCAAAGAACCGGTGAAATGGTGGGCCGGCCTCGGCGTACTGCTCACCTTCATGCTCTCGATGGGGAAAAACCTGGAGGGCTTTAATGAATTTTTCTACTACTACGTCCCCCTCTACAACAAGTTCCGGACTCCTAATTCGGTGCTGGCCATCGCTTCCTTCCTCATACCCGCGCTGGGTGCACTGACACTGCACCAAATCGCTAGCGGAAAGGTCAACGCCAAGGCAGTTGTACAGGCCCTTGCCATCAGCGGCGGTATAGTGGGTGGCCTGAGCCTGGTTTTCTTTCTTCTGGGACCCTCCCTGTTCGGCTTCTCAGCTCCCGGGGACGTACAGCTCGAGCAGTCGGGCTGGAGCCTCGACGCCATTATCGAGGACCGGCAGGCGCTGATGCGCCGCGACGCTCTGCGCTCCTTCCTGCTGGTGGCTATCGCCGCCGGACTGCTCTGGGGTTTTGTGCAAAAGAAAATCAAACGCAGCTACTTCTTCACCGGGCTTATCCTCATCGTGGTCTTCGACCTGTGGATGATCGACCGCCGCTATGTCAACTACGACAGCTTTACCGACCGGCAGCGCACGGAATCCTTCTTCCAGCCCCGCCCCGTCGACCAGCAAATCATGCAGGACAGCGACCCCAACTACCGGGTCTTCGATGTAACGGTCAACACCTTCAACTCGGCTCAGTACAGCTACTACCACAATATGGTCGGCGGTTACCATGCCGCCAAACTACAGCGCTATCAGGATGTCATCGACCGTCACCTCACGCAGGGTAACCGCGCCGTGCTCGACATGCTTAACACCCGCTATATCATCGCCCAGGGACAGGAGGGGCAACCGGCCGCCCAGCGCAATCCCGGCGCCCTGGGCAATGCCTGGTATATCGAGGATTTCCAGGTCGTGAATACCCCGAACGAAGAGATCAATGCCCTGAGTAATTTCCGCCCCGACAGCCTCGCCGTCATCCACCAGGAATTCAGCGACTATATCCAGGGCCTCAACCCCGTGAAGACGGGTAACATCGAACTGACAAATTACCTGCCTGATCACCTCAGCTACCAGGCCAACGCCCCCGAGGAAACCTTCGCCGTCTTCTCCGAAGTCTGGTACCCACCCGAAAAGGGCTGGCAAGCCTATATCGACGGGGAACCGGTGGATCATATTCGTGTCAACTACTTGCTGCGCGGCCTGCGTATTCCCGCCGGGCAACACAAAGTGGAATTCATTTTCCAACCTGAGTCCTTCTACACGGGCCGAACCCTGTCTCGGATTTTCTCCGCCGTCATCCTGCTTGGCCTGCTGGGCTTCGTAAGCTACGGCGGTTACCAGAAAGTGCAGGAATGGCAGCAGGAAGAAGAACAGGTCAAACAACAGCCAAAGAAACAAGCGGCGAAGAAGAAAGGGAAGAGAAGGAAGAAGCGCTGATGGATTGACGGGGGTGACTCTGACTACGCTTGAATTTAGCGTAAAGCCCTATTTTTTCAGAGCCGCCCCCCAATTGGACCCGCCGATCCAATTCAACTGAGGAACCCCTTTATCACCGTCCACCGGTACCAGATGAGATGCCGGCTCACCGCCGGCCGGCCTTGTACCAGGTAAGACAGTGCCAGCAGCAAGGCTGCGAAGAACTTCAGCCACATCAGCAGGTGTGCCCGGATACACGCCGTACTGAATCCGTCTTTACAGTATAGTTTATGATGTGTCTCTCCCAGTCCCCGGGCCAGTTTGCGGGTATAAGGCGGCCGGGTTCGGAATTCGTCAATTTGATGATAGACAACCTGAGAAGGATCATAATAATAGGATAGGTTTTCTTCGATCATACGGGCGAAGACGGCCTTTTCCTCGGCGCCGATACCGTCCTTGCCCTTACGGCCTAGTTCGGTATCGAAGCCGCCGGATTCTTCGAGGAAGTCGTGACGGAAGCTCATGTTGCAGCCGATGGGATAGCCCCGCCCTTCGTACTGAAAAAGCTGATCCCCCTTATCATAGTGGCTGAAGAAGAGGCTGGCGCTGTAGGGGTTGAACCAGTCGGGGCGTTCCCGCTCGAAGCGGGCCAGCACGCGGCCGCCGGCGGCGACGGCGGCGGGATGAGATTTGAAGAAGCCGATGACCTGTTCGACAAAATCTGGTTTGGCGACGGCGTCATCATCGATAAAAGTGAGGTAGCGGCCACGGGCTTCAGCGATGCCGCGATTGCGGGCGTGGGACAGTCCTTGCCGGGTTTCGATGAGGTAGCGGACCTGCAGCCCGGGATGGCGGTTTATAAATTGCCGGCAGATGGCGTCGGTATTGTCGGTGGAATTGTTATTGACGATAAGCAGCTCGTAATCAGCGGGCGAAGCCGTTTGCCCGGCGATGCTTTCCAATGCATCGGGCAGGAATTTTTCGCGGTTATAGGTGCAGATACACACCGAGAGGATCACTTTTCCGGACGCTTGCTCACGTCCTTTATCCGGTTCAGCCATAGGTAGAAGTTCGTGTGTTCGATCAGGTAATCATTGATTTCCAGCAGGTAATAGCGGGGCGGCACCATGCGCAGGAAATGGCGCAGCTGCAGCTTTCGCCCCCGCAGTTTAAGGAGGCGGTAGAGGTGCCAGGCGCGCTGCCGGCGGGTCATCAGGTGTTTGTGTTTGAGATAGTAGTCGTAGTAGCCGCGCAGTTTTTTAGTCAGCGTAGAGGTGATGCGGGGGGCGTCGTGCTCCTGGTGATAAAGGTACAATACGCGGCCGAGGCGGTAAGCGTCGCCGAAGCGCTCGATGAGGCGGGTGAAGGTATCATGGTCCTGGGCCGCACTCAGGTTTTCATCAAAGCCGCCGATGGCCAGCATCTTCTCGCGTTCGGTGAGTATGGACTGGCTGGCGTAGTTCATCCACAGGATCTTGCGCAGGGTGATGCGGCCGGGCTTGGCGCTGCGCCGCGTGCCGTTGCGTCGAATGCTGAGATAGTCGGAACAGACGAAAGATAAACCGGGATAAAGCTTGAGGTAATCCATCAGGGTTTCGATGCGATCATCGGTAAACTCGTCATCATCGTCAAGCAAGGCGATATATTTACCGGAAGCTTCCTGAAAGCCGTGGTTACGGGCGGCGCTGGCGCCGCGGGGCTCTTCGTGGCGCAGGTAGGTGATATTGTCGTGGCGCTGCTTCCAGTCGCGGATCACCCGCGGCGTATCGTCGGAGGAGCCGTCGTCCACCACTACCACTTCAATGGCCGGATAAGTCTGCTCCAGCGCCGAACGCAGGGCCCGCTGCATCATCTGTGCCCGGTTGTGGGTGGGGAGGATGATGGAGACGAGGGGAAACGTCGTTTCTCCCTTGCCACTTTTTTCTGTTTGCCGTTGAGCAGCATTGTTCATTTTCCTTCTTTGGCGACTTGGAGTTCTGTTTTCTAAAAAAGTTTTCGGTAAAGTTTATCAATTTCATCACCATAGAAAAATCGCTGGGCGAGCTTTTTATTTCTTTCAGCCGCTTCATTGTCTATTGATCGCATCAGAAACGCTGTAGAAATATCTTCCACGGAGTGGACGGTAAAGCCCTGATCACGCAAATATTTAGTGGCCGGATTTTGGTCATCCATAAATAAATCCTTCCCTTGCGCCAGCAGGGTCGTTATGTTGCCCATCGCCATCGGCCGGTAGTTTCCGAAAAGTCCGGCGTCCATCTTTTTCAGAAATTCAAAGTATTGACCGGAGGGCAAATAATCGGAAAGTACACGAAAGTTGGCACCGAATTTTTTCTTCCCCACCTCGCTGAGGTACCTGGCGTAATCTTTGTTCCCGTAAGACAACGGCACCCACAGCGTCAGCGATTCGTCAGGGGTAATTTTATCCATCACTTCAAGGTGATTGTTGGAATAATTGGCGGAATTACCGATGACCAGATTCCGTTGCCCGGGATCAATGCGAAAAGGCAGTTCTGCAGCTTCTGCAAAATCCGGCACATCAAAAATGCGGGGATAAATGAAGTAGACGAATTCAGCAGGCGTATCAAAGTTTTTCCGGAGTAGCTCGTAGTTGTATTTATTGTAGTTGTAAAAATACCGGACTCGGGAAAAGGCCTTTCCTTTCAGCCGCCGCATGCGGGGCGCCTTGATATTTTCCTCGTAAAAGATTTCTATTTCCCGGAAAAAAGGGATCCGGTAGAGCCAGGCCTGGTCCAACAGGTAGGGACGATAAATTTTTTTGGTTAACGGACCGTAAAGCGGGTATTCAATGCCCGCGTTGTTGTAAAACTCCGCACCCCAGAAAACCCATCCCAGTGTAAGTGAGCGATCTATAGTGTTCAACCATTCACAAACACGACGCTCGAAGTAGTGCACCAAAAATAAGTCTTCTTTCTGGACGCCCTCGACTTTTTCAGTGAGGACGTCGCTGAGAAGCGGCGCTTCGATCACTTTATCAGTATGACGGCGCACCCTCGAAAAGGGTTTTTCAGCGCGGACCATAAAGACATTCCGCTGTGGAGCCTCAGAACAGGCCAGCACTTTGCTGATAAAGTCATCGACGTATTTTTCATCCGGAAACAGGTGGTAAATTTTCATGGATAGAACCAGTTGAAAAAAATCGTGGGATCTCCACCGGTATTATTAGTGGCTTTTAAAAAACTCGTAAATCTTCGAGCAAATGTATTCAATCTGTTCTTCCTCCAGGGAAACATATAAAGGCAGCCGAATCAGATGCTGGGTGTAGTAATCGGCAAAAGGCAGGTCCCTTCCGTCGTGTTTTTCTTTAAAGTACCTGCTCTTGTGGAGTGAAAGATAGTGAAAAACGGCGCCGATGCCGTTGGCTTTCAGAAACTGAAGCAATTCATTCCGTTCTTCCCCCGTTCTGGCCAGGATGTAAAACATATGTCCGTTGACCGTGGCGTAGGAAGGAATATAGGGTAATTTTATCCGTTCTTTTTCAGCAAGCGGTTCCAGCAGTTGTTTATACCGGTTCCAGTGCTTAATGCGCTGCGCCTGAATATATTCGATCTGTTCGAGTTGTGCGTACAAAAAAGCCGCGTTCAATTCAGAGGGCAAATAAGAAGACCCGATATCCACCCATCCGTATTTATCCACCTCTCCCCGGAAAAAGGCTGAACGGTTGGTTCCCTTTTCCCGGACGATCTCGGCGCGTTCGCCAAACCTCTCCCGGTTGATAACCAGCAAGCCTCCCTCTCCGGCCACCACATTCTTTGTTTCGTGAAAGGAGAAAGCCGCCAGGTGCCCCAAACCGCCCAGTGGCCTGCCTTTGTAAAAACTCTCAATGGCCTGCGCTGCGTCCTCCACAATGTAAAGATTATATCGCTCCGCCAGGATGGACAAGGCATCCATGTCACAGGCTACTCCCGCGTAATGCATGGGAACAATGGCTTTTGTTTTCGGCGTAATCAGCTCCTCGATTTTCTGAACGTCAAGATTGGGATTGCTCGCTTCGGAGTCGGCGAATACAATCTTGGCGCCGCGTAAAACGAAGGCATTGGCGGTGGAGACAAAAGTGTAGGAGGGTACAATGACTTCATCCCCGGGCGCGATATCCAGCAACAATCCCGACATTTCAAGGGCATCGGTGCAAGAGGTAGTCAGCAAGGCCTTGTGGAAACCGTAACGCTTCTCAAACCAGCGATGGCATTTCTTTGTAAACTGCCCGTCGCCGGAAAGACGACCGGCCTTGATGGCCTGCTCGATGTATTTTATTTCATTCCCCGTTTCGTAAGGGATATTGAATCGTATCATGTTATTAACAAATTTCTGCTCGACGCTGCAGCTCCTACCGTTCAGCGCATGGAGATTTAACGCTGCTATCTAAAACATGTCCCGCCATATGCTTAAATCTCGGTCCAGCATCTTTTCCGTTTCCTCAATAATGCCGGCAAGTTTTTCTTTTATCTTTTCCAAAACCTGCTCACTGATTGCTTCGGAGCTTTGACTGGCGTTTATCTTTGGTAATTTCGAAGGCAAAGGGATTATTTCCGCCGGAAGTTCCAAATAAGAAAACACCCCGGCCAATTCCCCTTGCGGATCGTTCAACAATTCTTCAAATATCACATAGTGGATATTCTCTTTCTGAAAAGGTTGCAGCTGAGCAGGATAATTGCTTCTTTCCAGATAAGCAAAAGGAAATACGGAAGTTGTCGCGGGCTGTGCCGGGGCGGGAACGCCCTGTAGAAAGACCTCTTCCGGTGTTCGAGGCTCCAGGCCGTTTTCCACACTGAACTTATAATTGGAAATAGCCCGGATGACAGGATGCCGAAGGATGATGAGCAATTTCGGTGATGGGAAAAAGGTTTTTATCCGGTCGATAACATAGGGATGCTCCACATAGCTGGTGCTTTTTTCCAACAGGTATCCCTCGAAATCGGTATCCTGTACTCCAAAATAGGTGGACAAATAGTACTCCAAGCCCAGTGCTGCGTAATTTTCTTTGAGAAAAAACTTCGGCTCCGGTCTTACCGGCCGGTTGATGCGAATCGAAGAATGTTCGTCCAATAACCTTACAAAAAGCGTGCTTCCACAACGTTGACTTCCTAATACAAAGGCAGCATTCATTTCCCTGGGTTATCCTTAATTAAAGCGGGCAAAGCTAATTTTTATTTTACAAAACTCCTATCTCTCCTGTTTTGCCATAACAAGCTTAACGGAGTTAAAGATGCACGAAGTATACGGCAATTAGGTACTTTAGACATCTTTTTCTAAACTTGTGCACTTCTTTTCAAAAGAATCCTATGGGCGTCATCCAGCGGCAAGGTTTGAGTTCCAGTATTTTGATGTACATCGGGATGTTTCTCGGCTTTATCATCAGCGTGCTGCTGTTTCCCAAAATCCTGGGGCCGGAGGTGTACGGTTACTGCCAGTGGATGATGTTCGTGGTCAGCATCCTGTCCGTGCTCAGCATGTTCGGCCTCAATACGATTACCGTCCGCTTTTTTCCTTTTTTCCGCAACCGCGACGAACAACACGGCGGCTACCTCGCTTTTCTCTTGCTGGCAACGGGGATCGGTCTGACTATCGTGGTGAGTCTGATTTTTCTTTTCCGGGAGCAGATCGTTGCATTGTTCAACCCGGAAGATCAGGAGGCCTATGTAGACCGCTATTTTTTCCTTATCCCCATTCTTCTCGTCATCACCAATCTGTTTACCATCCTGTACAGCTACTCCAGCGCCCTGTTTCGGCCGCGCGTGCCCGTCTTTCTGTCTCAGGTGTTTTCCCGCGTGCTCACGCTGACGCTGATCGGGTTGTTTTTCATCGCAGTGATCGACCAGGACCAGTTTATCAAACTTTTCGCGATCAAGAACGGAGCCAATGTAATCGGGATATTCCTCTTCCTGTATCTGATCGGCGAGTTGAAGCTACGCTGGAACCCGGATTTTATCAAGGATCCCGTCTGGCCCGAGATGAAGCGCTACGGCCTGTACGCCATCTTCGCACAGATCGGCAACGAGGTGGTCACCAAGATCGATGTATTGATGGTGGCGCCGCTGCTCAATATCGAAATGGGCGGGGTATACACCACTTTCGTCTTCGTCTCCATGGCCATCATTATGCCGCACCAGGGCATTGCCACCATTACCTCTCCCCTGATCGCCGAGGCCTGGAAAAATAACGCTGTAGATCAGATCCGGGATTTGTATAAGCGCACCGCGCTCAACAATTTCATTGTCGGTGTATTGATCTATATCGGCATCCTCGCCAATCTGGACAATATCGTTGAGGTCCTGGGTGAAAAATACCTGCCTGGAAAACAGGTGGCCATCTTCCTCGGTCTGGCACAGCTCGTTCATATCGCCAACGGCTACAACGGGCTGATCATCATCCACTCCAGGCGCTACCGCTTCGATCTGGTCACTAAGCTGCTGGCCATTATTGTTGGAGCGGGGTCCAATTATCTCTTCATACAATGGTACGGCCTTCTGGGAGCCGCCCTGGCCACAGCGATGACGCTGGTGCTGGTCAACCTGATCACCCAGGCTTTTATTATCTATCACTATCGGATGCATCCGTTTTCCTGGAGAACCCTATTGGTGCTGCTCATCGGAGCGGCGGGGCTGGCCGCCGGCTGGTTCTTCCCGGAGCAGGATACTGTATGGCTGGATCTGGTCCTGCGCTCTCTGCTGATCACCGCGGTTTACGGGAGCGCTACGCTGCTGCTGCGGGTTTCACCGGATATCAACCGGTTTTTGCTGGGATTATGGGGCAAGGTTAAAAACTGGTGGTCAGCACGCTCAGCGGAGTAGGTTCACTCCTCCCTTTTCCGTGTATGATCCTTCCGCGCAGCGGATCTCGGCGTAGTACGTAAATACCCCGGCAGGAAGGTCCTGCCCACGGAAGGTGCCCTCCCAGCCCAGTGCTTCATCGCCGGGTGCAAAATTCCGCCGGCTGAACACCTGATTACCCCAGCGATCAAAAATTTCCAGCCGGGTAATCTCTTCCACTTCTCCATTTCCGTAAATCGTAAAGACTTCATTAACGCCGTCGCCATTGCCAGGAGAAAAAGCATTGGGGATGTAGTATTGACATAACTCCCCTAACAAAATCGTAATCGTTCCCGTGGCCGAACACCCCCGCTCGTTGAACACTTGCACGGTAAAGTCCGTTTGCTCCCCGACCTCAACGGTAGGGTTGAGACAGTCGGTACAACTCAACCCGGCAGCGGGCCGACTGCTGACCGGGTGCTGCCCAACCAAGACAACCTGGAGGGGTAATCAATTCTTCAGTAGAATTTAATCTGTCTGGGTACATTCTTAAGCTCCCAGATCCGATAACTGGTCGGAAATGAAATTCAGGTAACCATTCCCTCTGGATTCCTTGCGCCAAAAGCGGGCAGATTTGCGCAGGTAGGAAAAGCATTTAGCGTAAAGGGCTTCGATGGATGAGTAAGGCGAGTTGCCGTGTCGATAATCGGGATTGTTGACCAGGTGTTCATCCAAACCGGTTTCTTGCCGCAGATCTAGATTTCTCAGTATAGCATCGATCAGCGCATGGAGATCGGCCCTGGTGGAGGTGGGCTCATAGGGCTCTTTGTCATGAGCCAGTTTCCGGTAAAAATCCTGAAATCGATCGTAGATTTCTTCGACTTCCTTATCGCGGAGTCGTCGATGCTCAGCATAGGTCTCGACAACCGCCTGCTCAATGGAGAACATGATTGGTCTTAAATATTCGGGAGGTATACCTGCAGACATAGTGCTCTTTAACCTTAGGTTACAGGCCGTACGGCCCGGTTATAGATGTAGCTTTAAAAATTGCATATACTGACGTCGAAATGGTTTGAGAACCTCTCAAACCAATTTACGTCGAGTATATCTGACCTAGATTGGTTTGAAAGGATTCCCAAATCAATCGAGTAAATAGAAAAACGCACAAAGAAGTTCCGGATCTCGCCCGCCCGTGTTGCACGTTAAAACGGGCGGGCGAGCCACCTGTATCATTTTTCCAGTTTCGTCAGCAGCATATAGCTGTCAACCTTGCCGTTTTTCTTATAATTTTCCGACTTGACCATCCCAACGCCCTCGGCGTACCACTCGGCGGAAGAAAAAGTTTTCTTCATGATGGTCTTCATCTCCGTATCATAGGTGATTTTATAGCAGTCAAAGGTACCGGCAGGGGTGATTACGGACTCCTTGCTTTGCACCTTCCGGTTGACGACGTTAACGGTCATCTTCATCAGGTTGCCCAGGGTGCCGGAAGACATATCGATAGAGGTGGAAGCGTCGGGCAGCGTCTGGCCCACTTCCAGGTTTTCAGGGATAACCATGCCGTCCCCCTCTACTTCGGCTTCCATATCCCCCATGGACTCCATCATTTCCTGAGGAAGAAAGTTAGACATATCCATGTACAGCGTATTGTCCTTACAACGAACGGTATAAGAACCGTCGAATGCGTTTTTTCCTTTTTTGTCCTGCATTTTTGTTTCCACTTCAGCCATCACGCCTTCGCCGGTCTCTTCCAGCGAGACGACATAATGGGTCATGGTGGCCTCCGGCCGGTCTTTCTTATCATAACTGGTATACTCCATTTTGGCGCCTTTCTCAAAGGGGAAATAGACATTACACTGGGTTTGTGCGGGCAGCAGGGTGCTCAGGAAGATTCCAAAAGCAATTAGCAATAGGATTCTCATCGGATTAAGCATTTTAGTTATGAGAATAGTTAAGTTTATGCGTTGATTAGCTCCAAGGCTCCGATCCGATCAAAAATCAGGAAGGGAATTAGCAGCATAATGATTCACAAAGTGCACCGTTGTATCAGCCAGGTTGAATTTAAGAATAATTGCTTACAATAACCGAATAAATTCCCGACAGGCTCTAACTGTCCGATCCCCAACATCTCGGGTTACAGCATACAACCTTCCCGTCCTGCGTGGAGTTAATGATATAGTAA
>Ga0102943_1000314_pt1 | contig 32887 bp, 26 predicted proteins | sample SalPonC_black_MG_FD_78174 | JGI IMG/M metagenome (GOLD analysis project Ga0102943, IMG submission 78174) | Salt pond soil microbial communities from South San Francisco under conditions of wetland restoration - Salt Pond MetaG... | ecosystem: Environmental > Aquatic > Marine > Intertidal zone >...
GCACCGCCACGCTTCAGTGCCAGTTTTGTCTCCGCTTCTTTGGCCACCGACATCGTCCTGAGTAAATATGGCGAACACAGCACCTTGTATCGCACTGAAAGTCGCCTTCGGGAAATGGGGGCTGCTATTTCCCGGCAAACCATGAGTGATGCCGTCGAACGCTTTGCCCAATAAGGTCAAGTTATTGACGGATACTCTTGTGGTATGTTTTTCTCTTCCATTATGCGCTTGTAGTCTAAAGCGAGAATTTTCATTGCAGAACATCTATAAGATGGATTTGCATCACCAGCGAGTAACAGCATCTTTAATAGTTGATAATATCCACGCTGAGAACTTAGATCTACATTTCGATCCGTTATTTGTTGCGCAGCATTTAACTGATCTGGACTTACCACTGCCGTTACCAATTGATTTGCAGTGAATGAATTATATGAACCACCTGTTGTTAGTAGTGCCCTATGCATGTCATAAGGTAAAAAAATTACAGGTGCACTTTGATTATTATAACCACCTGCTGGAACAACCATCCATGTATAACCTATATTCACAGAAAAAGTCCCTTCCTCACCATAATAAATTGGCGCAAAAGCAATATTTTCTGTGTAAACAGCGGAAGGAAGCATATGATCAAGTTCAATATAACTCGTATTAGCACCCGACCTTTTGAGATTTCTAAAAGGTGATTGTCCTACTTGATACTCGCATACCATGCCTACACAGTTCAGGAAAGCTGTATATTTTTCATCATCAGTGGAATTCGAGTAATCAACCGTTACAATTCGTGATACGGGTACAGGATTTGCCTGATGCCAGCCGCCAACAGCATACAGATTTTGCAATGGCCCCATCGACAACAAATCAGCCAGCACAACACCGGCGCAGATAATATTTACAATAACAGTTTTTATGTTTTTTTATTGTATTTATTTTTAACAATTTTGCATCTTCAGTCTCAGTTCTTAATTAGCGCATGGGAGAAGGTCGCTGAAAATCGACTTCAAAACTCCAGGCATCCGTATTTTGAGCATTTTAAAACCGATGCCCCATTCTCAAGAGTTACTGAGCATTTGCTTATACGAGCGCCATTCGGGCTAGTGTTCATCAGCGGTTCAACAACAGGTGAATGGATGCAACGGCAAGCTACAAGGGTCAGTCCATTGCCTGCGACCTTATAAGTGCGACTCTGACATTGGAGCACGCAAGCGCATTACAGCCGCCGCCAGTTGATCACAGAGCGTGTCATAGCGACCGTATTCGGCTAAGCTCTCCACCCAATTGAGCGGCAATTCTTCAGAGCCATTCATCGCTCCCAGTAAGGCTCCTAAAATGGCACCCCGCTCACAAGACGCACCGCCCAGGTTGGCGTTGACGGCTAATGCCTGGCCGATATTGTCGGCATACTTAAACGCCAAATAGAATATCACTGGCAATGCATCTTCAATATGTGCGCCAGTTTTGCCAATTGAATCGATCACCTCGGTGTCCGATTCGCACTCCTTCAAGCGGTCGTAGGGATGGTTCAATGCCGGATGGTTGTGCTCAGACTTGATGATATCCAATAACGTTTCCTCAAGACTGTACCCTCTCAACAAGAGTATCAGTATCTTGACGATCAAGTCTCCCGCGAGCGCCAAGGGCTCACCGCGATGGGTGAATGACAGAAACGCTCTGAATTCCTGCTGGGCACGAAGCACATCGTCATGATAAAACAAAATAAGCGGTATTCCAGACGGAATGCCATCGATCATAAGACTCTCTTCCGCACATTGTTCGGGATTGCGGCCTTCGCCGTAGTTTTCGAAAAACCGCAAATGTCCCTCAGGAATGTAGGTATCCCGATGCCGGTCTTTACCCAGCATAAAATCCAGATAACGCCCAAGAAATACCGGACGATCAAATTTTCGCGCATCTATTAAAAACTGGGCCAGTTCAGCCGCAATCGCCATACTTAAGGTATTGTCTCCAGCTTCCAAGTGTTGATGAAAATGCGTTCCCGGTGTATGCCACTCTTTGTCTCTGCCCTGAAGAATGTCGTTCCGACCTGCAACGAGCTTAAAGTGTGTTCTAAATAAGGTGCTCTCGGGAAATGGGGCCTTGGGTCGCATCATACTGTTGACCCATCCATAATCTTCATGCAGCCGATGAAGACTTGCATAACCATGCGTTGGTAAGGCCAATGCATCCCCTACATACATCCCCCAAAATGCACCGTAAAACCTGGATAAAAAAGAAACGTTCGACAGATTTCTTGCAGCGCTCAGTTCAGGTGCCTGCTGCGACTCGCTTATATTCTCCATATGATTCTCCCCATTCGTGGTTATTAAGTATCCCAATTGAACCCCATAAACTACATCAGTAATGATAACCAGAAATGGGCCCGATATGCAATGCAAATCCGCACTCCTGAAAACTCCTGAGGTCCATCCTCCCCCCTGGCAAACGCACAAGCAGATGTTTGCAGATAAAGCAAACATAAGAAATCATTAAAACGGGTAATATTAAATTCAGCCGTCCAAAAATTCGAACTTCACTTCATTATTCACCAGCTTTAATTTAGCTGTAAATGGCTTACCCGCTTTGGATTGAAATCCCTCCAAAGCATCGGTCTCCCCCCGCTGCAACAGCGATTTAGCAACCGTTTGTGAAATAGACTTTTGCGCAATTTTTTTCCAAATCACAAATCTACACCCCTGCCGCCAATTGGCACACCCATAAGCCTTTTTGCCCACCACGACGTCGCTGCCACAAGTCGGGCATTTGCCAAGGGATGTTTCATCTTTCTGTTTTTTCACCTGCTTGACGGGCTCAACGGTCAAAGCCCCCTCTTTGGTAAGAACCAGGTGGCCGAAGGAGGGCTTCCCCGCAACCTGGCAACGATGCGCGCGTAAAGATCGCTGATTGAGCAGCAACTCTCGAAATAAAACGGGCTTCAAGGTTAGCCCCGCTTCACCATCTAATACCGTAAATGGACATCCCTGCTTCCAGTGCGAACACCCGTAGCCTTTCTTCCCACGCATCACCGGCTTGCCACAGAGAGGGCAGGGTCCAAGATTTTTAACATCAATGGATTTTGCAGCAGTGTCTTGCAACAACTCGCGCGTGTAGGCGGTGACTTCCTGCATAAAGGTTGCCGGCGCGTAGGCTCCGCGCTCAACTTGTTTCAAACGAAACTCCCAGTCTCCGGTTAATTCCGGCGACTTGAGCCGTTCATCCCGAATATGTGCAATCAACTGGCGGCCGCTTTCCGTGCTCAACAAACTTTTGCGTTTGCGCTCAATGTATTGACGCTGAATGAGCACTTCAATGATACCCGCACGCGTAGCCGGCGTCCCCACCCCTTTGTCTTTCAAAGCTTCACGCAGCGTTTCATCTTCCACCGTTTTCCCCGCAGTTTCCATCAATTGCAGCAAAGACGCCTCGTTAAAGTGTTTGGGCGGTGAGGTTTTGAACGCTTCCACGCTGGGTTGATGCGGACCTTGTTCACCTTCCTGAAAATCGGGCATGACCTGTGCCTCAGCTGTATTGTTAGCCGATGCCCCCTTGTGTTTGCGCGTTGCGACATGCATATGGGGATAGAGCGCTTGCCAGCCCGGATCGACCAGGACCACACCGCGCGCCCGAAACGGTTCACCCGCTGCATGCGCATCCACTACGGTAACCGCTTTTACACAGGGTGGATAAAAAGCGGCGATGAGACGGATGACAATCGCCTCGTAGACCTTCATTTCGGCGTCCGGTAACTGTCGAGGCACCACGTCGGTCGGAATAATTGCGTGGTGATCTGACACTTTTTTATCATTTATTATTCGGTTCGAAAATGAAAGGTTCGCCAGGTCTATCTTTTGGATAGCCTCTCCTTGCACCGCTTGCAATGCCGCCAACAGCGAAGCCATATGTGCCTGTAAGTCTTTGCTCAAGTGGCGGCTGTCCGTTCGCGGATACGTTATGTGCTTCTTTTCGTACAAGCTTTGCGCCAAGCGCAACGTCTGCTCAGCGGTAAAGCCGTAACGCCTGTTCATCGCCCGCTGCAACTCAGTCAAATCAAACAGCAGCGGGGGCTGCGCCAATTCTTTCTTCCGGGCGACTTTTTCGATGGTAAGGTCGTGCCCGTGTGTTTTAGCCTGGATGGCGTCTGCCTGGTCGCGTTGTTTGAATTTTCCAGCAGTGTGTTTGAATTTGGCCGTGCGATATAAGGTGTGAACTTCCCAATAGTCTTCCGGGACAAAATTGTCGATCGCGTGATCACGGCCGACAATCATGGCCAGAATAGGTGTCTGGACCCGACCAATGCTCCACAACTGATTGCGCCCCCCATACTCAATCGTGTAAAAACGCGTGCCGTTCATGCCGACAATCCAATCCGCTTCGCTGCGACATTTAGCCGCCGCATACAGTGCATCGTATTGATGACCTGGTTTTAAGTCAGCAAAACCAGCGGCAATGGCCTGCGCGGTGAGCGAACGAATCCACAAGCGCTGGCACGGCTTGGACTCACACTGGGTCCACGTCAGGATATAACGAAAAATCAATTCTCCCTCACGACCGGCGTCCGTTGCACACACAATTTCTTCAGCCTGCCGAAACAACGTTTGAATCACCTGCAACTGTTGCAAAGCACTTGCATCCGCTCTCGGGCGCAGTTTGAAGGCCGGCGGTAAAATCGGCAGGGTGTCTAAACGCCAGGCCTTCAACTTCGGATCGTACGCCTCGGGTTCACACAACTCCACCATGTGCCCAAATGCCCAGGTAATCGCCCAGCCATTGCCCTCCAGGTATCCCTCATGACGGCGATTTGCTCGCAAATACTGTGCAATATCGCGCGCAACGGAAGGTTTCTCGGCCAATACAACTTTCATTCGCTCCACCCGTGAGAATCGCTGAAAACTCTACCCTGCCTACCCAGAAGCCGTCGCTGCAGCAAGGACTGGAAATGCAGATTCCACTTGATGCTCACTGTTTTCATTCGCTTGCTCACGCTGCCATCAATCAGTCAAGAAAGCCGGTCAGCGTCAAGATCAAGCACAGTATACATTCTTTATCTTAATTACCATCAATGACTTATATGAAAATTTTCAAAAATTTTATTATTTCACAACGAAGTTCTTAAGAAAAAAAGTAATTTTTTTGCGACGCAGGCTTGCATTTCGATAACAATAATGAATATAAGTCTCAATTAGTATTGATTATTGGAATCATTCCAATTAACGTTGAAAAGCAGTCAATTTGACAATTATGGAACTTTCAAAAACTTATCGAGCCCAACTCGACGATGCCTTAGCAGGCTCCGGTCTGCGCACGACACGGCAGCGTGAGCATGTCTTTGCCGTTTTGATGAGCCAACGCGATCACCCCACTGCCGACGAAGTCTACGCCCGCGCCAAACGCAAGATGCCGACTATCTCTCTGGCAACGGTTTACAACTGTCTTGAAACCCTTGTGGAGTGCGACCTGGTCAAAAAACTGAATTACGAACGGGAGCCCAGTCGATTTTGCCCGAACGACGGCGATCATGCCCACTTTTTAGATGAGAAAAGTGGACGTGTTTACGATATCGACATCCCGGAAAAGTTTTTAGAAACCGTAAAAGAAGTGCTTCCTTCCGGATTTGAAGCCAAGAAGTTCAAGCTCTCTTTCACCGGCTATGCGCCCAATTTTGACAAACTGGACAAGGGCAAGTAGCCCACACACACGCTTTGCTCACCCTCACACCCGTCAACCAATTTTCTAATCTAACATCCAACATCTGAATACACTATGTCGCAGCTAGCAATCAAAGATCTGAATGTCACTATCGAGGAAAAATCTATCCTCAAAAACTTTTCATTAACTGTGCCGAAGGGGGAAGTGCACGCTATCATGGGTCCCAACGGTACTGGTAAGAGCACGCTCGCCAAGGCTTTGGCAGGCCATGAAGACTACGTGATCGAAAGTGGTTCTGCCCTGCTCGATGGCAATGAAATCATTGGCATGGAGCCAGATGAGATCTCGCATTTAGGTCTGTTTCTGGCATTTCAATATCCAAGCGCGATTCCGGGCGTGAGCATTGCTAATTTTATTCGTGCCGCAGTTACCGCGCGACTCGAGAAAGGCGAAGAATTTGTCGCAACCGAATATTATAAACGCCTCTACGAAAAAATGGATCTGTTAAAAATCGACCGCAAGTTTACGGCCCGCGCCGTTAATGACGGATTCTCAGGTGGCGAGAAGAAACGCTGTGAAATCTTACAGATGTTGATGCTGGATCCGGCTTACGTCATCATGGATGAGACCGACTCCGGTTTGGACATCGATGCACTCAAAGTCGTCGCCAATGGCGTCAACTTGATGCGCGGTGCCGACCGAGGCTTCCTGGTCATCACGCACTACCAACGGCTGCTCGAATACATCGTACCCGATGTCGTGCACGTGATGTATGACGGGCAAATCGTCAAGAGCGGCGACAAAAACCTTGCTATCGAACTCGAAGAGAAGGGTTACGATTGGGTTAAAGAAGAACTGCTTCCCGCCGGTTAAGGTGTTCAATCCATAAATTCCAAGTTCAACACATTCCAAACAGAGGAGATACTATGAGTTCAGAAACAACAGCGATTGATATCGATAGAGATAAGGGCAATTTTCACTACAAAGAAGACTACGCATTCGATGCCGGCGTTGGTTTAAATGAGAAAACCATCGACTACATTGTCGACGTGAAAGGCGAGGATGAGTGGGTGCGTGAATTTCGCAAAAAAGCCTTAAAGATCTTTAAGTCGAAAAAACTTCCCACTAACTGGGCGACCCAGGACCTGGAAAATATTGATTTCGACAAAATACGCTATTACCTGTCCAAAGGCCAGAAGCCGAGTCGCACCTGGGACGAAGTGCCCGACGACGTAAAGGAAACCTTTGAACGGCTCGGCATCCCCGAAAACGAACGCAAGTTCCTCGCCGGGGTCGAGGCGCAATTCGACAGCGAAGCCGCCTACTCCAGAATGAAGGATGAAATGAGCAAACTCGGCGTTATCTTTGTGGGTCCGACTGAAGGCTTGAAAGAACATCCCGAGATATTTAAGCGCTTCTTTGGCAAAGTCATCCCCAGTGGCGACAACAAGTTTGCAGCGTTGAACAGCGCGGTGTTTTCGGGCGGTAGTTTTATCTACGTACCTCCAGGTGTAAAAGTGAAGCAACCTCTGCAAGCCTATTTTAGGATCAATGCTGAAAACTTTGGGCAATTCGAGCGCACGCTGATCATCGCCGATGAAGGCTCCGAAGTGACCTACATGGAAGGTTGTACAGCGCCCAAGTTTGAGACCGCAACCCTACACTCTGCGGTCGTCGAACTGATCGCCCTTAAAGGTGCAAAGATTCAATACATCACGGTGCAAAACTGGTCCAATAATGTATTTAATTTGGTCACTAAACGCGGCATGGCTGAAGAGGATGCGGAAGTGCGTTGGATCGACTGTAATATCGGCAGCCGCTTGACCATGAAATATCCGGGTGTGATTTTAAAAGGTAAGCGCGCTCGGGGTGAAGTCCTCTCGATTGCATTGGCAAGCGACGGGCAACACCAGGACACCGGTGCCAAAATGATTCATGCCAGTGATGAAACCTCTTCAAACATCATCGCCAAGTCTATCAGTGTCGGTGATGGTCGCAGCACCTATCGAGGACTGGTGCAAATGCCCAAACACCTCAAAGGCTGCAAAAACAATACGGAATGCGATGCGTTACTTATCAACACCAACAGTCGCACCGACACGTATCCGGCGATTACCGTGCGTGGTGAGGGCAACTCCGTCCAACACGAAGCCAGTGTTTCCAAAGTAAGTGCGGAACAAATCTTTTATATGCAACAGCGCGGGCTCAGCGAAGGCGAAGCCATGAGCCTTGCAGTGAACGGATTTGTCAATGATCTCACTCGCGAATTCCCGATGGAATACAGCGTCGAACTCAAGCGCCTCATCGATCTGGAAATGGAAGGCAGTGTAGGATAAGGCATCCTCGCCAAGAGGACGCCAACCATCCTGCACAGGACAGGTTGTTGTTCTCCATTTACCAAACATTTAATCTTAAAATTTTATCATGGCAACTTCCACAGTAGACACCGCAGAATTTAATCAAGCATCCTTTGAAACCCACCTCAAGGATTGGATCGATCTCCCCTGGCTACAGGCAATTAAACGTGACAACTGGAAAATCTTTGAAGCCCTCCCGTTGCCCAAGCGCAGTGATGAACTTTGGCGTTATTCATCTGTCAGGCACACCAGCCTGGAAGGATTCCAACCCGCCACTGAACCCTCCCATCAAGACCAGGAAGAGTTACTCGCGCGTTCAAACTTCGTGAAAAACTATGCGGGACGTCTCGTCTTTGCTGACAACTATTTAGTCAAAAGCGACCCAATAGATGAAGCGCTTGCTCAGCAGGGCGTCATCTGGATGTCGATTGAAGATGCGTTTTATAAACATCCCGACATCATTCAGAAATACCTTTTCGATGAGAGTTCCCAACTCGGATCTGACAAGTTTCTAGCGCTGCATCACGCGTTTTTCCGTGGAGGGAGCCTTCTGTATGTGCCAAAAAATGTCACCATCGACACCCCTTTCCTCGCCTATTACTGGGCCAGCGATTGTGAGGAATCAGTGTTCCCCCACACCTTGCTCATCGCTGAAGACAACGCCAAAGTGAATTTTGTCGATTTTTATAATTCACGCGACCCAGGCTGTTGCCCGTCGTTGGCGTGTGGAGTCGGTAAAATCTACGCAGGTCCTGGTGCACACGTGCATCGTGAGATTGTGCAAAACTGGAATGAACAAACGATTTCCTTTCAGATCGAGAGTAATTTCGCCAAGCGTGACGCCAACATAAAAACCACTTCGATCAACCTTGGCAGTCGCTACGCGCGTCTGGAAAATCAACTCACAATTGAAGAGCCGGGGGCCGATGTCAAAGTCTATGGCTTGACGGTAGCCACTGATGACCGAGAGTTTGACCAGCGCACATTACAAATTCACAATGCGGACAACTCGTTTTCCGACCTGTTGTTTAAAAATGCGTTACTGGATAATTCCAAAACCATTTTTTCAGGTCTGATCAAAGTCGCAGAAAACGCCCAGAAAACGGATGCTTATCAAACCAACCGCAATTTGCTCCTGTCACCAAAAGCAGAAGCCTGTTCGATGCCCGGCCTGGAAATTGAGGCGAACGATGTAAAGTGCTCACACGGTTCGACCACTGGACAACTCGACACCAGCGAACTGTTTTACATGAAATCACGCGGCATTCGAGAAAAGGCGGCCTTGGAACTGCTGGTGTTTGGATTTTTCGAAGAAATACTGGAAAAAATAGACAACGAAGAACTGGCTGCCAGTCTGCGAGAATTGGTGCGCGACAAATTTAAAACTGAATCGAAGTAAACGCATATGTCCGAAAACAACCGTACCCTTTCGCGTGAAGTTCAGGCCACGGTCATCCCCGCTGGTGACAGCGTTAATCTACCTGCCGGCACGCAGGTGGATATCACCCACCGCCTTGGCGGCAACTTCACTGTTGTCTGTGATTTTGGGATGTTCCGCATTCAGGGTAAAGACGCGGATGCACTTGGAGAAGCCTTGCCAGAACAGGCACAGACAACAGACACACCCGCTGCGCCACATGAGGGTCCTCCCGATAACGACGCTGTCTGGGAAGCGATGAAGACGGTGTTCGACCCGGAAATCCCGGTCAATATCGTCGACCTCGGCCTGGTTTACTCCATGCAGGTGAGCGAAATCGACAAGGATCAGTACGGTGTGGCTGTGCAAATGACGCTTACGGCGCCTGGTTGTGGGATGGGGCCTGCGATAGCCGAAGATGCGAAAGGCCGTATCGAATCGGTTCCCGGTGTCAGCAGCGCCAATGTCGAAATCGTATGGGATCCCCCCTGGAACCAGGAAATGATTTCAGAAGAAGGCAAAATGCAGCTGGGCCTTATCTAGCCCGAGTCACCAGAATCGAAGCAGACTGGTTCAGGTCTAGAAAATAGCCGTGCCAAACGCAGCCATGCGGGTGCAACTGAGTACACACCCGGCAGATTCGTATTGCAAGTTGCTTGCTGCTATTTTTGGTCATGGGCGATTATGCTTGATAAGTGATTCGGGTTAAGTTCCTTTCTGGGTGCATGAGCTCAGAGAAGTTTATCCAGTTTCTGGAATGCTTGCACAAGGATTCAAAACGCCCAGTGTATGTTATAGTCGATGGAGCTCTTTACCAAACATTCGAGCGAGGGCGGGGCAAAGAAAGTAAGTGACTGCATTGCTCCCATGAATGGCAAGGTAAAACTGTTCCAGTTGCCTTGATATTCCCCGGAACTTAATCCTGACGAACAAGTGTGGAACCACGCAAAACCTCGCACAGGAAAAATCGCCATCGAAAATAAAGAGCATATGAAACGAGAAGCTATTCGAGTTCTACTCTCAATGCAGAAATCCAAAGAGCTTATAAAGTCCTTCTTTCAATTGTAGACTACCAAATACGCTTCAAATTAAACCCCAATACTTTTGAACGTGTAAGTTAACTGTGAAACCAAGCCACACACCTCATGAAGTGCTTGACTCCTCTGCATCGATAGCTGACCAATCCATCTTACCTATTAATTTAAATAAGAAAATGGTCGCTACTATACTATAGACAGCATACAAGGCGCTTTGCAGATACAGCCCGAAACATAACTTGCCCAGACAAAAAATCATTGCAAAGAGTCCTGAAACCCCCAGAGCCCAGCACGCCCATTCAAGTTTACCAACCCGCAGATGTTGTGGACTCTTGGTAAGCGTTGTTATGTCGCGCCACCAGCCTGCAGGTTTGATCCGCAAATAAAATTCTTTTAACTTAGCGTCATTCTCAGGCGGCGTTAAGAATGTCACCGTCACCCAAATAATAGTAGAAATAAATAAATTTAACGTAAATCTGACCGCGTAATCTTCCAGCAGATAAAGGGGCCATCCGGCGATATCGAATAGAAAATGGAAGACCTGAGTATAATTCAACAAAGCCCACATCCCCAATGTTGAGAACATCGCTGATAGCTCAGACCAAGCACTTATGCGCCACCAATACCAGCGCAGCAGAATAACAAACCCTGCACCGGACATGAGTTCAAACATCGTGAGCCATAAAGTGCCGATATTGTTGGCGAAATAAGCAGCAACCGCAGCTAAGATCGCTAAGAAGACTGACGTGATCTGCGAAACGATGACTTTGCCACGCTCGGAAGCCTTGGGGTTGATGAAACGACCGTATAAATCATTCACGACATAAGACGCCCCAAAATTTACGTGGGTGGAAATGGTCGACATATAGGCAGCCATCAACGCTGCTACCATCAATCCTTTCAAACCAACAGGTAAATATTTCATCAACATGATGATATAGGCGTGCTCAGCATCGTAGTTTGCCCCATATGCAGTGACATCCGGAATCAAAAATAGCGATGCAACTCCCACTACAATCCAAGGCCATGGCCGCAAGACATAATTAGCCAAATTAAACCACAACATGGCCATCATCGAGTGCTTTTCATCTTTACACGAGAACAACCGTTGCGCCAGGAAACCGCCGCCTTCGCCGCCTGCCCACCATTGCAATCCAAGGAATACCACCAATGACCACATCGCCAGTAAGCCCCCACCTTTGAGATCGAAGGGAGGGAGAAAACTGGTAATTTTTATCGGCGGCACGACCTTATCCCCTCGCCAGGCAGCCATGATTTCACCTTTGTTTTGGATATCAGCCTGGTCCAACTGAATGCTCAACTCATCGGTGCTCAGCGTATTATCAGGAATTCGATAATAGTCATCAGCCGTCTCTTCCTGTTGATCGTGCAGCAGAATGCCCGCATCCACTGCCTTATCGACAACTTCAAAATTAGTAAAACTAGCTTTGCTCAACGTAAACGCTTGCCGCCACTGTTTAAGGGCTGCATCGACATCCTGCATCTCCGCTTCCTTGAGCCGTGCAGTCACCTGCTCTTCTGATAAGCCTTGTGCATCCCATTTCCAAACATCTGGCTCTGTTTCTGTGATCAAATTTGCCTTAGCAAGCCCCTCGTTGTAGTCAGCCGTTGTTCTATCGACAGGCTGTTTGTTAATCACAATTCCCTGTTCAATTGCCAGCTGAGCTTGCTCCACCATGTTTTTCGGGCCTTTGGCAACGACGAACACAATCACCATCAATACGATCGTGCCGGTCATGGCTAAACAAAACTGGAAGAAGTCGGTGGCCATAACACCCCACAGTCCTGAAATAGCGCTGTACAATGCAGCAATCGATATGCACAGCACGATACCAATGATTTTCGGTGGAATGATCGCCTCACCGATAATCGGCCATTCGGCGATGTTATGTGAACCCAGTTGCGACAAAACATCGGCACTGTTATCGATCAGCATCGGCAGGAAAGAGCCGTCGATAAAAACAATGCTGGGAATGTTCAGAGTCACTTCGAGGATCTTGGTCATTGCCAGCGTGACCCAGCACATAATGAGGGTATTCTGAATGAGCGAACGATAGGTCGCATGAAAGATCCGCAACCCGGCAGCAGGCTTGCCACCATAACGTAATTCATTGAACTCTACATCTGTCAGGATCCGCGCTCGACGCCAGAGCCGAGCAAAGAAAAACGTACACAGCATCATGCCCATAATGCCGCCCCACCAAAACCAGTTACGTTCCAAACCGATGGAACGCATCCAACCGGCTATCACCAACGGCGTATCGGCCGCAAAAGAGGTTGCCACAATTGAGGTTCCAGCAACCCACCATGTCATCTTGCGCCCGGCCACAAAATACTCGAGCATACTGCCAGTCGCACGTTTTGAGAAATACAGGCCGATACCTAGCGTTATAGTAAAAAAAAGGGCAATAATAGCCCAATCCCAAGTTCCAAGTGGCGTCAGTTCTTCCATTTTCTTTCGATCAATTAAATGTCAACCCTTCGAGTAAGAGCATCCTCACTGTTGGAGCAAGCTAAAAAGTCATTCAAATTTATCCAAATAGCCAATATCTAAATAATAAATTTTGCAGCCAGCTAAGCACGATTCAGTTCTTAAACCCCGACTCAACTCTAGCCCAAATCAGCAGAGTCGCAGCAGAATGGTTCATGTCTAGAAAATAACAGTGCCAAACGCAGCCATGCGGATGCAGTTGGGTAAGACACCCTGCAAATGCGCATGGCAAGTTGCGTACTGCTATTGTCGGCCATGGGCGATTATGCTCGATGAGTGGTGAGAGATTCCGGCTAGCATCCGTCAACTGAAAAGAGGCTCCATTAGAGTCGATGAACCGACCATATCCTCGGCTAACGTCCACTACAGATTTTCTTTGGATATGTGTAAGACAACGACAGCTTCACCATCACCAGCCAATTGCGCATCGAAATGAATTTGGGGGAGATCGTCCTCACTCAAATTCTCAAGCTCTAAAAAATAGGTCTGCGCATCCCGCATCACTCCGTTACAACCCTTTAACTGCCACTCACAGGAATTGCACCCCTTGCACGATAGGCGAATGGATAAGGTCTTAAACTTACGATCTCCACGCGTAACCCGCAAGGATAGTCGATAAGTTCCAGTCCCCATGAGATACGGTTGCAACTCCAGCAACTCGGTGAGACGCCCGGGATCGGTGGATGTGAGTTCCCAAGCTTTCAACTCACGCGCAGACAGATCGTGCAAGGGACGGTAACCTACCTGTAAACCGTCGAGGCGATGGCAGTGCGTCGTCAATCGTGCAGCAAACGTAGCGTAATTCCGAACGTGAGCCGCTGACCACCCTATTTCCGCAATCGCACACAGGCGTGGAAACGCCATATATTCCAGTAGTTTTGGACGCTGAATATACTCAGTCCAGATATTCCCCTGAACACCCAGAATATGTTTGGCTTCGGCTTCCTGTAATTCAGCAGGGATAGGATTATAATTATACACGCGGTGTAACGGTAAGTAGTCCCCTATCGCTTCAGGTTCGTTTTCGATATCCACAGATTGATAAAAGTCCAAGTAACAGTTTTCAAAGGGGGTCATAACGACGTCATTGCCTGCCTTCGCCGCAGCAATTCCACCGGATTCACCTCGCCACGACATGACGGTTGCCTCCCTCGACAATCCGCCTTCAAGGATCTCGTCCCAACCGATTAACTTTCGTCCCCTGGATGCGATAAAACGCTCTATCCGCTGCATAAAATAGCTCTGCAGTTGCTCTTCGCCATCTAACCCCTCTTGCTGAATACGCTGCTGACAGTGCGCACACTCCCGCCAGTGTTGTTTCGGACACTCGTCCCCGCCGACGTGAATGTACTCACTCGGAAACAATCCAATCACTTCATCCAAAACATCTTGCAAAAAGTCAAAAACAGCCTCGTTACCCGCACAGAATACATTTTTAAATATGCCCCATCGTGTTTCGACATCAAAAGGTCCATCCTTGCAGGATAAGTGTGGAAAAACAGCCAGCGCAGCACTCGAATGGCCAGGCATCTCTATTTCCGGCAGCACCGTTACACAACGCTCCTGCGCATAAGCAACGATTTCTTTTACTTCATCCTGAGAATACCAAAACGGCCCGTATGGCGTGCCATCGCCTTCCTGTCGTGCACCGACTTTGGGTGACTCGCGGCGGCGAGATCCTTTGTGAACCAACTCAGGATACTTTTTAATTTCGATACGCCACCCCTGATCATCCACCAAATGCCAATGAAACACATTGATCTTATGAAAAGATAGTCTGTCAATAAATTTTTTAATAACATTTACTGGGAAAAAATGTCGAGAAACATCCAGTAATGCGCCGCGCCACTGAAAGCGTGGAAAATCCTTAATGGCAACACACGGCAAAACAGCTGCTTGTGTATTCCAATCAAACAATTGCAGCATCGATTGAATACCATAAAACAGGCCTGCTGTTCGCGGAGCACGAATCCTCACTGTTGAAGTATCGATTTCGACACGGTATCCTTCTTCCCCCAGATTGTCCCACTCAGTGACAAACGCCAACTCGATACGAGCACCTACACTGCCTGCCCGGCCTCGCCGGACAATCTCGAGATCAATCCCTTTAATCGAACGCAAGCGATCGCGCAAATAATCTGCCAGCCTGAGCACGTCTTGCCCAGCGACAATGACGGTGGTGTCTTGTAAACAAAAACATCCATCCAGTACCTTGAGTTCATAAGGTTGTGGAATTATGTGGATGTTTTGATTCAAACTTTTTGAGAAATCGAGTTTGTTTACCGGGGCTTTATTCATGGTCTGTACTGATTTGCCGTCAGCGAGAAACAAAGTTTCGAGCAAATCATAACATGCAAACTCAGTGATACACGTGAACGTCACCTGGATGGATGACCTGCAATTGTTAAGACTATCCGCATTACACCACTTGTTAAAAAAAATTGTCAAACCTAATTGTCACACGGGCATGTTGCAGCATTTGCTGAGTAACGTGCTCTACCAGCTTGCTCAGATGCACGTTTTTTCGCTTTGACTGCCAAATGCCCTGTCACATAGCCTTTGGCAAACGAGGCATAACCTATGCGATTCTTTCTTTCCTGCTCCATTTTTTTTTGTGTCACCCTCCAAGTAGGGGTGATGGCAGCTTCGATCGACAGCGAGCCATCCCAGCCCGTAATGAGGGGAACAAGCGCGCTTGCACGCTTGCTCAACGACTGGTATCAAGCTGGCACAGCGGCTGGCAACACGGGTGATTTTTATGACAATCGCGACAGCAATCATTCGCGAATCGATCTAAAACGCTACCCGCAAGTACAAGAAATCACGTACACCGAAGAACAACGACGGATCAAAGCAGATTATGGAATTCAACGAACAATCCATCCCCATGTAGTTATCGGCAACTCGTCCATTTCAGCAAGTGTATGGTCTGTCGGTTCAATGCCACGCGTTCTCTACGGAACTCCGCGCAAAGGGCTTACCTATCTGCACACCCAATACCGCAGCAACAATCTCTATATTTTCCCCGAACATCGCGATCACGATCCGGGGAATGGTGGATTCCCTGGCCATGGCGATCTGTATATGGCGAATTCGCCTTATCTCTTGATCAGTCAAGGATCATCGGGCTCTGACCGCAAATTTTTGCACGCGTGTTTTCAAACACTTGCCGCTTTCCATCCAGATATTAAACAACAACTCAGGCGGACCGGTACCCTCGTGCCCACCTTGCAAGCCGTGCTGCGCAAATGCACCAAACAAGTCGTCACAGCCAGCGACTACCTTACGGGTGCCGCACATCCAACTGTATTTGAAGGTGGATCGCTAAATATTGGCAAAATGATTGAAATGGCGCATGCCATGGAGCGCGATACCATACCGCCTTTGGTCGCACTGCATGTTGTCGAAGAAGACCGATTCGAGCATGAAAATACTTTTTTAGACACTCAACGCAGCGAAGCGCATGCCGATACCTCTGCTTCGATTGCAAGAATTTTTCGCCGAAGCGCAGACTCCATGCACATCATGGTGAGCGCTGAACACAGCCAGGATATACTCGGTCGCGACCTCGAATACCATTGGGTCGTATTGCGGGGCGATCCGCAAGCGATCACCATAAAAGAGCGGCTCGACGGAGCAATGGCCGAAATCACCGTACCCTACCCTGCAAGGAGGCCGATCACACCCAATAGTTTCTTAGCGTCCAATCGCATCGATATCGGTGTATTCGTAAGTGTTGATGGCAACTATTCCGCTCCAGCATTTGTTACTTTTTTTGGATTGGATAACGAACGGCGCATCTACGACAGCTTCGGCCGACTGTACTCAATCGCCTACGATGCAAAACATCAGCTCAATTTTCCGCTGCCAACCGATATTCAGCGGTGGCATCGACTCATGCGCCTGTTTCTTTTTGATCGCGATGACGACACACAACGGGTGCGCATTCTTTTTCCAAACTTGCCCCCCCGACAAATCAAATATATCGCCGCACAAGCCACTGAACTCGCCGCTCTCTACGACCAGTACATGTCTTTTCAGCAACAACTAAACACTGCTTCTGACAAAACCGAAGAAGGAGAACTGCGCAAAAGCTGCAAAGCGCTGGCAAGCAGGTATCAGGATCGAATGAACAAACCAATTCCAAACACTCAACGTGCCCTCGTGGACGTACTGAGAGAGGCACTGCGGGAAACGACCCTCCGCCCCAACTTTTATTTACAGCACAAAGCCACCATTGATACGTTCCTGTCCCAGGCAAAAGCTAACTATAAAAATCGATTTGCAAATGAGCTCAAAGCGATGACCGCACGCGGTTATTACTCACAAACCACGCCCCTGTTCGCAGACGTTGAATATCGTTTGCCAATAGATTTTCCACACACTCCCACCTTCGCCAACAGTCGTTACCAGGATTTTCATGCCACCGTCATTTCCACCGCCTTTGCCCCCGACTTTTTTCCCATGCCGAAACGCATCAACTGTGTCGATCCACGGTTGACGCAACCCAAACCTTTTAGAGATGTTTTGCATTACGACACCAGGGGCGCTCTCATGGGTTGGACGCGCTATCGTGACAATGGCAAAGAGGAATTTCACAACGGTCAATATACCGAGCCCAAAACAGATCCAACCCTCCAACGCAGTTCATCGCAGAACTAAAGACAGATGAAAACGCACCTTTTCTTTTTAAATCTACTCGCTGCTGTTTGGCTTGTCCTGTTTGCGCCAGCGGCTGTCTATCTGAATGCCAGCCATTCCATTAAAAACTTACAAAAACTAAAAAAAGAGGGCGTGATCGATCCCGCAAAACTGCAGAGTTTTGCGCAAAAATTGGCCAAACCGTCATTGGCAACCCATGATCAACATTTTGAAAACTGGCTCAACGACTCCAGCTACACCAACTACCTGCTTGTTTTTCCTGCTTTCATGGTGTTTCTCCTCAATGCATTGGTTTTACTCAGACCGGTCATTCAATCGACACAATCAACCTAGTGTGCGGCGAGGATTGCCTTTCAGTCACTCAAGAATAAGTAATAGACTCCAATACGACCCTAATCGTAAGATCGCATTTACCCCTTTTTCTACAAAAATAATACTTGAAAAATAGGCCACAAACCCTATTAATGACTTATTTTCGTCTGAAAATAAATTGCCCTAGTTGCAAAATTGCACTATGGTCATTTGGTATCCTTATCTCACCGCAAAATAAATATAATCAAAAACAGAAAATGAACTTAAGAGAATTAAGAAGCTATCTCCGCAAGAACGAACTGGAAGACCAGTGGTGGATACAAGTTGAGGGAAAAATTCTAGAGTACCCAGTTAGAATAGCCGACATTATCATGAGAAAGGGCAACCTGAAGAATAAACAGGTAGCTGTCCGCCATGCTTCGGAATTCCCCAACCCAGAAGATATCGAAGTCTGGGAATCCATAGAATTTACGGATGGCTTTGTTTTACGCACACAGAAACCTTCTATTCTTTCAGAACCCATCCTGAAACAACCGATGCAAAGCCTCGAAGCATTCAAGGAGCAAACGTCCCACCATACCCCCGAAGACTTGATAGAGGGTATCTATGAGCAACTCAACAAAGAGCGTAACTCTTTGATGGAAATCGAGCGTAAGCTCGAAACCATTCGTGAAGAGCTGGCGGCCAAAGAACAGGAGCTGATTTATCGCGAAGAATACATCGAACAGTGCGAAGACTTGCTGGCCAATAAGGCCAATAAACAAGAGGAGCGTGAAGCAGAACTCGACCAAGTCCTCGAAAACCTGAAGATGAGCTGAGCGTTGCTGCTGACTCAATGCCAGGGAAAGGTCATGTCGTAATCCGGACGGACTTGCCAAATTTCGAAAGGCTCAAATATTTTACCGGGATTCAAAATGTTGTTGGGATCCAGGGCGTGCTTAACAGCCTGCATGGCCTCGATCTCGGCAGCCGAATGTTGGAGTCGTAAGAAGGGGCTTTTCGACAGGCCAATGCCATGTTCCCCGGTTATCGCTCCGCCCAAGTCGACCACTTTCTGCATGATCTTGTTCACTCCCTCGGCAGCTCTTTGAAGCTGCTCGGGATCGTCGCGCTGATACATTAGATGGACGTGAAAGTTGCCATCCGCAATATGGCCGAACGTCGGCGTAGCCAGCCCCGTTTCCCGCTTTAACTGCAGCGTGTAGTTAATTAATTTCTCATACGCGCGGACGGGCACCACAATATCTTCATTTATCTTGGTATCGCCCATTTGAAACATGGCTTGTGAACACGTCCTGCGCACTTCCCACAGGTGTTCCGCCTTTTCAAGATCCTGGGTCTCACGGTACTGATGCGCATACGTCTTGGCCCAGGTGACTGCATGTTTGCGGGCTTTGCGCACTGCATGCGCATCCCCATCTAATTCGACCAGTAATAAACAAGCTTGAGGAACCGCATTAAACACAGGCCGCCCCAACCGTTCGGATGCACAGGCCACCGTCTGGCGATCCATAAATTCCATAATGGCGGGTACGGCACGCGATTTCATCAAGGCAATCGCCGCCCGAATGGCGTCGCGTTCATGCTTAAACGCCATCAATCCGGTCCATTTCGCCTCGGGCTTGGGCACCAATTTCAGGTGTGCTCGCGTGATCACGCCCAATGTTCCCTCTGAACCGATCCACAAATCACGCAGATTGTAGCCAGACGCAAATTTTTTGAAAGGCCCCGCCCACTTTACGAAAGAGCCTGTCGGCAAAAACCCTTCTAATCCCAGGACATAGTCACGGGTGACGCCGTATTTGGCTCCGCGCAGGCCACCGGCATTGGTCGCAATACTGCCACCCACGGTGGCATATCTCTTCGAGGACGGATCCGGTGGATAAAACCACCCCGCCTTCTCGGCCGCCACATTCAAAGCCTCAACCGTAACCCCGACATCCACCGTCGCAAGTCCCTGGATGGGTTCAATACGCATGCGTTTCCACCCGGAAAGATCCAATACCCACCCCCCTCGCACCGGACTTGCGGCCCCCGTAGTTGCGGAACCTGCCCCCCGCGTGGTGATCGGAACCTGATAACGATTTGCCAACTTCAATACCGTCGCCACCTGTTCGTTACTCTTGGGACAAATCAATGCGTCTGGTGTAAATGAAAGCCGGGCATTATCCATAGATACCCGATGCAGACTCTGCGGGTCCGTTTTCACACATTTTCCCAATGCTCGTTTTACTGCATCTAATGATTTCTGTGAGGAAGTTGGCATACCCTGTAAAGTTGAGTGTCTTTCACCCTGCGCGCAAGTGCGATCCACGATGGATTCGCAGATTGCTGTCCACTAACCCGAATCTCTCATCACTCATCGAGCATAGTCGCCCATGACCGCACATAACAGCACGCAACCTGCCATGCGCATTTGCAGGGTGTCTACCCAACTGCAAACGCTGCCCTGCTCTCAAGGGTGCAATTGAGGTATTCCCGAAATCACTTAACGCACGTTGCAGGCGTTTTGTGCACCCCCTGTCGCTTATCCCAAGATGTTCAGGTAAAACACGAATATACGAATGCTGTTGACTCCTGAATAAACGCTCAAAGGTACGCACTTCGCCAAACGTGCTATAGTAAAACTAGCGTTTTTTTCGCATTGATGAATGCCCCTGTTCTCTTTTCGTAGCTCTTTTACTGCCTGCTTTTCGATAGCATGCCCAAAGGAACTCAGGGTCTGCTGCCCCAGTTGATTTATTTTTTCAATTAACGCTCCTTCAATTTCGTCTATCTTACGAATCTTGCTGTCAGGAAGCTGGCTCAACTCAACTATCTCAGATACCCGTTCGAACAATGCAGGATCGTTTCGAAGAATTGCGTTTAACGACTCAAGCTCCGCTAAAGATACTTGCTTTTTAGCTCTTTTTTTTGTGGCTTCCCGAGTGTATGGCATAATAGTGCACGCTTGTACACCTTAAAATTGTAGCTTTCTAATTGTATTCCCCGCCGACTCAATTGCACCCGGCTCTCAAAGTGGCTGGCAAAAAGAGTTGCCCGACGAGCTCAATCGCTTAAGGATAATCAGCATTTGACCCTCAAACATGCATAAGATGAGCAGCACCGAACCTCTAAAGACGTATAAACATGCAGCCATAAATGATGCGATTCTGTCCATAGCTCGGCAAATTGCAGCTCAACATGCGCAGGATGAGAAAATTATTGTTGTAGGGATCGCCAACGGAGGCGTGCCTTTCGCCCAGAAACTGTGCAAGGCCCTCAAAGAGATAGAAACTCCTGAAATCGTCGAAGGGTACATCAATATTACCTTCCACCGCGACGACATTGGCCAAAACCCCATTCCTGAAGAGAAATTGGGCACGACGATCCCCTGCAATATTGAAAACCAACTGGTTATTTTAGCCGACGATGTGTTATTTTCCGGGCGCACAGTCCGTGCGGCAATGAACGAAATCTTTGATCAAGGCCGCCCGTCCAATGTTGAATTAGCGGTGCTGTTTGACCGGGGTAATCGTCGCTTGCCCATTCAACCGAATTACACCGGCTTCCTGGAAGGCACCACTCTGGCTCAGCGCGTGCACGTTTCTTTAAATATGAAACAGCCCGCGTTAGACGCCATCACAGTCACCCATTAAACGTGTTAAAAGAGCCACTTCCGCCCGCTAAACGCCCATCATGACACACACGAATTGGACCAAAAAAGATCTCATCGGAATCGAAGACCTCTCCACTGACGAACTGGAAATCATTTTTAACCATGCTGCAGAATTCAAAGCAACAATGGTGCGCTCCAACAAAAAGCTGCCATCTCTGCGCGGCAGAACCCTGGTTAACCTTTTCATGGAACCCAGCACCCGCACCCGTATCGCCTTCGAAATTGCAGCGACACGCTTAAGTGCAGATGTGATCTCTGTCATGGGTAACGCCAGCAGCTTGATCAAAGGTGAAAGCCTGCGCGATACCGCTTTAAATATACAAGCACTCAACGCTGACATGATCATCATGCGCCACTCAGCTGCGGGTTCAGCCAAATACTTGAGCGAAGCGATTGGCATTCCAGTTATCAATGCCGGCGATGGCGCACATGAGCACCCCACTCAAGCCCTGCTCGACACATTCACCATCCGGGAAAATTTAGGCAAAGATTTACGCGGAAAAAACGTCACGATCCTGGGCGATATTTTGTTTAGCCGCGTCGCCCGCTCCAATATCTGGGCACTGTCCAAACTCGGAGCCCAAGTCACGCTGGCTGGGCCCTCCACCCTGGTACCCAAAAACTTCGAAAAATGGGGGGTCCGCGTTTGTCACGATTTACGCACAGCCCTGGCTGACGCGGATGCGGTGATGTTGCTGCGCATTCAACACGAGCGCCAATCATCAACGCATTTCCCATCACTTAGCGAATACACCAGTATGTTTGGCCTCAATACGCTGCGTGCAGGTTGGCTGAAGCCAGATGCCATCATCATGCACCCTGGCCCCATCAATCGCGGCGTGGAACTCGATTCAGCACTGGCGGATTCGAGCCGATCGGTCATTTTAGACCAAGTCACCAACGGTATTGCTGTCCGCATGGCCGTCCTTTTCCTGTGCTGCTCAACCCTTAATCAATAAACGACATCCAAAACTCTCAGTCCCTTACACTCAAAACACACTATGTCCTCCACTCTTTGGTTGAAAAACGCCCGCATCATCGATCCCGCTAATCAGCGTGATGAAGTCGGCGACCTGTATGTTGTCGACGGCAAAGTCGCAGCCAGTTTGACCGACCGTCAACAGCAAACCGCTGAATGCATAGACCTGTCCGGCAAAATAGTCTGCCCTGGTTTTGTCGACCTGAACGTGCATCTCAGAGAACCCGGCGACCTGCACAAAGAAACCATTGGCTCCGGGACGAAAGCGGCAGCCCACGGCGGTTACACAACGTTAGTCTGCATGTCCAACACCAAGCCACCCGCAGACAATGCGGGCACCGTGCAATTGATCAAAGATGCCATCGAACGCCATGCCTGCGTCAATGTGTTTCCCACAGGCTGTCTCACGATTGGGCGCGAGGGGCAAAAACTGGCTCCCACCGGTTCGCTGAAGAAGGCCGGTGTGGTGGCGGTAACCGATGGCGGACATTGTATTCAAAATACCGAAATCATGCGGCGGGCGATCGAATACGCCAATATGTTCGGGCTCACCATCATCGATCATTGCCAGGATATTACATTAACTGAAAATGCAGTGATGAACGAAGGCGAATGGTCGCTGCGCCTCGGCCTCAGAGGTATGCCCGGAGCAGCTGAAGACATCATGGTGGCACGAGATGTGATCCTTGCAGCCAACACCCAGGCACACATTCATATTCAGCACGTGAGTTCCGCCTACGCGATGGATGTCATCCGCCGCGCAAAACAACGCAATATTCGCGTTACCGCCGAAGCCACTCCGCACCACCTGGCTCTCAATGACAGCTGCTTAAAAGACTACAATACCAATTTTAAAATGCTCCCTCCCTTGCGGGAAGAAAGTGACCGCCAGGCGGCAGTTGCCGCCTTACTCGACGGCACACTCGATGTGATTTCAACCTGTCATGCCCCGCACTCAACCACCGAAAAAGATTGTGAGTTCGATTACGCTCCATTCGGGGTCATCGGTCTGGAAACTGCTTTCAGCGTGTGCTATCAAACCCTGGTGCAAACCAAGCTTTGCGACCTGTCATTTCTCATCTCGCGAATGTCACCAAAGCCTGCCGACATTCTCGGCCTCCCCAAAGGTACGCTCTCTGCAGGAGCGGACGCAGATATCGCCGTGATCGACTTAAACCAGGAGTGGACAGTCGAACCCCAGACCCTTTCCAGTCTTTCACACAATTCACCTTGGCTCGGCAAAACGCTTCCCGCTGTGGTCGAAATGACATTTGTGAACGGCAAACAAGTTTACACAAAAGCGAGTGTTTAGCTGTCTATGGCTGAGATAGCCCATACAATTGCCACCGCCACCACCCTCTTTTTAGCTTTGATTCTATTGGGCGGTATCCTGTGCCTGATTATCGATTGGAGGAGGGACTATAAAACGACCAGCGCAGAAACCCGCATGTTGCTGTTGCCGTGGAAAGCTGAATGGCTGGAATTTTTTATATTCTTATGCTACACCTTCTTTGCCGTTTTCTCAGTCTCTTTAATCATTACTTCAGCGCAAAGCCATGTAGGTGCGGATAAGATGGACACGATCTGGCAGACCATCTGGTCTGGAACAGCCGTACACCTCGTCATTATACTGGCAATCTTCATCAGTTTTCGCAGTTTTCCTAACGTTTTTACATTTAAATTTAATACAGATTCAAGGTTGCACAAAGTGCCGCCAGCAAGTGCGATTTTCTATTTTTTGTCGAGCATTCCCTTGATCGTAGTCGTTGGTATTGGTTGGAATTACCTACTCATTTATTTAGCCAAACAAGGACTTGCAGATATGCCCACCCAGCAGTCCTTTGTTGAAATGATTGCGCAAGCCGATAGCGTCTGGGCCACGGTGTGTATGGGATTTATGGCGATCGTACTCGCGCCCATTTCAGAAGAACTTCTCTTTCGCGGATGTGTCTATCGATTCTTAAAAGGAAAAATACGCCCCATGGCCGCCGTCACTCTGACCTCTCTCCTGTTTGCACTCATGCATCTGAACAGTGCTGCATTTTTACCCCTGTTTCTACTCGGTATGCTGCTGTGCAGGTGTTATGAAAAAACCGGTAAAATCTACGTCTGCGTGGGGTTTCACGCGTTGTTCAATCTCAACACATTCGTCATTACGCTCATCCAAGCATGGCTTGGCAGGCACGGGATTCAACTGTGATTCCGGCAATTTGTTTAAACCAATGAGCATGGATATAAGCAAAAAAGCGACACCCAACACGTCATTGAGTGCCGCTTTTCACTTAAACACATAACACAAAAATTTGTTTATGCTGCAGAGTCCAACATATTAAAATATTTAATTGCCAACTGCGCCACTTGGGTATCGTTGGCATTTTAAGGCGTTATGACTGAGAAGTAGTCGAACAATGCAATTTGATGCATCTAGCCCGAACATCTCACCACTCATCGAGCATAATCGCCCATGACCGAACATAGCAGCACGCAACTTGCCATGTGAATTTGCAGGGTGTTTACCCAGCTGTATCGGCATGCCTGCGTTTGGCACTGTTATTTTCTATACCTGAACCATTCTGCTGCGACTCTGGTGAAAGATTCGAGCTGGTAGAGTTGATTTTGTTCTGAAATAAAGCCTCCAAAAAGTTAAATACACGACGCAAAAATACCTTTGAAAATATTTTTAATTAATTATTGAAATTATAAAAAATCAAAAGATTTTTATTTTCAATTCCTGTAATTAAGTTAATTTACGTAGGGTTTTGCGTATCAAAGGCTTTGCTCTATACCACAAACTAAACCGTAAACTCTATTGATCCAAACTCGGTAACCTGAAGCAAAAGCAGCTGCCCTTACCCAGTTCGCTATCTACCCAAATTTTACCATAATGCATCTCTATCAGTTGCTTCACAATCGAGAGCCCCAAGCCAGTAGATGATTCGCCTGCAGTCGGTCGCGCCGATAACTTTTGGAACCGTCCAAATGCTTTCTGTTTATCTTGTTCACTTAGACCCGGCCCCTCATCGCAAACAGACAGCTGAATCCACGATTGTTTCGCTGCGTCTTGCCGCTTTTCCACCCGCACCCATACATGACTGGCCATATTTGAATATTTAATCGCATTGCTGACTAAATTGTCGATTGCTTCATGGATACGCAGCGCATCGGCCCTCACAAACAAGACTTCTTCAGCCGTGACATGAATTTTTATTGATTTTGCTTCAGCTTGTGCTTGATTGATAATAACGACCTTGCGCGCAATTACACTTAAATCCAATTTAACCGGTTTCAGTGTCATTTGACCACTTTCCAGTGCTTCTGCGCCGAGCAGATCCTCCAGAATTTGAATCATATGGCGGGCGGCTTCATCCACTCGATTGAGCATAGCAATTTCATCCTCATACGGCTTGATTTCATCCAGGTCATTCTTGGCTTGCAAAGATTCCAGGACCAGGGAAACACACCCAAAAATAGCAGTCAGCGGATTTTTTAAATCATGGACAGCAATGCCTAAAAATTCGCTTTTCTTTTCATTCAAACGCTTCAGTTCTCCATTACTGCGGTGCAACGTTTCATTTGCACAACGCAATTCCTGAGTGCGTGCCTCGACCGTAACCTCCAGCTTTCGATTGTGTTCGATAAGTTCTGCCTGCAACTTTTGATTTTCTAAAACAAACACCGCACTGCTAATCATGATGGAAACTAAACTCAGCATGGAGCTACAGGCTAACGGATCATGTTTCTTCACAAACCCGACAAACATCCCAAGCGTCAGTGAATGGGTGCTCATGCTGTGCAGCACGACTTGAGGGCCTGGCACACCTTCTACCGAGTCGACCACTACCGCTCGGTTTTGTTGCAATGCCCACGCAAAACGACCCGCCCGAATTTCATTCATCAAGAAATGATTTACGGTATCTTCAATCTCATGATGGGAACAAAACTTTAAATCAAACCCCGATTCTGCATTTACCAGATAAAAAGCACTTTCATGAAACATGTTCAGTCCATGCACATACTGTTGTAATAACAGCAAAACTTCATCGCGATTTTTACAATCCTGGATCTCGCGTTGAAATTTTTCCAATGCCATAAAGATACTACTCAAATCCTGGCTCAGTCCCTGAACCTGCATAATTTGCTGAATCCCTTTTTCCAGAAAATGAGCTTGTATCGATGGCTTCGAAAGTTGCGACATGATCAAACTATCCTTTCATGAACAAGGTTAACACATCTTCGAACTGTTTATCCGTTTCACGAATCGTCATTCTCAAGGAGGCTTCGGGCAAATCCAAGCGTTGCCACACTTGAGGTATAAAGCGTGGCACCAGGCGTTCGCCGCTATTCCCCAATCCCATAGCATGGACAATAAAATCTGCCAGGTAGATGACGGCCGTTTGGGTAAAAAAAACATCTGCTTTTTGCGGCTGGTGGTGATGGGCCACTGCGCTTACCAGTGATTTTGGAAAGTCCCATTTTTGGAGAAGCAACCCTGCAACCTCTCCATGCTCAAAACCAAAATGCTGTTTCTCATATTCGTACAAGGGAAGTTGCTCATTTGCTTCATAGGCTTTGAGCACTCGCAACGATGCTTCGGGCAGTTGCAAATAAAATACCAGCCGTCCAATATCGTGAATCAAGCCCAGCACAAAATATAACTCAGGATCCGGCGCACGTCTTTGCGATGCGATGATCTTCGCAGCTAAACCACAAGCGATACTGTGTTCCCAAAACGAACGCATGTTGACCATTGCAGGCGGGATGTCTCTAAAATACTCAAGAACAGAACTACCGGTAAGCAACTGTTTCAATTGCTGCAGCCCGATCAGCGAAAGGGCTTCAGCAACGGTCTCGACTCCTTTGGGGAAACCGTAAAAGGTACTATTCGCCAGGCGCAACAGGCGCGCGGTTAAGTCTGGATCTTTTTTGACGATGTCCCCGAGCTCATCCATGGATGCTTCGCCTCGCTCAAGTGAACGCTCAAGCTCATCAATCACTGCCGGCAGCGAACTCAGCGCCGGCAGATCTTTGACCAATTCGGCCGGTGTTTGGGCTACCACGCTGCGCCTCCTTTGCCTCTGTGGATACTCACCTGACGCTCGGTACAAAATCTAAAGATTTCTTTCACCACCGGATCTTCCAGATCGCAACGGCAGAACTTTGGCTGAATCATCGCAACCGCCTGATCCCACATCTCCTTTTTTTTCAATGCGGCCTCATCGTCTTCCTCTTCCTCTATCTTCACATCCGCTTCAGGTATTCCCCAAGCCATCATCATATTGATATGTTTTTCCAAAATTACGTGGCCCGCACCAAATAATAACTGCCCTTGCAAATTCTTCACAGGTTGTTGCAGCTCCATACCCGCTTCTAGATCATCTGTCGAAATAATTGCCATTCGTAGATTTCAGTAATTTTTGGCGATGGCTATAACCGTTAACCGGGCGCAAAGCCACTCATGCAAAAGGGTTCACCCGGGTAAATCGACATTTCGAGCTGCGAACTTTAATGTATTCGCAGAGCAGAGAGTTCCGCCGATAAAGATGCTAACCCGAACATCTGACCAATCATCGAGCATAATCGCCCATGACCGAACATAAACCATTCTGCTGCGACTCTGAGAGATTCGGGCTAGATAAAATCCTGCTAGATCAAAGGATGCAGTTTGCATATTAGCCCGGATTCAACACAACAATCTTTGAGGCCCTGCTTAATTGGGTGTCTGAGCAAAAAGCGGCTCAGATTTCAGCACTACAAAAGCTACAGACCTACCCCTATCCAGGGTGTTGCGGTAGATTTCGATTTGGAACTGGACCTGAATGCAAACGTTGATCATGCCTTCCGCAAATGGAGCGCCAGCTGTCCCACGCCGAACAACAGGACCGTGCCCAACAGCAATGACAGCCACGGTGTCACGCCTAAGCCAGCAGGGATGAATCCAACCAAAGCAGCCAACAATGCAGCCATAAGGGCAAACGGCATTTGGCTGCGCACATGATCGTGGGGTTCGACCCCACATGCAATTGAGCTGACGATGGTGGTATCACTAATCGGCGAACAGTGGTCACCGAACACTGCACCACTGAAAACAGCTCCAACAGCAGCGCCAAATAACGGCATCGTCGCATCCATGGCACCAAAATCGGGATGTTTAGCCATCAATGGAATCGCTAATGGCATCAAAATCCCCATGGTGCCCCAAGACGTTCCTGTGGTAAAAGACATCAATGCCCCCATGCAGAAAATCAACACCGGCAAGCTCCACAAGGGCACTGCATCTGTCATCCAGCCGGCAATAAAATCCCCGGCCCGCAAAGCTCCCAACGTGCTGCTCAACATCCATGCCCCGATTAAGATCAACAAGGGCATCAGCATTGCCCGCATACCGTCTGCATAGACGGTGAGAACCGGTGCAGCGGCTTTGCCGTGTGGGTAAAACACCATTGCGACTACGCCGCCCACAACCCCCATCAACGACAAGATATACGGCCCTTCGCGGGTGCCAAATGCGGCGACGATTTTCGCGCCCGACAGTGGCAGATAGCCATGCAATCGTCCGGCTTGCACCGCGTCCCTCAAGCCAATCCAATAAAATGCCAGTAACATCCCTGCCAATAACACCAGCAGAGGAATCAGCACCGACCACCAGCCACCTCCGTGTACGGCTTGCATGGACACTTGCTGTGCGTCCAGCTGGCTGATTTGCTTGCGTGCCAGGGCTTCTTCTCGTCCCATCATACCCGGGTCGAACTTTTTTACAATGCACACTATGCACAAGACCAGCGTGAACCAACAGTAAAAATTAAGTGGAATGGAATGGACAAAATATACATAGGGATTTACTTCCTGGCCGACCATTTTGAATCCTTCCTGGATCATGGATAACTGGTAAGCAATCCAGGTAGAAACAAAAGCAAGACAGGCAACCGCTGAACTGGTCGAATCGACCAAATAGGCGAGCTTGAGCTTGGACACGCCACAGCGCGCGCCCAGCTTCTGGCTGATACGTCCCACCAGTAAACTGTTGGCGAGTCCGTCGAAAAAACAGGCCACGCCCAGTCCCATAACTCCCAATTGCAGGCCTTTGCTCGGATCCCTCCCTCTGCGTAAAAACCATTCCAGAATGCGCGAGAACCCTCCACCTTTTTCCAACACAGCCGCAAAGCCACCCATTAAAAGCGTGAAGGCCATTGCCCCCAACTTCCAGCTACTGGAAAAATGCGGTGCAAAGTGTTCGCTACACAGGCCTATGTAAGCATTCCACACATGACCATCCGCTAGAATCAGTGCACCCGCAGCGGCGCCTGTCATCAGCCCCACTAATGCCTTGCGCGTGATCACCACCACGGTCAATGCCACAACACTGGGCCATATTGCCTGCACGGCTGCATCTACCCAGGTCCACACCCAGCTCGAGGCAAATATCAAGACGACGAGACAGTTGCGGATAAGCGCATTCACAGTCAACCGTTAAGCCACACTCTTCAATCGCTTGCACGCATCTCCACCGAACGGCCATGTCCGTCCAATTGCTCCAAAACAGCAAAGGCGCTCACAACGGGCGCTGCTTTACGAATACTTTTAGCATCATATTGCACCACACTCGAGCGGCGCATGTAATCGGTGACTTGCATACCACTCGAAAATCTACCGGTTCGCTCGGTTGGCAGCGTGTGACTGGGGCCAGCCGTAAAATCGCCCAACGCGGTAGCTGTCGTGCTGCCGACCAATATCGCTCCCGCAGTTTTAATCTCTTTGATCAAATGTTTGTGGTGCTGTTCTTCAACCTGCAACTCCATGTGTTCCGGCGCAATACGATTGGCAATCTCCACCATCTGCTGCATGTGTTTGCACACAAATACGTAAAAGCTTTTATTCAATACCGAACGAATCGCATCTGCATGCACCAGCGAGGGGGTTTGTTTTTCAATCTCACGTTCAATCGCCCGCAACTTGGTCTCGCTGGTCACCAACAGGTAAATTTTCTCTTTGCCTGTGCCGTGCTCTGCCTGGGCCAATAAATCCGCTGCAACGTAACGCGCATTCGCTCTGTGGTCCGCAATCACCATGACTTCACTCGGGCCCGGCAATAAATCGACCCCCACTACACCATATAACTGCCGCTTTGCTTCCATCACAAATGCATTTCCCGGACCAAAGACCTTGTCGACCGGCGGCACCGTTTTGGTACCGATGGCCATCGCGGCAATCGCCTGCACGCCGCCTATCTTATACACTTCTTTGACGCCGCAAAGATGCAAAGCAGCCAATAGTCCGGGTGCGACCTGTCCATCTGCGCCAGGGGGGGTGCACACAACGATTTCCGGGACACCGGCAATCTTCGCAAGGATGGCTGACATGATCACACTCGACACCAAAGGCACCTGACCGCCGGGAACATAAATCCCCACCCGTTGCAAAGGATAGAACTCCTCCCCCACCGTCGCTCCGTGAGGATTCTTCGCACGCCAAGATTTGGGCAGCGTCCTTTTATGAAAGTCTTTTACGCACTTAATCGCTTCGCGAATCGCCTTCCTGTGCTCAACCGACAGGGTTTTTAAACCCTTGGCTAAATCCGCTTCGGCTACTTTTAATTGCGAAGCTTTGAGCACAACCCGGTCGAACTCCTTGGTGCAGGCCAATACCGCTCTGTCCCCTTTCGCCCGAATGTCAGTGATAATCCTGGTGACGGTAGCCGACACATCAGCCGACTGCCCCAGCGACGCACACAATTTATCCAACTGCTTCGCGAAAGACGCATCGTAGTGTTTAAAAACATTCATATTCTAAACTGAGTAAAATTAATAAATTTTCAGCATCCACTTGCACAACAGCGTCGCTGCAATCGTTACGCATCGTCCATCGCACGCACGACTCATTGCAAACAATCTGCCCCTGTCGGCAGCGACATTAAAACCTATCAGGAAAGTCAAAAATCGCATCGCTCATTGGAGCGTTAACGATTATACGGTCGAATACAACCCTGCGAACCAAATTTCCGTCATTATAAGTAGCAACTTCTTTAGGGAACTGGATGCCACCTGCAACGAAACTGCCCTTTTCTCTCAATTCATAGCCGTTCGCCCCGGACACGGTTGACAGGAGTTTGCCATTTGCCGTATCAAAGTACCTGTCATAATAAAACAATTCGTTTTCGTAGGCAAATCGGACCTTGTAAGCCTGCTTACCCTCGAACTCAACCGTCGCCAAATATTTGATTGCTGCATTGCGCCGAGTTTGCGGACCGAGATAAAAACTTAGGTTTTCATGGGCATTTAACTGTAGTTGTTTCACTTGATCACTCGTCAAAACACGCAGCCCCAGTGAGTTACCATCAGCATCGAAATTTTGGACGTAGCCCTCATACGCGTTCACAGCGGTGACTTCCGCAGCATCGTCATAAGTGATGTCCAAACGCTGGAAGCTCGGTTTTTTAAATCGTAACCGTAGTGTTCCCAGGCGTTCGCCTGATCCACCGAAGATGACGCCTGCATACTCCAACGTCTTTACCTCGTCGAGTACCGCATCCTCTGCAAGGTGCGAACGCGCTTGAGCCACAATCGTGTTCACATCTTCTCCGCGCAGTTGAGCCAGGGTTACCAATGCCATCAGTGCCAACGAAAGAACTTTCTTTTTCATACTTTCTATCTTGAAATTAATTACCGACATAGTCAGCAAGGCTGCAAAAAAGTTCATGCTGCGCTTAAATAAAGCATAAGCAATCGAAAAAAAACCGTTCTTCCGTCTACACCAGCGGCTCCACCTACCACCAGAGCAGCCAGCCCGCGATCAAACCCGTCGCCACCGAACCAAGCATAAAGATTAACCAAAACAACTTGGATGCTCGCACTGCCTGCTTTGGCCCAAAGGCAACCCGCTGCGCTCCCAAAGGAAAAGCACCTGCGTGCGTCATCTGTCTGGCCAATTTCAAGCTGATCCGCATCCGCCCATTGATCGCCCGCACGCACGCCTCGAAAATATAGCCCATATTACGCTTTTTTAATTTCAGGATTCCCGATAAGATCGTTGGCAGAAAAAAACATCGAGATCACCAAAAACGTGCATAATAAACCGGTTGAGCCAATCGCATCCACTCGTTTGGCAATGTAGGCGAACGAGAAAGCCCTGCAACGGAGGCAAGCTAACCCGAAAACATCTCACCCCACTCATCGAGCATAAGAATGCGGCTCTAGGAGTGTATGCAGCGCTGAAGGCGCGTGATACGACAGCCCAGGCTGCCGCGCAGCAAGGCCTGGGTTCCCTGCATGCGTGATGGAGTGAGGTCTGAAGGACCGATATAGCTCCACTTATGTAGA
>Ga0102943_1000315_pt1 | contig 32864 bp, 31 predicted proteins | sample SalPonC_black_MG_FD_78174 | JGI IMG/M metagenome (GOLD analysis project Ga0102943, IMG submission 78174) | Salt pond soil microbial communities from South San Francisco under conditions of wetland restoration - Salt Pond MetaG... | ecosystem: Environmental > Aquatic > Marine > Intertidal zone >...
AAGACGTTCTTGCGCTTCTGAGCTTTTTGCGATCTAAACCTGCCCATACAACAGGTAGAGATAATTATTGCTCTGCTGATGCGAAAACAGCTGAGTTGTTACCTTAATTTGACACCGGTAAAAATTAATTTGACGGATATTAAAGTTGTTTATGCTTCTATTGCTGATAAACAGGTGTGCTTGACAACTGCCAAATCGGTAGCAGGAAAATTCAGGCACTGGATCAAACAATTGAATTCCAGCTTAGGGGTTGTGACGTCAATAATTGACCGTAATGATCAAAACTATAAATTAGAGTATTATTATGGGCAGAGTGCCTATATGCCAAGTGTAGGTAACGCATTTGGCGAATCGTGGGTAGTGGATAACAGCGATAACTCAGTGGTGTATACTCAGCGAGATATCGATCCATCCGACTCGGCTTTGTTCGGTATGTTGGAACTCACTGAAACCTACAAGCTTGGCCCAGAGCGCGACTCCATAAATCGCAACGACAGTGAGGACAGGGATTTGTTGAGGAGCCGTGACACGGAAGCAGCAGATGGTCTGCGCATACTAAGCCGTCAGGAGCGTTTTCCTAAGCTATGGTCTACTTACACAGATGACGCTAGCTTCACGAGTGCTCATAAACCCAACACACAAGGTAATATTTCTGGAGAGCGTTCGCTTGCGTCCCCGTACTTTTTAACGGCTGATACTATCGATACGCTATACGACATCGCATCCGGTGAGTTCTATTCTCAAGTATACTCTTTTATTGAGCCGACTCGTTTTGGGGCTCCTTATGAAGGTGTGACTTTAGCCTACTGTGCTGGGTTGCGGGGAGACTTTAGCGATAAGAATAAAGTAGACTACAAGGATTCCATGAGTGACGATATGCTGTTGGCTCGCACAGAATTGAATCACGATTATAATTATTACACGGATTCTAAATGGATCGTTCATCAACCCAAGAAAATAGTCAGTGAAAGGATGCAGGAATCTGCCATCCACCCGACACCTGCCATCACCACTGAATTCTATTATGAATTAACCGATAAGCCTTGGGCGCTTTCGTCGATGAGGGTAGGGAATGGTATTTTCACCTAAAAAGCTGGAATATCAATACGACGATCACAGCCGAATGAAACAAAAGCAACGCTTGGTCGAAGGGCCAAATGGTCCAGTGATAGAAACATTATACTTTGAATACGATCAAGCTGTGATTGAGTTGCCGCGTGGTATGAAACTTGCACCGTTTGGGCTATAACGATTCACCCTCGACTACTGGCTTGCTGGATCGTGTATACAGCTAAGGTCAAACTGCTGCCAGATCTCGACAGGGATGGCTTCAGCGCGTGCGTGCTGAAGATGATGCTTTTCGAGGAGATCGAGCCAGTTTTGAGCGGTTGCAGCTGGAACTGTTTTTTTGATCAGCCCGCTTAATTGTTTGCGGCGTTGGGTAAAGAGTTGGCGGATCCAGCGCCGTGTTGGTGTAGAAAAGATGAAGGGCGTTGGTTTCTTTTCTATGTGTAATAGTACAGAGCCGACTTGTGGAATCGGGTAGAAGCATTGATTGGCGACCGTGTGGCCTGCTTTTTGCCCGTAAGCGGCGGCAAGAAAGATGGAGATCGCTCCGTAGTTTTTACTGCAGGGCTGGGCAGTGAAACGGTCAGCAGCTTCTTTTTGCAACATGAGTACCATTTTGTCTGGCAGTGGACCCGCAAGTACTTGTTCCAACCACGGTGTTGCAATTGCGTAAGGAAGGTTGGCGACGATTTTAAAAGGTGTGTCGCCGGGGAAGGGGCCGAGTGGGTGATCGACGGCGTCTCCCCGCATTAGAGTGAGGTGAGAGTGTGCTGGTTTGAATGCAGACAGGACATGCTGGTAAAGTTTTGAGTCGTATTCAATCGCGAAGACCTGAGCATTCGCCTGCAGCAAAGCGCGGGTGAGGGTGCCCAGGCCGGTGCCAATTTCGACGATTCGGTCACCTGCCTGGACATTGGCAAGTTGCAAAGATTTGCGAACGATGTTGCCATCGATAAGAAAGTTTTGGCCCAGCCGTTTGTTGGGACAGTGGCCAAGTTTTTCCAGTATCGATTGCGTTTGAGCAGGGGATAAGGGTTTATACTGCATGGTCGCTAAAAGCGGAAGCCGCGTTTTTTTTCAGTTGGATGCGAATCGTTTGCCGTTCTTTTCGCGACTATTGTCGATGTTCTACAGGTCATGAAATCTTGCTACGAGATCTTCTGGCTCGTCGGCTCTCATGAGGGCCTCGCCGACTAAGATGGCAGCGGCCCCGGCTGCGTAAACACGGGCTGCATCGTCCTCATCGAAAATGCCGCTTTCGCTGACCTTGATCAGGTTGTCGGGTATTTGCGGAAGGATTTTTTCTGAGAAACTGAGGTCGGTGACAAAGCGTTGCAGGTCGCGATTATTGACGCCGATGATGTGTGGATCGTGTCGCAGTGCTCTTTCGAGTTCGGCTTCGCTGTGGATTTCAAACAGGCTATCGAGGCCGGCAAGGTTGGCGGCTGCATACAGTTCGCGGATGGTTGCGTCGTCCAGCGCACGCACAATGATCAGAATGGCTTTGGCACCCGCTTCCGCTGCCTCGACAACCTGGAGGGGATGGACCATGAAATCTTTTCGCAGGCAGGGCGTGTAGCGCCGATGGTCGTTGAGGAAGTCGGTGACTTCCCATAGATCTTTGAGCTGACCCCCAAAATATTTTTCATCGGTGAGGACAGAGATCGCATCCACCTTGGCATTCAGGTAGCGGCGGGCCTGGTCGGAGGCATCAGGAACGTCTGCGATAGCCCCTGCTGAGGGCGATTTACGTTTGATTTCGGCGATGACCGCCAAGCCTTCTTCGCGTTGCAGGGATTGCGCAAACGTCGGACCGGGGCGTTGGATGTCGCCGAGTCGGCTCAGTTCAGATGCGCGTACCGGGCGCATCCGATCGGCGATTTCGCGGCGTTTCCAGGCCATGATTTCAGTTAACTTATCCATTGAAATAAGCAGTGTGTGCAGGTATGGGTTATGTTTTGGGTAAATTTCAAGTTTTTATGAGCGCTATTCAAGAACTAAAGAAGACGGTCGCACGATTACGCGGTCCGGGTGGATGTCCCTGGGACATTGAGCAAACGCATCAGTCCATCTGTGATTGCTTGGCGGAAGAGGTCGCAGAGCTGTTGGAAACCATCGATCGTGGCGACATGGCGCATATGCGCGAAGAACTGGGGGATTTGCTGTTACACGTCGTGATGCACGCCCAAATGGCAGCAGAGGAGGGGCATTTCGATCTTGAGGCTGTAGCAGCGGAAGTGAATCAGAAATTAATTCGCCGCCACCCCCATGTATTTGGTGACCTAACTTTGGGGGATGCTGCTTCAGTGGTGAAAAAATGGGATGAAATCAAAGCTACTGAGAAGAAAAACGGCTTGCAGCGCGCGGGTATCTTCAAACACTTGCCCCCGCAATTGTCGGCCATTTTATACGCGCGAGAGGTGTATAAACAAATTGACAAGCAGAGATTGCCGCTCGACGGGGAATTTAAACCTGCAGCGATTGCAGCTAAGTCCGACGGCCTCGATGAAGTCGCTGCGGGGCAGCAATTGTTCGAATGGGTAGCGGCTTGTCGTAAAGCTGGAATCGATCCCGAATCGGCTTTGCGACGATTTACCCACAGAGTGATCGACACAATCGAACAACGGGCAGCGAATACGTCGTAGATCTCGCCCGGTCACGTCTCATAAGACGGTAAAGGAGTGCAAAAATTGGGAAAAGAAACAGCCGCGCACTATCATCAAGGTAGCGATAATTTAAAAGTCGCATTTTTTCTGAACCTAAGTTTCACCCTGCTGGAGATTATCGGTGGGGTTTGGACGAACAGTATCGCGATCTTGACCGATGCCGTTCACGACCTTGGCGACTCGCTTTCGCTTGGGTTGGCTTGGTATTTCGAGCGGCTTTCCAGTCGCAAACGCACTGCCAGGCATACTTTTGGTTATCGTCGCTATCGATTGCTCGGTGGATTGATTACAGGCATCACTCTGTTGATCGGGCTTGGGTTTGTCTTGGTGCAGGCAGTGGGGCGTTTGGCCAATCCCGAGCCTGTCTATGTGCCCGGCATGATTGGCCTGGCTATCCTCGGTATCGTATTCAATGGTGCTGCTGTGTTGCGGTTGAAAAAAGGGCATTCGTTGACTGAAAAATTGGTCAATTGGCACCTGATTGAAGACACTTTGGGATGGATGGGCGTTCTAGTGGGAAGTGTGGTTATGGCGATTTGGGATTTGCCGATTATCGATCCCATGCTGTCCATTTTTATTTCACTGGCGGTGCTGTGGAATGTTGGGCGCAACTTGGTAAAAGTGTTTGCGGTGCTGTTACAGGCAGTCCCCGAGGGCTTCGATACCGAAACATTCGAGCAAAGTGCACAACACATAGAGGGCATCCACTCTTTACACCACGTTCACTGCTGGACGGTCGATGGTGAAAGCCATGTTCTCAGTGCGCATTTGGTGCTCGATGAAAATGTGGGCAATGTAGCCGCGTTAAAAAGGAAAGTACGTGCGTTGCTCGATCCCAAGCGTTTTGAACATGTCACCCTTGAAACTGAGAGCATTCATGATGATTGTCCGCAAAAGGACCGCTCGGTTTGACGCAACGGGTCAGAGCAGTAAATAGTTGTGTCGATGTATCCGCATCATCGATGCAATGGTGGTGACGGCAACCACGCTAATCCTGTCACTGGAATTGCTGGGTTGTCGTGTAATTTTTTCAATTCCTGGGAGATAAAAGTAAACAGGTTGTTAAACAGCACACGACTGTGGTGTATAAATTGCAGATTTTTTTGAAGACGGCTTGCCAAGTGCTCTCATTAGTACATGATTGCAGCATTTAATGCCAAACTTGAGACCTCGATTGCAAGGGTTCCCAAAAAATGACGGATAGCTGCTTAACTGAACGATTTGCTGGGGCACATTTGCATTGCTCAAACTGTCGAAAGGGTCTTTTTTTGTTTAGGGGAAAAAATGAAAAGCCATCTAAAAATCATCTTACACATAACTTTTGGAGCTGTATTTGGCTCTTTGCTAACGTTATTTTCAATCGGGCCCTTCCTGGTGGACGATCGCCTTGCTGATATTGAGACAGCGGTTGAAGGCGTAGTTGACAACAACGAAAGGATTGAAAGCCGACTCGATTCCCAAATCGAACGTTTTACGCACAGATACGATTCAGTGAGCAGTCGGCTTATGATTTTAGAGTCGGGAGAATGGACAAACGAGGACACCGAGGCTCTGTTGGGACAGGTTACATCGACGCAAAAGGAGTTTATTCAGGACAGTTGGGGGGTCAATGTTGGTGAATTTTACACCGACCACGACTACACGTATTTCAGAGAAAACAATCAAGCGTCTGATGCCGTTGAGAATTTTGCATTGAGTGAAGTGTTTCTCAGACTCAAGTCAAAATTGTATGAGGCAGATGAGAAAGTATTTAATGATTTGGTCGAAAAGGTCCGTTTGCGTTATCAGAAAACCTGGACGGAAGCAGGAGGGATTACTCGGGAAGCGCAGACGGCTTCCGGCCAACAAGCCCAGAGGGATATTGCCGATGCGATTGCTGGCTTCCTCGAAGATGGGCGCTCAGACCCCAAAACATTAAGTAATCGGTAATTGCAACTACCGCAAGACTGTGCAGTTAATCGATCCGCACAGATGGCTCTAGAATTGACAAATTGTTGCGGCAGCGAGGTTCGGCCGACTGTTCCTGCCGGTCCTCAGCTAAAGGGGTGCTGTGAGCCCACCGAGCCCGGTATGGAAGCTGACCCCGAGGTGTCCAAGCGCATTTGGATTCGCTTGGGAATTGCTTTGGTCATTGCCGGGCAGGGCATGATGTTGAGCTTGGGATTGAACACGTTAGACACTCCGCTCGACCCCGGACGAACAGCGTATTGGTGGTTGCATGGGATTTTAATCGCTTCGTCATTGGCCGTCATCGGGTTATTGGGCAAGCCTTTGTTCGTAGAAACTTGGAACAGCTGGGTGCGGCGGCGCATCACCGTGGAAGCCTTGTTCCTTTTAAGTTTTATGGGGGCTTTAGGGGGATCGCTCGTAGCTACGTTTACGGGTGTAGGAGATGTGTATTACGAAGTTGTTGCGATTGTGATGTGCGTCTATACAGTGGGTAAGTCAATAACCCGAATGAGCCGTAAGCGTGCGTTGGCCGCAGCAGAAAAGCTCCGTGAAGATTTTCAACAGGTGACCATTTTAACATGCTGCGGACATTTGCGGAAAATCGATTTGAGTGAAGTACAGGCCGATACGCAGGTGATTGTCGCTCCCGGTGAGCCTGTCGCGGTCGATGGCATCATCGTTTCCGGTCGTGGCTTTGTCCTGGAGACCGCGATGACGGGTGAGCCCCTGCCGGTGGTCAAACATGCAGGCGACCGCCTTTTGGCCGGAACGTATTCGGTGGATGGTCGTTTTGAAGTGCGGCCAGAGCACTGGCGAGGCGATCGCCGTTTGGACGAAGTGCTGCACACGGTCGAGTCTGCTCGCTTACAGCCCTCCACACTGCAAGTTCATGCTGATCGGATTGTGCAGTGGTTTGTTCCTCTGGTAACAGGCATCAGTTTGTTGACCTTTGCTGTGTGGATAATTGTGGGAACGTGGGCAGAAGCTTTGTTCAACAGCATGGCGGTGTTATTAGTTGCCTGTCCTTGCGCATTGGGGCTGGCGACGCCGATTGCAGTATGGTCGGGTCTGCATCGATTGGCTAAGTTGGGGATGGTTGCTCGTAGTGGCCATTTTCTCGATGCTTTAGCCAAAGCGGACTTTGTGGTTTTTGACAAAACCGGTACCCTGAGTGAAGAGGATTTGGTCGTTGCAGAGCTCTCGTTGCCATTTGCCGATGAGGAGCGCCGCCGAGAACTTTTGCAGGCTGTATTAGCCGTAGAAATGGAACATTCGCATCCAGTTGCACGTGCTTTGTGCGGATTCGCGCGACAGCAGTTGGGGACGACAAATGCGCAGGTGACCGTGCAATCCATGCAGATACTGCCGGGGCTGGGAGTGCGCGCACAGCTGCAGAACGCGAGGGGGCACACACAGGTGCTGGCGATCGGCAGTGAAGCTCTCGTCGCTGACGGTGACCCGTTTGTATCACAGCTTCCGCCAGCAGCGGGGAGTGGCAAGCGGCGGATTTTTGTGGTTTTGGATGAACAATTGGTCGGTGTTTTTCAACTCAAAGAAAAGTTGCGAGCGGGCACACGTGAGGTGTTTGCTGCCGTGCGTTCCCTCGGTCTCAAAGGGGCCATCCTGACAGGCGATCCTGAACCCGAGTGGACATCTGTCGATGGTGTCGAAGTAGAGTTTGGACTGAGCCCGCAGGCCAAGACCGAGCGCGTGCGGGCGTTGCAGGCGGCCGGCAGCGAAGTTATTTTTTTGGGAGATGGGATCAATGATTCAGGTGCAATGTCAGCGTGCGCGGGATCCATTGCCATGGCCGGCGGCTCGGCCTTGACGAAATCGACTGCCGCTTGCGTTTTACTGGGGAATACCTTGGAGAGTTTGCCCAAAGCAATCGAAATTGCGCGTAATATATTTGGTGCGATTCGCGGCAATATGATTTTTGCCCTTACTTACAATATTGTCGGTATGGCGCTCGCCGCTTGTGGGGTTTTGCATCCGATAGTGGCCGCTTTGTTAATGGTCGGTTCGAGTATCATTGTGTCGCTGCGTGCATCCCGATCTGCGCTTGTGTAGATTTGCAACCCCCTCTTTTTTTCAAAGGCCGCATCGACAAGCGACTCGTCGTAAACCATTACGCCGGCAGCCATCAAGCAGGGTGCAGAGATAGCGCACGGTAGAAAATTTAATCTCGACTTTTCTATTGCCAACCGGGAAACGGTTGTTTCTATTTTGCAGTTTACGCTACACATTCTATTCTAAATTCCCACATCTACTCAAGTTTTCGACATCCCATAGAACCTAATGGACTTCATAAGGAGGTCTTGTATTTTGTTGGGTGTTCGGTTGCAGCGGAGAAGTTGTGAATTTTCTGTTGAATTAAGCGCTGGAATTTTATTCATAACAATGCTTTTCATGTTACAGACTAAAACAAATCGTAAAACATTTCTGCAGGGCCTGGGGTTCACGGCCATTGCATCCTTCTTTTTAATTCGCAAAAAGAATTCGCCAGGCACCGATTCTGCACAGCGATCACACCCATCTGCGAAGTTACCGTTGGTAGCACGCAAAGCACCTAGAGCAATCGCTCGTGGAAATCGTATGGCCTGAATGAACGGTGAGTAATACCCGTTGATTGGCTGGTTTGTTCCTAAAGATTTTAGTTTTTATAACATGGCAAATATTTTTCCGAAGTGGTCGAATACGGTTCCGTTGAAGTTGGTCGTTGCTTTGACATTAATTGGAGCGGCGGTAGTGGCCGGCATCACCTATTACGCTACCCCAAAGTATTTGCGGGTGGGCTATGAACCGGTGCAGCCAGTTGCCTTTGACCACAGCCTGCATGTCGGTCAGTTGGGCATGGATTGTCGCTACTGTCACACCTATGTGGACCGGTCTGAACATTCCAATGTTCCGTCTTCTGGCACGTGTATGAGCTGTCACAGTGTCATTAAGGCCAATAGCGACAAGTTGAAACCGATTCGCGATAGCTACGCATCGGGCGAACCGGTGCCATGGGTGAGAATTCACGACACACCCGACTATGTATATTTCAATCATGCTGCTCAGGTGAACCGAGGGGTTAGCTGTGTGCATTGTCACGGGCAGATTAATGAGATGGAAGAAGTGTATCATGCTGAGCCGCTCAGTATGGCATTTTGTTTGGAATGTCACCGCAACCCTGAGCATTTTATTCGTCCCGTAGATAAAGTTACGGACTTGACCTGGAAACCTGAGAGCAAAGAAGCCCAGTTGGAAATGGGTGAACAATTTGTTCACGATTGGAAGATCACTCCTCCGGAGAGTTGCTCCGGCTGTCACCGATGAAACGCATATTTAAACATCCGAAACCGACCGATAACGACGTAGTTGGGCCGAACTACTGGCGCAGTCCCGACGAGTTAGCGGGGGATCCTCGTTTCGACACTTGGCTGCATCAAGAATTCCCATCCGGGGCTGCCGTTGCCGAAGAAGGCGACCGTCGGACATTTTTGAAGCTGATGGGGGCTTCCTTCGGCTTGGCTGGGCTGGGACTGTCTGGCTGCCGGATGCCCAAAAAATATATTTTACCGTATTCCAAACAGCCCGAGAACATGATCCCGGGTGTCTCGACGTATTATGCATCCTCGCAGCCGGGCGCAAAAGAGCATATCCCGCTGGTGGTTGAGACGCATCAGGCACGTCCGACCAAGATTGAAGGCAATCCCAGTTATGCTGGGTTCGGTGGGGGAACCAATGGCTATGCCCAGGCGAGTGTGCTCGATTTATACGATCCCGACCGTGCACGCAAAAGCGCATCTAAACAAGCAGGGACACTGTCACGGGGCGCTGCACTCGACGAATTTATTGCCGCGCACAAAGCGTACGTGCCCAAGCAGGGCAAGGGGCTCGCTATTTTAGCTGAAGCTTCGTCCTCGCCCACACGCGCACGTTTAGTTGCTGAATTGAAGAAAAAACTGCCACAGACGATCTGGGCAGAATATGAGCCAGTCGATAGCAGCAATCCCGAGGCAGCTCTGGCAGCACTTGCGGGCAAGCGTCTACGCCCGCTTTACCACTTAGACAGGGCAAAACGTATTTTGTCGCTCGACGCAGATTTTGTAGCAACTGAGCCAGGACACCTCAAATACGCTCGTGATTTTGCCAAAGGCCGCAAGATTCTCAACAGCTCTGAGGCCGGTAAAATGAATCGCTTGTATGCGGTTGAAAGCAATTTTACGTTGACTGGGGGTATGGCGGACCACCGCTTGCGTGCAGCTACCAGTCATATGCCGGCATTTGCGGCGTTGATGGCCGCCGAGTTGCTATCCATGACTGGCGGCAGCCAGGAGTTAATTGCAGTTCTGAAAAAACAGGGAACCGGGCTGAAGGTCGATCAAAAATGGCTAACGGAATGCGCCAGGGATCTGTATAAAAATAGAGGTGAGGCAGTGGTTTTTGCTGGTGCGCATTTACCGCTTGAAGTCCACGCTTTGGCTTATGCTATGAACCAAGCGCTCGATGCCGAAGGTAAAACAGTTACCTACGTGCAATTGCCAGATGTGGACAGCGCGTCCATTACGACCCTCGCAGAAGCCATCGAAGCCGGTCAAATTGACCAGTTGTTCGTATTAGGCGGCAACCCGGTCTACAATGCACCTGCTGATTTGGATTGGGCCGCACTCCAGAGCAAAGCCGGTAAGGTCGTAAGATGGGGCTATCATGAAGACGAGACGGCCGTCGACGCAGACGTATTTGTTGCGGCTACGCACTACCTGGAGTCATGGGGAGATGGGCGGACCATGGACGGTGTTTATGTTCCCGTTCAACCGATGATCCTGCCGCTGTTTGACGGTATCAGTGAGCTTGAAGCAGTCGCCCATTTGGCGGGCGTCGCATTTGAGGATGCGCAAGGCTATGATTTGGTGCGTGCCACGTTCAATGCTATCGCTGGAACTGCGGATCAGCTTGCATTTGACCGTTGGTTGACGGAAGGCGTGCTTCCTGAGTCCGAATTTAAAGTAGCTGTCACTGCCATCGCACCCGCGAATGTGGTCAAGTTCGCAGCGGGTCAAGCAATGGCAGCGCAGGTGCTGAGTAAAGACCGTCTCGAGCTGAGAATCGTCCCGAGTTATCACACTTACGATGGCCGTTACAATAACAACGGCTGGTTGATGGAAGCACCCGATCCATTGAATAAGCTTTCTTGGGACAACGCCGTGTGCATCAGTCCGCAATTGGCTGAAGAGTTGGGCTTGTTGGCAAATCCGATTAAAATGGATCGCGATGGCAATCTCCGCATGAATGCCAATCAATTTGACACCGGTAGAGAGCAGGCAAAGATCGTCGAGCTGCAAGTCGGAGATACGGTCGTCAAAGGACCGGCGCATATCCAGCCTGGATTGGCCGATTATACGGTGGTATTGTCGCTTGGCTTTGGCAGAACCGTTACCGGTCGCATCGGCACCGACAGTCGTCGGCCTGAAGCGCGCCCGCATGGATTTGACGTGTATCCTTTTGTCACGGCTGCCTCACCGTCGCTCGCCTTGAATGCGCAGATCAAAGTGACGGATGAAGTATACGAAATGGCGAACACGCAGGAGCACTGGTCTATGGAAGGCCGCGCTATCATTCGCGAAGCCAATGTCGAAGACTACGAAAAACACCCCAAGTTTGTCGACAAGATGGGCATGGAGTCACACTCGCCGCCTATCTATGGAAAGCATCAAGACAAGTCCGATCAATTTAAAGTAACTGAAATCCCACGGGGCGGCTCTGCTTATGAGACTCCAGAGTTCACCGGCGAGCAACAGTGGGGGATGAGCATCGATCTCAATACCTGCACAGGTTGTAATGCCTGTGTGATTGCCTGTCAGAGTGAGAACAATATTCCAATTGTCGGCAAAGATCAGGTCCTGCGCGGTCGCGAAATGCATTGGATTCGTTTAGACCGCTACTATTCCGACGGTCTAAACCCACAAGACAACAAAGAGGAGCGTATGCAGATCCCGCACGATCCGCAGGTCTCTTTTATGGGGGTTGCCTGTATGCACTGTGAGTTAGCGCCCTGTGAAAGCGTGTGTCCGGTCAATGCAACCGTGCACGATCAGGATGGACTCAATGTGATGGCCTACAATCGTTGTGTGGGCACGCGCTATTGTGCTAACAATTGCCCGTATAAAGTCCGGCGCTTTAACTTCTTTGATTACAACAAGCGCGATCAAAACGAATTGTACAAGGGCCCCTTGGGTGAGAAAAACGATGTCACCACTACGCAGATGCAGAAAAATCCGGACGTTACCGTGCGCATGCGTGGCGTTATGGAAAAGTGTACTTACTGCGTGCAGCGTATTCAGGAGGCCAAAATCGACCAGCGCACCAAAGCTAAAGACTCTGCCAACGTGAATGTCAAAGACGGCACCATCAAAACGGCTTGTCAGCAGGTCTGTCCGGTGGATGCCATTGTGTTTGGCGACGTTGCAGATGCCGCAACAGAAGTGTCCAGGATGAAGACATCCGACCGTGATTATTCAGTGCTGGGATATTTAAACATACGGCCACGCACAACGTATCTGGCCAAACTGCGTAACCCGAATATGGCGATGCCGGGTGCTCAGCAAATGCCACTGAGTCGGGTAGAATATGAAAACCGCTATGGCCATGCTAGCCATGGGGGTGACCATGGTGACGCGCATGCGAGTCCGTCATCCGCAAAGGCGCACCATTAACCTTTCATTCCGTTTTAATTCATAATTTTATCATTTCTAACATGGCATCAGCTGCATCAGACGCATCCATCGCAAACCCACAGGTTTTAAACAAGGTAAAGCCTCTGGATATGCCTCGGCGAGAGCTTGTTGAGAACAAACGCGATTTTCATTGGGTAACTGAGAAAATTTGTGGAATTGTTGAAGGAAAGACACCGATTTGGTGGTGGTTCCTGTTTGCCTGTTCCATTTTTTTGGCCTCATTCACTGGCATCGGCCTGGTTTACTTGGTAGCCAGCGGTGTTGGCGTGTGGGGGCTTGCCAACCCGGTCAATTGGGGGTGGGCGATTGTGAATTTCGTTTTTTGGATCGGGATTGGCCACGCGGGAACCTTGATCTCAGCGATTTTGTGTTTGTTACGCCAGAAGTGGCGCACGTCGATCAATCGTGCTGCTGAAGCCATGACGATTTTTGCGGTGATTTGTGCCGGTATTTTTCCAGTATTTCACACCGGACGTCCATGGTTTGCGCTGTTACCCGGATACCTTTTACCCGCACCGAACTCCAACTGGATTTGGCCGCAATTTCGTTCGCCGCTCGAATGGGACGTTTTCGCTGTGTCCACTTATGGCACGGTTTCTGTGCTGTTCTGGTATATGGGCATGCTTCCCGACTTGGGGGTGTTGCGCGACCGCGCCAAGGTGTTGTGGCGAAAATACTTTTATGGCATTCTGGCGATGGGCTGGCGCAATTCTAATCGCCATTGGCGCAACTATGAAATGGCGTATCTGCTGTTGGCTGGTCTATCCACCCCGCTGGTGCTGTCGGTTCACACCATCGTATCCTTTGACTTTGCTGCGTCCAATTTACCGGGTTGGCACACGACGATTTTCCCGCCGTACTTCGTAGCCGGTGCGATTTTTTCCGGTTTCGGTATGGTGCTTACACTGATGTTGCCCTTGCGCGCCGTTTACGGTCTGCACGATCTGATCACGCAGTATCACATCGATTGCATGTGTAAGATTATTTTGGCTACCGGCACAATGGTTGGTTATGCTTATGCCATGGAGTTCTTCATCGCCTGGTATGGTGCGAATCCGTACGAGGGGTTTGCGTTCGTGAATCGTGCATTTGGCCAGTACGCGTGGGCGTATTGGATCATGATTTCATGTAACGTGATTTCACCGCAACTATTTTGGTTCAAGTGGATCCGTGAGCGGCATTGGTTGGTCTGGATCATTTGCGGATTCGTGAATTGCGGCATGTGGTTCGAACGTTTCGTCATCACCTGTACGTCGTTGGCCAATGACTTTTTGCCTTCGAGCTGGGGATATTACTCACCGACCATTGTCGATATCTTCACGTTTTTCGGCACCTTTGGCTTGTTTTCAACGCTGTTTTTATTGTTTATCCGGTTCTTACCGTTGATGCCGATTGCCGAGATCAAGGCGGTGATGCCGCAAGCGGATGCACACGGTGACCATGGAAAAGGAGAGCATCACTAAAATGTCTAAAGAAAAGAAAACTTACGGTCTGGTTGCCAGCTTTAAGGAGACTCCTAAATTCTTTCACGCGGCTGAACAGGTTCGCGACGCCGGATTTAAAAATTGGGACTGTTACACACCTTTTCCTGTGCACGGCTTGGATGCAGCGATGGGGTTATCGCGTTCAAAGGTTCCGGTAATGACGCTCCTCGGTGGTATCACTGGATTCACTACCGGAGTATTGCTCACATGGTACATGAACAAAGTCGACTATCCATTGGTCGTTGGTGGTAAACCGCTGTGGAGTCCAATTTTTCCATTCCCTATCATGTACGAGTTGACCATTTTATTGGCTGCTTTTGGCACTTTGGGCGGCATGTTTCTATTTAATTTGTTGCCGCGGCATAACCACCCTGTCTGGGAATATGAAGATTTCGGCAAATCATCGGACGATACGCTCATGATTGTTATCGAGAAAAAGGATCCGCAGTTTGATCCAGAGAAAACCAAAGCCTTTTTAGAAGACATCGGCGGAGAGAACATCGAATTTATCAAGGTCTAACATGCGTTACTTTTTGGGCATACTTTTATTTATTATCATCGCAGTGGTGTCTCTTCTCGGATTTCGTGGAAGTAAGTCGACCGAGCCGCCGCTGTGGGTGTTCCCGGATATGGATATTCAGCCAAAATATCTCCCGCAGGGCAAAAACGACTTTTTTGAAGACGGTCGCAACGACAGGCCGACACCGGCGGGCGTGGTGATACGAGGGCAAACAGATGATCTGAAAAATGTGTTTTCTCCCGATTACAATTACGCAGTCGCGGAGAACCCAAGCCTTTACAGTGGTGAAGATAATCAAGGGAATTGGTATCGTGGTTTTCCGATAGAAGTTACTCAGGAGTTGATGGACTTGGGTGAGGAAAAATACACTATTTTTTGTCAAGTGTGTCACGGTGCCAGTGGCAATGGGAATGGTATCACCAAATCGTATGGTATGGTGGCAACCCCCACTTATCATGATGACCGTCTGCGGGATATGGCCGAAGGCGAAATTTATAATACCATTGTGCACGGTAAGAACACAATGATGCCTTATGGATATAAACTTCGCATTGAAGAACGTTGGGCTATCGTGGCATATGTGCGTGCGCTACAACTTGCGAATAATGCATCCGTCGAGGATGTCCCAGGAGAATTTAGGTCAGAGCTAGGACTATGAGTGCATCAGCAGCTACATCAAACATTTCAACATCGACTGCTTCAACAGGCGGATTCAAGAAAAATCTACCGCTCATCATCGGTATTGCTGGACTGGTCATTGCAGTCCTGGGCATGCTTGTGGGCATGGGGGGAGAGCATCCGACCAGCCGCCCTGGAGTGAGTTTGTTGTTAGGATTCAGTTTCTGGTTTGCGGTCCTGATCGGCATGTTGTTCCTGATTCAAATGTGGTATCTGTTTGATGCCGGCTGGTCGGTGATTGTGAGACGGCAGTTGGAACATATGATAGGCGGGTTTCCGTTGTTGGCTGGCATCTTTTTATTAGTGCTGTTCGTCCCCATGTTAGTGAGTGATAACACTGGGGTTATGTGGAAATGGCTCAACCCTTCACAGGATTACCACGGCACACCCATTTCTGAGGATGCTTTGTGGCTGGCAAAGAGTGAGTACTTGAACGCATCTTTTTTTTACATCCGGGTGGTTTTGTATTTTGCGATTCTTTCCGGGATCGCTGCGCTGTTGAGGAAGTTTTCTTTCCGCAATGACCATCAGCCAAATGTTGCGAATGTCTCTGCTGCACGCAAGATGTCGGCACTTGGGATCATTTTGACAGCCCTGGTCACTACCTTCGCAGCTTTTGATTTTTATATGAGTCTTTCCTATCATTGGTTTTCGACCATGTATGGGGTATGGTTTTTTACCGTTTGTATGCGCACGGGCTTAGCTGCAACGATATTGCTCTGCAATTATCTGGCGTTTGCAGGACCGTTGAAAGGGATATACCGGCAGCCACACAATTACCTGTTAGCCTGCTTGAGTCTGGCGTTCACTGTTTTTTGGGCTTATATTTCTTTTTCACAGTATTTCCTTATATATAATGCAAACATTCCTGAAGAAACTTTTTGGTACAATTTGCGTGAATTGGCGCCCAATGGCGACAAGAGTCAATGGTGGTATGTGAGTTTAGTGCTGATTTTCTGCAACTTCTTCATTCCCTTTTTGATGTTACTGTTTTACAAAACAAAAGTGGTCATCAAACGGCTGTTGTTTATTCAGGTCTGGATCTTGGTTTTTTGTCTTTTGGATCTGTATTTTAATATCGTTCCGAACAAGGTACACGCTGACAATCCATACGGTTATGACATTGTTCCCTTTCTAAGCGGTCACATCTTTTTTGATTTAGCTGCTGTAGTTGGAGTGGGGGGCATTGTTATCTGGGCAGGCCTGCGGAGCATGCAGAAAACAGAACCCATCCCGATTCACGATCCACGTATCCAGGAGTCGATTCATTATTCTGAATAAATTTTCCAGTAATTAAGGAAGCAATTAAAGCCATGCAACACGACCACATAGAGCAACCGTCTACATCCAATTATACGCTATCTATATTGGGGGCCTTAGGCAGTCTATTATTGTTCTTATTTATCATATTCATCGCTTATTTGCCGAACCGTCCAGAGCCGGTGAATGCTCAACTCATCCAACAGCGAACCGACCAGTTGGCGACCATACAAGCCGAGCAAAAGGATCTCACCACAGGGTATAGCTGGATCAATCAAGAGGAGGGCGTGGTGCGTATTCCTGTAGAGCAGGCCAAGCGCATCGTGGTGAACCGGCTTAATGAAAAGTAACCATTGAAAGTCTAGTTATGGTTGAGTGGAGTGTTTCTTTAGTGATTATTTTTCTGCTCGGCGGATTGTTTTTTGCTTCCGCCGTTTATGCTTTGTATTGGGCAGCCAGCCATAAGCAGTTCCAAAATTTTGAAAAAGGTGCCAAAACTATTTTCACCGAAGAAGAACCACTAGGTGTTCGGACGGACTTTTTCCCCGGTAAGACGGAAAAAGGGCATATTCCACCGAGTTCCTATCGTAATCCTCCATCTAATTAATGTCATTCCTCACCTCATTCATATCATCGCTGAGTGCCAGTAAATTCGTGGCAGACCCCAATAAGGTGCCATTGAGTCATATCGATCAGTCGATGCGTTTACCGGCGATTTTGTTTTTAGCCTCATCAGTTTTGTGGTTACAGGCAGGAACAGTGTTCGCACTGATGGCTTCGATAAAATTGCACACGCCTGAATTCATGGCGAGTAGCGAGTGGTTGACGTTTGGTCGTATGCGGGTCGCGCACTTAAATGCGATGGCGTATGGGTGGGCAAACAATGTTATTTTTGCAGTGGGCCTCTGGGTGATGGCGCGTCTGTGTCGCTGTTCCGTCAAGCACGGTGGCGTTATTCTGATCGCGGGTATTTTTTGGAATATCGGGGTGACGATTGGCATTTTCGGGATTATTAAGGGCGACATGACTTCGGTGGAATGGTTAGAAATGCCTACGTATGCGACGCCTTTATTGGCATTTGCATACGCCTTGATTGGAATTTGGGGCATTATCTGTTTTCGTTATCGTCAAGTAGAGCATGTTTATGTCTCGCAGTGGTATATTCTGGCAGCTATCTTCTGGTTTCCATGGCTCTACATGGTTGCGCAAATGATGATCCTGTGGTTTCCGGCGCGTGGCACCGTCCAAGCCATCACCAATTGGTGGTTCGCGCACAATGTGTTGGGATTGTGGTTTACGCCGATGGCACTGGCAGCTATTTATTACTTTTTGCCCAAAGTATTGGGGCGTCCTATCCACAGTTATTATTTGAGTGTGTTGGGGTTTTGGTCACTTGCATTGTTTTACAATTGGGCCGGTGTCCACCACCTGATCGGAGGACCTATCCCCGTCTGGTTGATTTCTGCTGGAATTGTCGCGAGCGTCATGATGGTCATTCCGGTGATTGTAACGGCTATTAACCACCACCTGACCGCTGTTGGCTATCCCAAAGAAGTGTGGCAGAGCCCGACCTTACGGTTTATTGTGTTTGGAGCGATGTCGTACACCCTCGCCAGTATGTTTGGTTCAGCTATGGCCCTGCGGTCCGTCAATGAAGTCACGCACTTTACGCATTTCACCGTTGGTCACGCCCACCATGGCGTGTATGCCTTTTTCACCATGGTCATGTTTGGCAGTATTTACTTTATGATGCCGCGTCTGTTGCAGCGTGAGTGGCCATCGGCAAGCTTGATTCACATTCATTTCTGGGGCAGTGCATTGGGCATCGGTATCATGTTGGTCGGCTTACACGTTGGTGGCTGGTTGCAAGGGTTGCAAATGAATGACCCGTCGATTGATTTTCTGGACGTAGTGACCAATACCATCCCGTGGCTGTTTTCACGGTCGGTTTCGGGGTGTCTTCTAGCTATCGGGCACCTGGCCTTTTTTGTGAATTTCTTTTGGATGCTCCTCGGTGGTAAAGCAACTGAATTTAAGGGTCCCACCTTGCTGGGGGACATGCCTACTAAGGAAGGGATGCGTGCATGAAGAATTTACCTTTATTGTTCTGCGGGATTTTCTTTTGTTTAGCGTTTTCATGGATGGGGCTGATTTTAAGCAGTCATCTGCAGTATGGAGACTTGCAACCCATGACGGCCAACTACGCGCAAGATGACGAAGGGCGCCTAATGAAAGGAGTTCCAGAAGAAGGGGAGCCGCTTTATCCCCAAGCTCCGGTTGGATTGGCAGCCCAAGGCAAGTTAGAGTATATCAGTCACGGATGTATGTATTGCCACTCTCAGCAAGTGCGTCGTAAAGGTTATGGCGCCGATTTCGAACGTAACTGGGGAAATCGACAAACGGTGCCGCGTGATTATATTTTGCAGGATCGGGTCTTGCTGGGGACGTTGCGCACGGGGCCGGATTTGATGACGGTTGGCAATCGCTTGTCGAGTGCGGATTGGCATCACTTACACCTGTACAATCCGAAGATCACCTCGGACGGGAAATCCATTATGCCCCCCTATGCATTTTTGTATGAGGTTCGGAAGATTGGGGATAAGCCCGCTCCGAACGCATTGAAAGTTCCCGCGACCTTTCCGGAGTATCAGCCGCCGGCAGGTTATGAGATCGTGCCTACGGAACGCGCTGAGAGTTTGGTGGCTTATTTACTGAGTCTGAAACTGGATTACGAATTGCCGGAGTCGAAGTTTTCCGAGTGATAAGATATTTTTAAAATGGCTAAGAGTAATAAATACACCGAAGAGCAAGCACCGGGACCTGGACGTCAGTCGCGTGAAACGGTTGAACAGGCGGCTTATGAGGACGAGAATTTGGTGGATGTGCACGCTCAGGTAAGTCGTGAGAAAGAGGAACCGACTGAGGGGTTTTCGCCCATACCCATTTTTATGCTGTTCTTATTTGGTGCGCTGATTTTCTGGGGAGGTATTTACGTAACGAAGTACTCAGGTGGTTTCCAAGAAGATGTATTTGATCCCAATCGCGTCCCCGGAGCGGAATTGGCTCCGCCGCCGGAGATTCCATTTGAGGAAAAAGTCGCTAAAAAAGGTGCTCGTATTTACAGCCAGTGTGCAGCTTGCCACCAAACAAATGGCATGGGGCTTGCCGGAGTTTTTCCGCCTTTAGGCGGGTCGAAATGGGTGAATGGCGATGAGCGCCGCATCGTGAATATCTTGCTGTGGGGCTTGAATGGCCCGATCGAAGTTGCCGGTAACGAATACAATGGCAACATGCCGTCGTATAACAGTATGAAGGATGAGGATATTCGGATTATTGCCAGTTATGTGCGTACTCATTTTGGCAATGACTCAGGTTTTGTGGGCGAGGGTGTGGTCGAAGCTGTAAGGGAGGAGACCAGCGGTCGCGGTGGTCCCTGGACGGGCGAAGAGTTGTTAGCACTGTATCCGCTTGAATAAAAACCGTAACCGTTCAAAATAAGGCCCATCTGTTAGCCCGGATATTTCACCAGAGTCGCAGCAGAATGGTTCAGGTCTAGAAAATAGCAGTGCCTAACGCAGCAGTGCGGATGGAGTTGGGAAGACACCTCGCAAATTCGCATGGCAAGTTGCATGTTGCTATTGTCGGTCATGGGCGATTATGCTCGATGAGTGGCGAGATGTTTGGGCTAGCTGTGAATTGTGTATAAAATCAGCTACGGGCAGCGGTTGTCACGCCATACTACCGAAAGGGCTTAAAAACAATGGACGGGCTGAGTTGAACGCGCCTGTCCGCTTCACTGGCAATCTGTTCAAATCGAGGTTTTATTAACCGCTAACGTTAGAGTGGAGGCGCGCCATAGGGGTTGCCTCTCACGATTGATTGTTTTCGACGTTCCTTTGGTTGATTGGTGTAGGATCTGCAAATGCTTACCTTCTTCTCTTTCTAATTCCTTTTTGTCCAAAGACGGTAAGTTAGCACTGTAGTGACTAGAAGGGCAAACGCCATAATCCATCGGTGGAAAAAGCTGTATGGACCATATAGCTCACCGAAAGTAACTGTCTCATCAGCGATTGCTTTATGATATTCATGATGCAATCCACGATCACAAAAGAAAAAAGCAATCCACAGTGCCAATACCAGTGCGCTAAGATTTTTATTCATTTTTTTTCTCGAACTGCGATGTTCGCTGGACTTAAATCCAGCCAAACGGTATGCAAGTCAATGTTTTGTGGAGTCATGCAGCACGTTTGAACTCAATTTGCCACGATAGGGCAACTGTGCGATCACTCAGGATCAAAAACACCGATGGATGTAGAAGATGCGCCGATGGCATCATTAAAATTTTTCGTCGGCCGATTGGTCCGAATATTGGTCAGATCGCCTTCGTCATTGTCTTCGACCATACTGCTCTTCCATTCAACGTGTGCATCGAGGAAAGCGACATGTCCGCCCTCTTCTCCCCAGACACTCTTGTCGGATTCGCCTTCGCCGATTGCTTTTTCAACCCAGAAACCGTCGGTTCCCAGTCCGCGTGTCCACAGCAACGGCGTTTTTGCAGCGGGCGCACTTTTAGGCATGCCGTAAACAACACTCCAGGCGAGGGTAGTGCCAGTGAAGTCTGGGTCCACACCCCTGTCACCGGTACCCGGAGCGAGAACGGTGTTGGGATATTCCAAGGGGGCAGCATTATCAACTTCAATATACCAAATCGACGGGTCATCCAACCCTCCTGCATTGGCTAAAACACCGGCCCAATCATAAATGTCCGTTGCTTCACGGGGATTCGTTTTGGTGCGGAAAGCGTTCCCTTTTCGAATATTTCTGCCCTCCATTGCATACGTGTTGTAGGCCATCGCGATTTGCCGAGCGTTGCTTTGCGCTTTGGCCTTTTCAGCCTTCTCTTGTGCCTTGAACACCCCGGGGATGATGATAGTAGCCAATATGCCAATAATTGCGATCACAGTGAGAAGCTCAACCAAAGTAAACCCTTGGCGACTGAATGTTTTGATGTATTTGTTCATATGGACTTGCGGCTAAATACTAGACGTTTTGGGTTGTAGGAAATTTATAAGACGCACACTGAAGACACCTATTTGATATTGTCTCAAACAATTATATATCACTTCCGAGGGATGAAAAGCCCTATTTAGCACAAAATTTTAGATAAATCGTCTTTAACCATACACTTGCTTTAGAATGTGTACGCTTTAGACAACGACGAAAATGTTACCGTCAAACACATGGCTACTCAAGCAAACAGGGTTCCGCAATAAGGGAACCCTGCTTGTCGTAAAAATGACTGTAATTTTGGGTCAATAAGGAAGTGGGTATGTGTTGGTCAATTCCAGCGAAATAGCTTTGGCTTTGGTAATGGCAGCCTCCTCCTCTGGATGCGACAGCACCATATCAATCGCTTCAGCAATTTTCAGCATATCTCCTTCTTTCATTCCGCGTGAAGTCACAGCGGGCGAACCGAGGCGGATACCACTGGTTTGAAAGGCACTGCGCGATTCACCGGGTACCGTATTGCGATTGGCGGTGATACATGCTTTTTCCAACGCCAATTGTGCTTGTTTGCCTGTCAATTCCGGGTGGCTCGGTCGCAGGTCAATGAGCATGAGGTGGTTATCAGTGCCGCCACTAACGATGTGATACCCCTTGTCGACGAGTGCTTGAGCCAATGCTGCAGCATTTGCAATCACCTGCGCTTGATATGCTTTGAATTCAGGTTGGAGTGCCTGCCCGAAACAGATAGCTTTTGCAGCGATAACGTGCATCAGTGGCCCGCCTTGCGTGCCGGGGAAAACAGCTGAATCAATCTTCTTTTTCCATGCCTCCGTGCATAAAATCAACCCACCACGCGGTCCACGTAAGGTCTTGTGAGTCGTCGTTGTTATGAAATCTGCATGGCCAACGGGTGAGGGGTGCAGACCGGTTGCGACCAGTCCTGCAATGTGTGCGATATCTGCCAGCAACAGGGCTCCGCATCCCTTGGCAATTTTGCCCATGCGCGCAAAATCAATTGTCCGCGCGTAAGCTGAGGCACCCACCGTTATCATCTTTGGTCGCTCGCGCTGAGCCGTTTTTTCGAGTGCATCGTAGTCAATTAAGCCATCTTCCAGGCCAACGCCGTAGTTGACGACTTCAAAAAGCTTCCCAGAGATGTTCATGGGGTGACCGTGGGTCAGGTGCCCGCCGTGCTCAAGGCTCATGGTCAGAATTTTATCACCGGCTTCAAGGCTGGCCATGTAAACCGCAGTGTTGGCCTGGCTGCCGGAGTGCGGTTGGACGTTGGCATGTTCGGCACCAAACAATTCCTTTGCCCTTTCGATTGCAAGCGTTTCTACCACATCTACGTGTTCACAGCCGCCATAGTAGCGTTTGCCCGGGTAGCCTTCGGCATACTTGTTGGTCAATACACTACCGGTTGCCTCGATAATTGCTGGCAGCGTGAAATTTTCTGAGGCAATTAATTCGATGTGCGTTTGTTGGCGTACCCGTTCATCTGCTATAGCTTGAGCTACAGCGGGATCGAGGTCTTGAATAGAAGACGGATTTAAGGGTGTTGTGTCTGTGATCATAATTGAATGGTAGATTTTGGGTTCCCGATTGTGGATAAATACACCGACTAATCTTGTGTCTTGAAAGTTTCTAAGCCCGAAATTTTCTGCACGCGACGCTCGTGCCGACCGCCTTCAAAATCAGTCGATAAAAATATTTTTGTCAACCGTGTAGCCATGTAGGGAGTGTGGTATTTCCCTCCAAAACAAATGACATTGGCATTGTTGTGCAAGCGGCTAAAGCGTGCACCGTCTTCGTTGTGGGGCAGTGCAGCACGGATTCCATCCATTTTGTTGGCGCTAATGCAGATACCTATACCTGTCGTGCAGATCAGCACGCCGAAGTCAGCTGTTTTAGATTGCAGGTCTTTGCCCACGGCTTCCGCAAAATCTGGATAGTCGACGGACGCACATCCTTGGCAGCCGTGGTCCGTTACCTCGTGCCCCCATGCTTGGATGCTCACTTTCAGAGCATCTTTGAGATCAACGCCGCCGTGGTCGCTGCCGATTGAAATTTTCATGGTTTAAAGGGATTTAAGTTGCAAGTAATGAGCGATGTAGATCGACGATAAATGCTGTGAATAATGTGACAATGAAAGATAGAGCCCATTACTTGTACTCCCGCCGGAGGAAGTCCAGAATGCTGGGGATGGCTTCTACCATACTATCGCGACACGTTTCGTAGGCTACAAGGTTCATGCCATAGGGATCAGGGATTTCGATGTCTTGGCCAGGTTGCATTAATTCTCGAAAAAGATAAATGTGAGGCGTGGTTTTTTTAAACTGATATTCCATCAACATGCGATGGGATTCGGTCATGCACAATACGGCAAAAGATGTATCGATCATCGCTTGCGTCAGTGCCTGGCTCTTGTGTTCAGCAATATCCAGACCGACATTTTTGGCTGCCTTGATCGAGTTGACAGAGGCAGCGTCTCCGTTAAAAGCGGATACCCCGGCAGAAACCACTTCGATAGACTTGATGGGGTCCGGTTCGGCATCGATTGCATGTTTCAAAAGGGCTGCACCCATCGGGCTTCGACAAACATTCGCGGTGCAGATGACCGTTATCAGGTTTTTTTCCGGCATAATCTGATCTCTGAATGCTAAAATGGCAGGTCGCCCAGGATTTGTAAAGCGACAATGACATCAACGGCGCGTTGCAGGATTTTGTCATTCAGCAATGCCTCGCCGCTAGTGTGCTGTTCAGGGGCTGCTTGCTGGTCATCGCCATAGGAGAAACGGATCATATCCGTCACCTTGTAACCCTTATTGATGGCATAGTAACTCTGATAATCATCATCGGTGCGGACATCGATGGAGATGTTGGGAATCAAGCCGGTTTGCAGGATAGACTGACCGTTTTGAGGCAGCTTTTGCGCGACCAGTTTGTAGTAAGTAGGGGTGTCCCAGAATTTCTCGTAGATGCCGGTATTACCAGCGGTTGCTGTGCCGATGGTGGTTATTTTGTTTTCGGCCTGGAGGTCTGCGAGCTGAACTTCCCAGGGACCACTCGTTTTGTTGTTGAGCAAAACCATTATCGGGTAGTCGCGATCGAGGGCGTGCAGTGCGGCAATGTATTCGACTGTCTCTGCAGAAAACACATAACGCAGATCGAGGATCAATGCAGGGTTTGTGAGATATGCAAGTGAATCACTCAGATCGGTTGCGAAGTCATAGATGCGTATGTAAACGATATCTCGAGAGAGTTTTTCGATGACGGGAGCAATTTTAGCGTGGCTTGGAGCTGCGGGGAGTTCGGCTATGACTTGCTTGGGATACTGTTGGGCCAATCCCTGGAGGAAAATGGCTTCAGGAGTGGGGTGGGTGGCAAGCGAATCAGGTGTTGTGTAGAATTGCGCGGGGGCCAGCGCATCCGCAATTTCGAATGCTTGCAGCCATGTGCTGCAGAACATAAGCGCGAGACAGAAAAAGTGTTTGCCGTGCGTATTCACCCTTGCTCCGTCTCAGTCTCTGGTGAGTTGTCGATAACCGATATCGCGTCTGTAGTAGGCGCCGGCAAACGTGATGTGTTCGCATGCTTGATAAGTCAGGTCACGCGCTTGTTGCAGTGTGTCAGCAATGCCCACAACTCCCAACACGCGCCCGCCGGCTGTGACGCAATCACCCTTGTCAGTGCGTAGAGTACCGGCATGCACCACGGTGGTATTTGCGGATAGATGTTGAGGAAAATGAATAACATCTCCCTTACGATAACTACCTGGGTAGCCGTCGGCTGCCAACACAACGATCATTGCGTGCTTATCGGCAACTTTGACGACAGATGGATCGAGTTCACCTTTCGAACAGTCGAGCATCAGCTGTATCGGATCGTTTTCCAGGAGCGGCAGGAGAATCTGGCATTCCGGATCGCCGAAGCGAACATTGAATTCAACCACCTTTGGCTGGCCAGCTACAATCATGATACCGATATAAAGCGTGCCGCGGTAGTCAATGCCTTCATTGGCAAGTCCGGCTAAGGTTGGGGCAATGATGTCCTGGCTGATTTTCGCATGGATTTCGGGCGTAACGACGGCAGCTGGAGCATAGGCACCCATGCCGCCGGTGTTGAGCCCTGTGTCTCCTTCGCCAATGCGTTTGTGGTCCTGGCTCGCGGGCAATTGTACAAATTTTTGGCCACTGACCATCAACATGATGGATGCCTCTTCACCCTCCATGAAGGCTTCAATTAGAATTTCATGTCCGCTGTCACCAAACTTATTGTCCACCAGCATGTCACGCACGGCAGTTGCGGCCTCTGTGTACGCGTGGGCGATGATGACACCTTTCCCCGCAGCAAGCCCACTCGCTTTGATGACGATGGGAAAGGTCTGGTGTTGTAAATAGTTCAGCGCCGCGTCGATTTCAGTGAAGCTCTCGCCATTCGCTGTAGGGATCGCATACTTTTGCAAAAATTCTTTCGTATAGATCTTGCTTGCCTCCAGTCGTGCTCCGGCTTTTCCCGGACCATACGCTGGAATGTGAACTGCTTCAAGTGCATCGACGACTCCGAGGCTGAGAGGGACTTCCGGACCGACAATCACGAAATCGATGTGGTTTTCCCGGGCTAAGGTAACGGTCGCTGGAACGTCTGCAACATCCAGCGGCAAGCAAGTGACGTCCGCCTCCATACCGCCGTTGCCGGGGGCAGCGATAACCGTTTGCACCAATGGGCTTCGCAAGCACGCGTTGACGATAGCGTGTTCACGCCCGCCGGAACCTATGACAAGAACTCTCATGGAGTCAAAGTGTTCAATTCGGGGCGGAACGTGTCAAGGAAAGTAAATAAATCTAGCAATTTCAATAAAGCACACTACATATAAACAACTTACGGATGAAGCTTTATTTCATGGGAATCTGTGGCACAGCTATGGGCAATGCAGCTATTTTGATGCGTCGTTTGGGATACGACGTATGTGGAGCGGACACCGGTGTGTATCCGCCGATGTCTGAAATTCTGGCGGCAGCAGGTATTGCGGTGCTGGAAGGGTATGATCCTCAGCGTTTGCAAAAATTGCAGCCAGATAGAGTGGTGGTGGGCAATGTCATCAGCCGCGGCAATCCCGAGGTTGAATGGTTGTGGGAGACCCGCGCATTTCCGCATATTTCTTTACCGGCACTGTTGCACGAGTTGCTTTTGTCCAAACGCAAAAATATAGTGGTTACGGGCACGCACGGCAAAACCACCACTGCCACGTTGGCGGGGTATTTGTTGAGCCAAAATGGTTGCAACCCTGGATATTTAATCGGTGGTGTACCTGTGAATTTGCCCTCTGGGGCCGCGCCGGGCAACGAAACGGGGCCGTTTGTCATTGAAGGCGACGAATACGACAGTGCGTTTTTCGACAAACGCAGTAAATTCATCCACTATGCACCGCATTTGCTGGTAGTGAACAATCTGGAGTTTGACCACGCTGACATTTTTAGAGACTTGGCGGATATTATTCGCAGCTTCAATCATGTGCTGCGGATCGTTCCGCGTAATGGCTATGTTGTTTTAAATGGTGAGGATGACGCGGTGGCCCAACTGGATAAAACGACTTGGACACCAACTGTGCGTGTGGGGCAGGGCAAACATAATGATTTGAGGATTCGGGATTTTGTCGAGCACCGTGACGGTTCATCTTTCGAGTTGCTTTGGCAGGGAAAGTTGTGGTCGCGGGTAGAGTGGGGGTTATCCGGATTTTTCAATGCGCAGAATGCAGCCATGGCAGCACTCTCCGCAGGTTTGTTGCTCTACGGCGATACCCCCCAACATTTGCAGCTGAGTGGTCTCGAGCAGTTCAATGGAGTTCGACGACGTCAGGATAACGTGTATTCGAGTGATGCCTTGCAGGTTTTTGAAGACTTTGGGCACCACCCTACAGCAATTGAAAAAACCCTGACGTCCTTGCGCAATCGCTTTCCAGGATTTCAAGTGACTGCATGCTTTGAACCGCGCAGTAATACTGCCCGTACAGCCATCTTTCAAAATGAGTTTACCCACGCTCTCAATGTGGCGGATAGTATCTTTATCGGGCCTGTGAATCGTATGGATAAAATGGATACGGCCAACTGCTTAAACACCAAAGCCATGGCTGCCGATTTGGTGAATAGCGGTAAATATGCGATTGCTTGTGCATCGAATGCTGCTGTGCTGGACGAATTGCAGACGCATGTGAATGTCGAAAATCCAGCCGAAAAACACTTGGTGTGCTTTTTTTCTAACGGTTCGTTCGATGGGATTATGCGCCGCTATGTAACATCTGTACAGGAAATAATTCGTCAGTAGTCCGCTCAGGAGTGGGCGCTCCTTCTTTCGCTTTACGAACCTTGGAAGCGCAGGGAGCCCGTTCACGGGACGCCGCTAACGAATGTCCGTTGCTCCAATATTTACGGACTACATTTTCAAAACTAAAACACCTCGCCAACACTGAATCATTGGCATCGCTGTATTTCCCGAGCGGTTTGGCTAAAGTTCGCTGCGTCAAGATACTGTCCTACAAAAATAGGTGTATGGCTTAGTCGCAGGCGTAAAAATCTATCAGGGCTTTTACGCGGGGATAACTGGCTTTGCTCTTCTTTAAAATAAGGATGTTATGGCAGATCTTAGGACCCGCGAGCTGATTCAAGCCCCGAATTCTCGCGACAGTAGCTCAACAGAGCCTCAGCTGGCGGAGTTGACTGCAACGAATTATCCCGATATCGTAATCGCAGACATTGCTTGTGATGCAGATTACGACTATTTCGTCAGTTGTGGGTCAGATATCGACGCGACGGTTGAGCGTATAGAGTCGATTATCAACACCATGAATATTCAATACGACCGAGATGTTGGCATTTCGCACCGCATTGCCACTATTATTGTGCGTTCAGATCCGAATGATCCATACACCAAGACGTATTCACACGATGCGGTAAAAGCATTTTATAATTATTGGAAATATAACCACGCAGACATTGATCGCAATGTAGCGCATTTGTTTTCCGGTAAAGACTTTGACGGACCTTCGATCATGGTTTCTTTTATGAATTCGATTTGTATGGATTATGCATATGGTTTATCCCAGGCAAACTTTTCGAGTAACCACAGTTCAATTGCCAATTTGGGTGCTCATGAATCAGGGCACAGCTGTATTCGCATGGCTACGTTGGGCATTGCTATTTTCTAGACCTGAACAATTCTGCTTCGATTCTGGTGATGCGTGCTAAAATTGGCAGCAGATCTATTGCCAGAGGCTCCTTCGAATCTGACAGCGAAAGCTTATAACCATTAAACGATTGAAATAATGTGGGTGGATAACGCGACCACTGAGCTGAGAACTGAAATCGAAAGAAGCTCAGATGGTGTTAATTGGAAAGCCGATTACGACAGTGCCCGAAAATATAAATCAGTAAACCGACTCGGGGCTGGCCGCGGCAACGAGTTATGTCTATCGAGTCAGAGCTCACAATATCTCAGCTACATCCGGATCTTCGAATTTCGCTCTAGCTTTAACGTCTGAAATTCCATCTCTATTTGCGCACGATGGAGTGTTCGAAAAAGGCAGTAATTGGTATACGAATGATGGGTTGGGTTCATATTGGAGCAGTGGCGGACCTTGATTTTACCACTCTCAATTGGGTTTTGTTTATGCAGGATCCAAGGTGACTAAAATGATTTTTGGGTTTGGCACATTAAATGGGTTGGATGTGGACTCAGCACTCCATTTGGCTCTATTGTTATAGCAAAGCTGCAAAAACCTGGTATTGCTTTCAGCCCGACGATGAAAGAACACATGCGTTTTTAAAAGTTAAAAGCCAAACGAATACACTGTAGACCTTGCTGAGAGTACCCCTTACAGTTGGATGATCAGAATCTTTGAATTTCGGCCGTTTGCCGCGTAGGCTTGTTGGCGCTCTTTAGAGAGATCGTCGAGCTTACCGGGTTTGAATCCACAAGCGGTTTCAAAGAAGGAAGCTGTCTGTGTGCTTAAAGCGACCAGTTTATTGAGGCCTTTCGACTGTGCATGTAGCTTGGCGAATTCGACCAGCTTTTTACCCACGCCTTTACCTTGGTAAAACGGTTGCACCAGTACCGAGGCCAGTTCGGCTGTCTTTGTGTCGCCGTATGGCAACAAACTGATGCATCCAATGATACTTTCATCGACCTCATAAACGAAAAAACGTCCAATGTCTTTTTCGATACTCTGTCGAGTGCGGTGCCGCAGTGCCTCACTTTTGGATGCATTTTTGACGATGTTGAAAATACTTTGCACGTCTTTTTTCCGCGCTGGGCGAATTTGTTGATATTCATTCGCGTGGATCATGGTGCCGAGACCGACTTTATCAAAAATTTCGGTGAGCAAGCCGCCGAAAATTCGGCCATCGAGGATGTGTGCACGGGGAGTGCCCCCTGTGAGCGTACGGGCAGCGTGTACGGCTTTGCTGCGAATACGTTCGTCGATAGATTCAATATTTTTCTTCAGCAACTCATTGAGCTGTTCCAGAGGAATGTTCATCGCAGTTTTCCCCTTGATCTTCAGGCCTGGTTTACTGGTTAAATAAATCAGCTTGGAAGCGTTCAGGGACAGTGCGAGTTCAGACGCGAGCAAATCGGAGTTCGCCCGTAGCGCGTTGCCTTCGCGGTCGTAAGCAATCGGCTGGATGATCGGCACAATATCATCGCTTATCATGCGCTGTAAAAAACCGAGGTCGATTTTCTCAATTTTGCCCGTGAGTTGTTGGTCTGTACCATGAATGACCCCAACTTGCGTAGCCCTAATTGCATTGGTAACGGCACATTTTATGCCGTTTTGAGTCAAGCCCGCCATGATCGCTTGGCAGGCAATTCCAGATGTCTCGATCGCGAGTGAAAGGGTCAACGGATCAGTCGGGCCTTCGCCGTAGGCATCTGTGATGGTAACCTGTCGAGTTTCGGCAAGCTGGTTCAATTGTTGCCCAATGCCATGCACGATGATAATTTGAATATTCAGACTGCGAAGCACAGCAATATCCGTTAGTACGTTGCTGAAATTCTCATGCGCAATAATACTCCCATCCAGCGCTATGACGAATACGTGATCGCGAAACAGCGGAACGTATTCGAGAATGCCGCGCAAATCAGCTGGCTTGAGCTGGTTATTGTCTGAATGATGATGGTACACGGTTCTCATTTTGCCACATCGAACCTGGAATCCGCAAGCACTTGATTTCTAAATTCAATGCTATACAGCAAAGATCGTTTACGAAATTGTTTTTGCAGTCTATTTTTTACCGATGGATATTCGACCCATGTCGTCCACGCTCCCGTCATCGTTTGCAGACATTTTACAGCGGTTTCTTATATATGTTGAACTGGAAAAAGGATTGTCCAAGAATACAGTGGTATCCTACAAAGCAGATTTGCTTCAGTGTGCAGCATTTTTATACCGAAGCGGATGCCAGGGGTGGACATGGGTAACAGGGGATGATATTTCCGCTTGGATTGGTCAGTTGAGCGACGACGATTACACAGTGGCGAGCCTCGCGCGCAAATTGACGGCGATTCGTATGTTGGCGCAATTTTTGGTCAAAGAAGGCGAGCGCAAGGACAATTTCGCCGATCTTTTAGTCGGTCCCAAAATGGTGCGTAAACTGCCTGGCACGCTCAACCCAGGTGAGGTAAATGCATTATTAAACGCCCCCAGTGAAACCACACCACAGGGATTGCGGGATCGAGCAATGTTGGAGTTGATGTATAGCAGCGGATTGCGGGTTTCTGAAGTGTGTGGTTTGTCGTTGCAGGCATTGGACCTCGAAAACGGAGTTTTGCGCGTTATGGGCAAGGGAAGTAAAGAGCGCATCGTGCCAATCGGTTCCAAAGCAGTGGATGCTGTGCAACGTTATTTGGCAGTGGGGCGGCCCAAATTGATCAAGCCCCGAACCGGGAGTGACTTATTTCTAAGCCAATGGGGACGGGCCTTGTCTAGAAAAACCTTTTGGGTCATGATTAAGCAATGTGCCCAAATCGCTGGCATTGCGAAACCAGTGAAACCTCATTTGCTCAGGCATTCTTTTGCGACGCATTTGCTCAACAATGGGGCCGATTTAAGAGTGATTCAAGAAATGTTGGGGCATTCCGACATTTCCACAACTCAGATATACACGGCTATCAAAACAGATTTCCTGACGGAGGAGCATGCCCATTTCCATCCCAGGGCTCGCCGGAATGGCACTTAGTTAAGAGCACCTCTCCGCAGCTACCGAGTTTCAAAAAGTTTTGAAACCGTCAAAAAAAAAGAGTCCGGAAACCCCAGCGATGATCGAGAAAGAACTGTTGATGCGCCTGATCATGCTCAAAGCGGCAACAAAAAAGGGTGTAAACCACCGCCGCCTGAGCTTGCGAGGCGTCCAACAGGTCGTTCTCGCCTTCGTTGATAACTCGAAAGACCCGGACGAAACGAACCGCGAAGGGTCAAACGAAGCGCCAAATGCACCGGATGGTTGCAGAAACCCCGACACGAATACTTCGAGCACTTCCGCTCGGAAAATCCACCCATCAAAATCCTCGACAACCCAGCTTAACTAAGTGCCATTCGGGATCCAACAATAGCCGGACATGCTAAAGGCCCGCTGGGGTAACAGCGGGCCTTTATTGTGCAGCAGTTTTTTAAACTAGGAATTGGGGCTTAAGTAACCGTCAGGGTAGGTAGTTGTTGGGGGGGGAAGTAACAATAATTATAATAACAATGAACCAATTAGTCGGGGTTTAAGTAACAAAATTATAGTAACAGTGAGTAAATTAGTCGGGGTTTTAAACAATTGCTGCGATCGCAAAGGCGAAGCAGATGTAAAGTGTAATTCTTCCTATGAAATCGATACAGTTAAATTGGGTGTTCATGATACGCAAATTTTTGGCGGTTCTGGTTAAAATGAATTCTTTATTGTATGTTAAATAGGTTAAATCACCTATCTGGCGATTGCAAGTTAAATTTTGAAAAAAATAGGCAAAAGGGCCTATTTTATGTGGTTGAGGGAACGAATGTGGTTTTTGCGCTATAGAAAGGGGGGGTGGAAGATAGGATGCGTGTAAGCCACCATTGAACCACAAAACCACAGCTGACGTTAACAGCGGTCCACAACTTGCAATGTGAATCTGCGAGGTGTTCACTTGTTTGCACAAGTGTTGCGTAGTCGGGCCTGAAGATTGCCAAAGTCGCAGCAATTTTACTGCAACAAGCCAAGCTGAATGCCCGTGCAAAAAATAGACATGTTCAATCACACGTCCTTACGCGGGCCTGCTCGATGTTTTCTGGCTTATCTTCTGAGGCTGACCCGAATCTCTCAGGTATGTAGTTTATCAAGTATTTTCTTTAATTGCTTGAAAAAATGCTCACAGAATACGTTGAGTTTACTAAATCCAAGTTCCTGTCTAAATTCTGGACCGATTTCAACGGAGATTTTTCTGATTTTATTCATAATTGAATCGGATGCTTTCTTTAGCGGGGTATAATGTC
>Ga0102943_1000316_pt1 | contig 32806 bp, 26 predicted proteins | sample SalPonC_black_MG_FD_78174 | JGI IMG/M metagenome (GOLD analysis project Ga0102943, IMG submission 78174) | Salt pond soil microbial communities from South San Francisco under conditions of wetland restoration - Salt Pond MetaG... | ecosystem: Environmental > Aquatic > Marine > Intertidal zone >...
AAAAACATCCGGGAAATTTTGGGGGAAGACGATGCAAAATCGCTCCTGGAACATACCTGTAACACCATCAAAAAAGAAACCCTGCATTTGCCCGGTCCGGATTTTATCGACCGGGTACTGGTGCACACGGATCGTTCTTCCAGGGTTCTGCGGAATTTAAACACCGTGTTCAATCACGGCCGCCTCAGCGGCACCGGCCACCTGTCCATTCTGCCGGTGGATCAGGGCATCGAGCACTCGGGCGGCAGTGCCTTTGCACCGAATCCCATTTATTTCGATCCGGAGAACATCCTCACACTGGCAATGGAGGGGGGCTGCAATGCTGTTGCATCAACACTTGGCGTGCTGGGCGCGGTTTCGCGCAAATATGCCCATAAAATTCCGTTTCTGGTTAAATTGAATCACAACGAGCTGCTCACCTATCCCAACAAATACGATCAGCGCATGTTTGCTTCGGCAGAACAGGCATTTGACCTGGGCGCGGCTGCCGTCGGTGCCACCATTTATTTCGGCGCAGAAGAATCCATGCGCCAGGTGGAAGAGGTGACCGAAGCCTTTGCCCGGGCCCACGAGCTTGGGATGTTCACTGTTTTGTGGTGTTATCTGCGCAACAGTGAGTTTAAAAAAGGCGGCAGAGACTATCACACAGCTGCGGATTTGACCGGACAGGCCAATCACCTTGGTGTCACGATCCAGGCCGATCTGATCAAACAAAAAATGGCAACCACCAATGGCGGGTTCAAGGACATCAACTTTGGCAAAACCCATGATCTGGTCTATGAAGCACTCACCAGTGATCATCCCATTGACCTGGCGCGCTATCAGGTGGCTAATTGTTACATGGGACGTATCGGACTGATCAATTCCGGGGGATCCAGCGGAGAAAATGATTTACAGCAGGCTGTGCGCACGGCAGTCATCAATAAACGCGCCGGCGGCACCGGTCTGATTTCCGGCCGCAAAGCATTCCAAAAACCGATGGAAGACGGCATTGCACTGCTGCACGCCATCCAGGACGTGTATCTGGATGCAGACATCACTGTGGCCTGAATGTATTGACGACAGAAAAATGGTTTTTATCAAAAAATCCGGTATGAGTCAGACCCTGGTTTCCTGTCTCCTACCAATCAATGGGGAAATAATCCTTTAGAAATTTACCGCACCAGTGTTTTCCCGTGATGATCCCGTGGAAAAACGGGTCGCAGATTCTGGCTGCGCCGTCAACAATATCCAGCGGGGGTTGGAAATCATGCGTGTCCTGCTTTTGCTTTGCCAGGACCGCCGGATCCTCATCCGTTACCCACCCCGTATCCACGGCATTCATGTAAATGCCGTACCTGGCCAGGTCACTGGCTGCCGTATGGGTGAGCATGTTCAGGGAGGCCTTGGCCATGTTGGTATGGGGATGACGGCTGCCCTTCTTAAATCTCAGGAACTTGCCCTCCATTGCCGAGACATTCACAATATGTTTCTGACCTGTGTTGTCTTTTTTCATCAGCTCTGCCAGGCGGTTGCACAGCACAAAGGGCGCCACTGAGTTGACCAGCTGGATCTCGAGCATTTCTGATGTCTGAATTTCCCCCAGCCGCAACCGCCAGGAGTTGGTCTTCCGCAGATCCATCTGCTGGAGGTCTGCATCCAGTTTGCCTGCAGGGAACACTTCGGGCACATCAAGGGAATGGTCATAGGAGTAGGAAATCTGGGACAATTGTGCCGGCATGCGCAGCCCCACCCCCGGTGTTGATCCGTTCCAGGTCACGGACAGGGCCTTTTCCTTTCCGATTTTTTCCGACCGGCCGAACGCCAGTCGGGAGATGCATCTGCCATACTGCCCCAGAAGCATCCGGGCATTCTCAGGCAGCAGATCTTTATCCCCGGTCTCCTTCCCCATGAGATGGGCATAAAATCCAGGTGGCCGCCGGACGGTCTGGGCAGCATTATTGATCAGGATATCCAGCCGCTGATACGTATCCTTGATATAATCACAGAAAAGCTCCACACTCGGGGTATGCCTCAGATCCAGACCGTAAACCTGAAGCCGGTGTCCCCAGTCGGAAAAATCATTCTCTTTTGAAAACCGGAGGGCGGAATCCCTGGGAAACCGGGTCGTGGCAATCACCTTTGCCCCGGCCCTGAGCATCATCAGGCTGGCCTGGTATCCAATTTTAAGACGGGACCCTGTGATCAATGCCACCTGATCCTTCAGGGAAGCGGACTGAAAGCGTTTCTGATAGTTGAACTCTGCGCATTCCGGGCACATGGTATCGTAAAAGTGATGGACCTGTTTAAACTCTGCCTTGCATACATAGCAGTTCCGGGGAGATGCCAAGGTCTGCCCGGTCTCTTCCGTCACCGGGACAGGACCTGAAATCTTCAGCGGCGCGGTAAACACCGTGGCTTCCCTGGCCCTCCGGATACCGGTGGCAGCCCGCAACCGCTTTTCCTTTTCCACAACCGCCCGGAGCTTAAGCTGTTTTTTGTCTTTTTTCCGCTTTCGTATCTCTTCCGGACCGGGCCGGGCAATTCTCCCTGCCGCAGAAAGCAGGGCAACCCGGTCATTCTCTGATAATTTTGCCAGAAGTTCCGACCGTCCAACAATTTGCTCCAGCACTGGTATGCATTGCCGTATGGCCGTCAGCGTGTCCTGATCCTCATCAATTTCCATGGATTTCACTATATGTGTGCCCTGTCTTTCTATAATCAATATCTGTCATCAGGGTGGTCAAATGCCTGCGCCACCCTGATGTAAAAAAAAGAAGAAATTATTATGTATTTTTGCGGGTTTGTCAAATGGGGCGGGGCATGAAGCAGGGTTTCATGGCCTCTGAGAAATAGTGGTTTCGGGTTTATATGAACCCTTAACGCTCTCAAAATTTCTTGCATAATTGCGGTTTATAATGCATGTTGATTTGGATAATTACTAAAGCGGACGCGGCCTTGAATACGGTGATGCTCATTTATTGGCTTCAGCAATTTTAGGCACTATCGTCTCTGGACTTCTGATCGACCCTCCTTGAAGCTGCAATGGAATTGGGCATTTCATATTCAAGGAGGTAACCATGGGAAATAAGGACAAGCAGATGACAGAACTGGTGGATAAAAATTTTTTTGTGCAGTTGAATGAACAGGACCCGACAGAGGTTTGCCGCCGGGCATTGTGCACACATGATGAGGCGGCCGGAACCTATGCGGTTACTGTGTGGGGAAACCAGTATGCGGTTGATCCTGAAAAAGCAAAAGTCTTCTGCCTTGATCCGGTTCATGAACCGCTGCATCCCTATTTTGATCTTTTTGCGGTGCATTATCTGCTGGGTGCCCGGGAGACCCAGCCGGCCCGTCAGTGGATTTCTGAAAAAGATATTGCCGGAGGTGTCACCTTTTTCAGAGGCCCCCATGAGATTCCGGCACATATGATTGCCTCCCGGTTTGACGCAGATATCACCGGGTTCAAAAACCGGTGTGAACAATATGGCGGTACTGTGCTGGGTCTGGCTGACGCCGCCTTTGTATTTTCCATCACCCCCCGGATACCGGTGGCGGTACTGTACTGGCAGGGAGATGATGAATTTCCCACTGAGGTAAAACTGCTGTTTGACAAAACCATTGACCGCCACCTGGCATCAGATATCATTTATGCACTGGCAGTGGGGGTTTGTGACCGGCTGGCAAGATAAGGAAATTTTTTATGTTTGATTACACGGCAACATACACGGACCTCTATCAGATCACCATGTCTCAGGTCTATTTCCACGAAGGCCTGCAGGATGAGACAGCCATATTTGATTATTTCTTCAGAAAATTGCCCTTTGGGGGAGGATATGCCATATTTGCCGGTCTTGAAGATTTGATAGATACAATTGAAACCTTTCATTTTGATGAAAAAGATTTGAAATTTCTACAGGCCCAGGGAATGGATCAGGCGTTTCTGAATTATCTGAAAGATTTTCGCTTCCAGGGCAATATATATGCGTCCAGAGAGGGTGACCTGATTTTTCCCAACCGGCCCGTGTTGAGTGTGGAGGCCCCCATCATTGAAACCCAGCTGCTTGAAACCCTGATTCTCAATATACTCAACTATCAAACCCTGGTTGCCACCAAAGCAAGCCGGATGCGCCTTGCGGCCGGGGATCGCCAACTGGTGGATTTCGGGTTGCGGCGGGCACCGGGAACCGGTGGATATGCCGCTGCAAGGGCAGCTTTTATCGGGGGATTTGATGCCACCAGCAATGTCCGTGCAGGCCGCGATTACGGCATACCTGTCTCCGGGACCATGGCCCATTCTTTCATTCAAAGATATGACAATGAAATATCTGCATTCCGAAACTTTGCCAAAGTGCGGCCCCAGGACTGTGTGCTTCTTGTTGACACCTACAACACACTGAAAAGCGGTGTTCCCAATGCTGTAAAAGTGGGTAAAGAGATGGAGAAAAAAGGAAACCGGTTGAAAGGTATCCGCCTGGACAGTGGAGATCTTGCCTGGCTGGCCAAAGCGTCCCGTAAAATGCTTGATGATGCGGGATTAGATTATGTCAAGATTGCTGTTTCCAATCAACTGGATGAAAACGTGATCAAAAGCCTGCTGATGCAGGGCGCTCCCATTGATTTGTTCGGCGTCGGTACCAGCCTGGTAACCGGCCATCCTGACGCAGCGCTTGACGGGGTCTACAAACTTGCCCATGTGAAGGATGAGCCCCGCCTGAAACTGTCTGAAAACATAGAAAAAATCAACCTTCCAGGCAAAAAACAGGTGTACAGGCTTCTGCATTCCGACGGTGCATTCTATGGGGGAGAAGCTGTTGCCGCAGCAGATGAGGCAGACTTTGATACCATGCACCACCCCATTGATCCCCACAAATCCCGAACCCTGACCAGATTTGTTAAAAAACCGCTCCTGAAAAAAATTGTTGAAAACGGACAGCGGCTCACCGCACCCGGCAAACTGGATGAGATTGCAGCTTTCAGCCGCAGACAGCTGCAAAAACTGCCCGAAGAATTCAAAAGATTTGAAAATCCGCATATCTATAAAATCGGGTTGTCACCCTCATTAAAGGAAAATCGGGACCGGCTTGTCAGGCAGCACAAGCTTGGGTAGTAAGGATAAAAGCTGCCATAGTACCGGAGAAACCGGTCTCTGGGATCTCATCTGAAACAAAGCCTGCCCTGGTCGAAATTTCTTGCCCTGGCTTCGACAATGGGTAAAGCCATCGCGCAAACCGGTGTTGAAATTGCTTTACCGGGAATGCAACATCTGATATGGAATGGAACCAAGTCAGATGTTGCAAAAGGATTGGCTTATAAAGATACTGAAAAAAATTTTTTCACCCCGGTACCCTGAACTGGATTGGATTCAGGTGGGAATTACCACCAGGTGCAATGCCGCCTGTGTTTACTGCCCGCACGCCATATTTCGGGATTCCTGGAATGGCAGGGATCTTTCCCTGGAAACCTTCAAATATCTGGTGCCGGCTTTTTCCAAAACCAGCCTGATTTATCTCCAGGGTTGGGGAGAGCCTCTTTTACATCCGAACTTTTTTGAGATGCTGGAGGTGGTTAAAAAACAGGGATGTATGGCTGGTTTGACCTCCAACGCAAATTTGCTGACTGCGGGTATGCTTAGGAGACTGGTGGATGGGGGCCTGGATTTTCTGTCTTTGTCCACGGCCGGCATTGATGAAAAAAATGATATTATAAGAAAGGGAACCAGGTTAAAAAAAGTGCTCAAGGCCATAGAGGGGGTAAATCGGATCAAGTCGGTCGCAAGATCGTCCTCGCCAAAGGTTCATCTGGCCCATATGCTTCTCCGGTCTGGTCTTGGAGATCTTGAAGGGATGCCTGATTTTTTTAACGCGGCAGGGATTGATCAGATAGTGATCAGCGGACTTGCACTGGTCTTTACTGCTGAAATGAAAAAAGAAATGTACCTGGCTGATTCTGAGACAGGATTCCGGAATTTGAAAGAGAAACTTCTTGAAATGAAAAACAAAATTGACGAACCGGGAAAAATTTACTTCCACCTGTATAATCCGTACCAACGCCCTGGACAGTGTTCAGAAAATATCCAAAGGGCCACATACATGAATGTTAACGGATATGTAAAACCTTGTGTATGCACCGATTTTCAAGGATTCCATAAAAAAGCCGGGATGTACTTACAGGGAAAAACACATCCCCTGTCTGATCTGGAATTTGGCAACATCAGGGAAAAATCCCTCAGGGAAATCTGGCATGGAGAAGATTACAACAGTTTCAGGAAACATTTTTTCACTCCGGAGATCAACCAGCCCTGCGGGCACTGCGCAAAAAGGTTTATTGATGAATTGTAACGGCGAAATTCAACCATGCTGCAGGCGGGCCTGACAGCGTTGTGAATAGATGCGTTGACCTGAACAACATATAACAGGAGTGAGCAGTTTTGGCTTTATCCCTAAAAGAAAAATATGATGTGATTTATTCCCACGAAGAGCAGTTCGCCTACAGACTTGGCAAAGAGATAATAAAAAAGCCCGAAATTTCAGTGTGGATGATATTATTGCCTGTGCTTTTTGTGCACTATATGTATAAAGTCAACCAGTACAAAGCCGGAATAAAGTCTTTTGCCCAGGGCATACTTGACCCCAGAAAAAAGGCTTTGGGCAAGGCATATAATGATGTTTCAGCCGGAAAAAAAACAGCCCATGAAGTGAAAGATTATTTTCCGGACGTTGACCTCGGTGTTGAAAAACAGACAAAGCTTGCTGAAAAACAAGTGGCTGTAATCAGGGTGATGGAAAAGCATTATTTTAATTTACTTAAAAATCCCGGACAGAATTTTGAAGAACTTTTCAGGAAGGCCTACCCGACGCAGGGAGATTATCGACTTTATTTGAACAGAATGCAAAAACCAGAAAATGATCTGTATGATTATCTTAACAGGAAGATCCACAAAGATGATTTATCCAGAAAGATAATCAAGGACATCCGGAAGTTTTCTCAAAAATTGCATGAAGATGAGCTGCGGCATTTCTTTTAGAACCTAGGTTTTTGACTGTCGGTTTCAACCCGGGTTTCTATTTTTTCCATGCGGATTAAGGACCCTGTTTCTTTTGCAGGACCGGTTACTCTTCTCCGAAGGCCTCGCGGAGGTCCCGCTCTCTTATTTCCTGAAAAGCTTTTTGTTTGCGTTGAATATAACCTGCAGGCAAAACCTTATCGTTTTGATACTCAAGTATGATCTGATCAATTTTTTCTTCCAATTTGGTAAGTTCTGTCAAAAAAGCTTTATATTCCTGCCTTGAAGAATACGCTTTTTGAAGCAGCGGGATATAATACCTTTCCTGAACAAGAAGAAGTTTCAGATAATGTTTTTTCAACATAGCCATCCATTGCTGCAGATGTTCGTAGAGTTCTCTGGACTCGATTTTCTGCATGTGCATCCAGTAATCCCTGAGTTCAGCCTGCATTTCAGAGTTGCTTTGACCCGGATTTCCTGATTCTGCATCTTTGTAGGCCATGGAAAGGGCGATCTGCTTCAGATAAAAATGGGAATCAGAAAAAGCCTGGATCTCTTTTTTTCTTGAGAAATAGTCAATGAGAAAATTGAAGGGGATAACGACACGCCACCAGGGGCGGGGAGTATAAGCGTGGATAAAGTATACTACCCGCTTGATGAACCGCTTTTCCTGTTCCAGCAGTTCAGAATAGCGCTTGTCCAGTATCTTGCTCATGTTTTTGATCCACCTGCGGTGTTGGTTCACAATTGACTCGCGATGAATAAAACATTCTACACTTAATTCAACGGATAGTCCAATCCTCGTTTTTCCCGGATATATTTCTCTGCTTCAAAATATTTTTCAACATCATCATAGTACCAGGCGCCTACTTCAATATCGCTTTCCCGAAGCGTGGTTATTTGATCTCCCACTCCAGGGATTTTCTCAAGATTGGGGGCCAGGTATACAGTCAGAACAATAAAAAGAAACGCAATAATCAGCCTGGCCCAGCGTCTGAACAGTGATTCCGGGGACGGCTTCCCGTCCCCGGCTGGTTTAATGTTGCCCACGTTGGAATGCTCCTTTTATATCAGGCGCCCAGCATAAGCTGTTCAGTGATATCTTTGAATATGACCATGAACATGAGCCAGGCTACAAAAAGGGTCAGCACAAGGTTAAAGCTTTGTCCGAACACGTAAAGGATCAGAGGTTTTCCGCCGCGCAGAGGCTCCTTGAGTTCCTGATAACTGATGCTGAGACCTATACTGACAAAGGCGAGTCCGAAGAACCAGCCGCGGTACCGGTTGGCCAGTGAAAGTATACCTTCCTCAACCATGGCATGACCCCAGTCCGGGCTTATACCTGCCTGCATGATGGAGAAGATAATGGATGCGCCTATAAACCCCAGGATGAACTTGGGAAAGCGATACCATATTTCAAAAAAGGCCCCTCCCACGGACAGCTTCATAGGCGTTTCCCCGGGTTTGCATGCTTTCTCAGGCTCCACTTTCAGACACCAGTAAGCCGCAACACCAAAAGCAATGACTCCGATCATGATGTTCTGAATCATTTTAATGGTGGCAGCCACGACCATTGCCTCGTAGCCGATAAGTTCACCAGCGGCAACAACCGATCCGGTATTGTCAACTGTTCCACCCAGCCACGCACCTGCCCAGACAGGATGCATTCCAGTGATATTGGCAATGGTCGGCAAGACAAAGATCATAATGGCCACAAAGATCATGGACATGCCGATGGCCAGAGTCAATTCTTCTTTTTTGGCTCCTGATGCGGATGCAGAGGCTATGGCCGCTGATACACCGGATACGCACATGTCCGAAGACACAACGATATTCAGTTCCTTGGAAGGCATTTTAATAACTTTCTGACCGAACCAGAATGTGGTTATGAGAACAACGGGCGTTACAAACCAGGTGACGAAGAGGCCGGGGATACCGATCAGCGCTATCTGTCCGAAAAGGATGCGTGCACCCAGCAGGACCAGACCGGTCTTGATGAAAAATTCGGTCTGCCCGGCGGTTTTGATGGATTTGCTGACGCCTGTGGTGTTGGCAATGAGCAGGCCGATAAATATAGCAAATAGAACGTAGGAAATCCCTATGGCTTTGAAATTGGCCTGGTTTCCCAGCATATAGGAGATAATGGTAAGTAGATAAATTACCGGAAAACCTATAAAATATTCTTTGAGATTAAAGCCGATAAATTTGCCGCCAATGGCAAAGAATATAGCCATAACAATGCCCAGAACAAAAAGGGAAGGTATCAGGTTGTAAGCTTTGGCATTGGCGGCGCTTTTGGCTTTTGAATGCCCTGATTTTACGCTTCGCCACTCAGCTATGGCGGCCCTGGCTTCCTGATTGAGCTGCTGATCCTGAAACTGTGCCGTCCGGGCAGCATTCTCAGCCTGTTCCGCTCTGGTTCGGGCCTGCTTCAGTTTCTCCTCGGCAGTTTCCAGCCGGCCGGCAGCAGCAGCTCTTTTTGCAGCAGCATCTTCTTCGCTCATGTAAAAAGCCTGGATGGGGTTGGTTGTCCATTTCTTGGGTCTTTCAGTAATATTCCGCATGACTTTGGTAAAGCCGTGGTTTCTGGCCCGAATGCTGTTGATTTTGCTTTCAGCTTCAGTATAAGCGATGGTCCTGAAACCGGCTTCTTCCATTTCCTGGTTCATGATGGCCCTGTACTGGGGAAGTTCTTCCACGGGCGGTTTCCAGATAAAGCAACTTGCCGTTACAGCGACAAAAAACAGTCCGGCCAGCCAGATGGCCCACCAGTCCTCTGTTTTGCCCATCTGTGAGACCATGCTCACTCTGGTTTCTTTAAAGACCTTGTCCGGTTGGGGATTTTCAGCCATAATCAGAGTCCTCCTTTTTAATATTTAGGTGTTTCAGGGTTTAATAAAATTGTATGTGCCTTTTCCGACTGTTTTTCCGTTTTTCCCGTCATCATTCTATCCACAGCAAAATACATACCGCCGCCATAAATTATCATATTAACAATAAATACATATAGTTATAATAAAACACCGCGCCGTAAATGTAAACTCAAGTTGGCACCTGTGTATCCCCGGAGCAGCACCTTTGCGGATCATCTTGCAATTCACTGATGGATTCTTTATGGTGCATGGGTGAACGTAAATGTGGAGAACCGCCTATGCCAACGCGTACATTTAATCTGAGACTTAAATTCATCACCGGCCTGGTGGTGTTCATCCTGGCCCTGGGTGTCTGCATCAGCCTGATCATGTATTTTCATATCAACTCCATCATGGAATCGGAAATAAGCCAGAGGTCCAGGATGCTGCTGGCCCAGTCCGACGCAATCCAGGACTATGTCAAAAGCGAGCTGCGGCCGGAGATGTTTGCAGCCCTTCCCAAAGGACGATTCATCCTCAAGGCCATGTCCTCTTCCTACATATCCAGAGAAGTGATGATCCGGCTCAACCTGAAAGATGCATCCCAATACCACTACCGCCGGGTGGCAGAAAACGCCAGAAACCCTTCTTCCATGCCGGATGAGAGTGAATCGAATCTGATAACCTATTTTCAGCGGAATCCGGATGCACAGATCTGGGAAAATACCACTCTGGTGCGGGGCGAAGAATACCGGTTGGTGGCCCGGCCCGTGGCGTTCACGGCATCGTGCATGAACTGCCATGGAGATCCCGAAGATGCGCCGGTCGAACTCATTGATATTTACGGAGATCAAAACGGGTTCCATTATCGGGTTGATGAGGTGGGCGGCGTGGTGGTTGCCGGCTTTCCCGTGAAAATGATCAAAAGCCCGGCCAAGGAACTGACCTTTCAGTACCTGATGCTCTACCTGCTGGGCATTTTCTTTTTCATCGGTCTGATCAGCCTGTTTTTTGACCGGCTGGTCATGAAAAACCTCCAGGATCTGTCCCGAATTTTCAAAACCCGGTTTTCCGGGGAAACGGAACAGGGTATCATCCAGAAACTGGAACAAAGAGATGAGATAGAAGGTCTGATTGAGGGGGTGGATGAGCTTGCAGGGTGCCTGTCCGATGCCCGTAGAAAACTGGAAAACCATACCCAGAACCTGGAAAAAATGGTGGCGGACCGGACCCGGGAACTGGACAGAAAAGCAACAAAACACCTGGGAGATGTGCGGCTGTTTGTGGATCTGCTCACCGGTTTCGGCGGAGCACTGACCACCGAGCAGCTCTTGTCCGCCCTGCTGGAAAGCGTGGGTAAACGCTACCAGGCAACCGATGTGGTGTATTACTGCCTGGTAGCCTCGGAAAAATATTATACTTGGAAATCGGGGAAATATGCGCCGGATCTGCCGCCTGAAACCAGGGGTCTGCTGTGGAAAAACGAAATACTGTTCAAAGGCCGCCACCTGTTTATCCCCGTGAAATCTCAGGAAAGCCAGTGGGGTATTTTATCTTTGTCTTGGGAGAACAACCCGGACCCTGGTGATCTGGATGGGGATGTACTGCTGGCCCTGGGACAGCAGGTGGCGGTGCTCATTGAAAATATCCATGCATTTTCAAGCATCAGGTCCCAGCACGACATGCTGCAGTCCGTGTTTGAAGGTATCAGTGACCCCTTGCTGCTCATTGATGAGGATTGCCATATCATCATTACCAACCGTGCCGGTCATGATTTTCTGGGCCCGGGTTCAAAAACCGCGCAGGAAAAAGTCCTGCGGTCATTTTTAGGTACCAATATGTCAAAGCCGTCAGATTGCAGCATCCTGAACCATGTGACCCGCACCAGCCGGCCCGTGAATGAAGAAATCCACACCCGTGATGACCGGTATTTTGATATTGATCTGTATCCGCTGCCCCGACGGGACCAGGCCCGGCTGCAGATTGTGATCTATGCCCGGAACATCACCCAGGAAAAACAGATGGAGGAACGGATGCGCCAGGCTGAACACCTCGGGGCCATCGGCAAGCTGGCAGCGGGCGTGGCCCATGAAATCAACAATCCTTTAGGGGTCATTCAGTGTTACAGCGACCTCGTAAGGGATGCCGTGACCGACAAAGAGATTTTATCTGATATCGATATCATTTCCAAACATACCAAAATGGCCCAGAAAGTGGTCCAGAATCTGTTGGCCCTGTCACGGCCAAAAAAATCAATTGCCGGTTCCTGTGACCTGAATCAGGTGGTGAATCAGGTGGTATCGGTATTCAAGGCTCAGGCGGTATCCAGAAACATCCATATTGTCACCCATCTGTCAGAAGGACTTTCGCCAGTGACATGTGACAGGGCTGTGCTGGAACAGATCCTGACCAATCTCTGGCTCAATTCCGTGGATGCACTGCAGGAAACAGGGGATACCATCACCATTGAAACCGACGCGTCAGAAAACAGCCAGGTAATTTTACGGTTTGCCGACAACGGTCCGGGTATCCCTGATATAATTAAGCACCGGATTTTCGACCCCTTCTACACCACTAAAGAAGTGGGAAAAGGGACCGGTTTAGGCCTTTCCATTGTTTACGGATTTGTTTCAGAACTCAATGGCCGCATAGTGGTTGACACAAAAGAAAAAACCCGGTTTGATATTTATCTGCCAACGGTAATGTCAGCTTTGTAAGCATCGGAAACCTCCCAAAGGAAATCCATATGAAAGTGTTCAGTATACTGGTAGTGGATGATGATACCGATTTCTTAAACGGCATCATCAGGCATTTGAAAAAACAGTTTCACACATTTGATATTCTTGGGTTCTCTTCGGGTGAGGCGGCCTTGTCTGCATGCCATAACCGGGAGATCGGGGTGCTGCTTTCGGATCTGCGCATGCCCGGCATCTCAGGCCATGAACTGATGGCAAAAGCCCTGGACATCAACCCCTATATGTGTGTCATCATGATCACGGGATTCGCCACTGTGGAAAATGCGGTCCAGTCCCTGAAAACCGGGGCCTGGGATTTCATCACCAAGCCGGTGGACCGACAGACCCTGTTTCATACGGTGGAACGGGCTGTTCAGCATTACACTCTGGCGCGGGAAAACCAGCGGTTGAAAAGCGTGGTATCCGGACTGACTTCGGCAGACAGGCAATGGGAAAGCGGGGCCATGAACCAGGTCCAGGAAAAAATCAGTGCCGTGGCAGGCACTGATTATACCGTGCTGGTTACGGGAGAATCCGGCAGCGGCAAGGAGTTTGTGGCCAGAGAAATTCACCGGCTGTCCCGGCGCAGCACAGCTGCCTGCCATGCCCTGAACTGTCCGGCCATCCCGGAACCACTGCTGGAAAGTGAATTGTTCGGCCATGTGAAAGGGGCGTTCACCGGAGCGGAAAGAACCCGGGACGGTTTTTTCATGGCAGCGGACAAAGGCACCCTGATTCTGGATGAAATCGGGGAGATCAGCCTTCCCATCCAGGCGAAGCTGTTGAAATTTCTCCAGGACAAGGAAGTCAAGCCCGTGGGTTCCAGCCGTTCAAAAACAGCCAATGTGCGGATCATCGCTTTGACCAACCAGGACCTTCCAGACAAAATCCAGGACAAAACTTTTCGGGAGGATCTGTACTACCGCCTGAACGTTCTGTCGGTCCATGTGCCTCCCCTGCGGGAACGGCAGGAGGATATTCCGGTTTTGGTGCAGCGGTTCATGATCAGAACCTGCCGGGAGATGGACATGGATCCCATGGAAATCGATCCGGCTGCCATGGCATGGCTGGCCCATCAGCCCTGGCCCGGCAATGTCCGGGAGCTGCTCAACATGGTGCGGCGCCTGGTGGTTTTTTCCAGCGGCGGTCCCATTGACCGTGCCCTGATCCGCCTGGTGGACACATCACCGGATGCCGGCGGGGCCATTTCCACTGATGGCCCGGTCCTGTATAAGCATGCCAAAAAACAGGCTTTGGATATTTTTTCCCGGAACTACCTGACCCAGCTGTTTAAGCATACCCATGGAAACATTTCAAAAACCGCCCGCATCAGCGGACTGGAGCGGGCTTCCATCCAGAAGATCATAAAGCGGCTGAACCTGGATATTTCCGGTTTCAGGCACCAAAAAAATGATTGACTCATGATATGATTTAATCTATAGTCCCTGATTTTTTTAAAGCATCTGTCATCCACAAGGAGCCAATGGCGATGGTTGCCAACATAAGACCGTTTATTGCCCTGTATTCTGCAGTAACCCTGCTGATGATGGGGCTGGGACTGCTCAATACATATCTGGGATTCAGGCTTTCCATTGAAGGGGTTTCCACCCAGGTTACCGGTATGGTGCTGAGCGCCTATTTTGCCGGACTGGTGGCCGGCACCACCTGGTGCAAAAAAATCATCCGCAGTGTGGGGCATATCCGGGCGTTCTCGGTTTTTGCCGCTGTTACCACTGCGGTGGTGATGATTCATGGATTTTATATGTCTCCTCTGCTGTGGGCCGGGCTGCGGTTTGCCGCCGGTATATCCAACATAGGGCTGTTCATGGTCATCGAAAGCTGGCTCAATGAATGTGCTGATTCAAAAATCAGGGGACGAATTTTTTCCATTTACATGATTGTGACCTATATGGGCAGCACTATAGGGCAGCAATTGCTGAACATCGGTGATGTTTACAGCCAGACCTTGTTTCTGGTGGCAGGAATGTTTGTGGTTTTGAGCACTATACCGGTGGCCGTGACCCATACCATCCGCCCGAAGCTGCCAAAGACAGAACAGATTGCCATGAGAACCATATTTAAAAAAGCCCCTATCGGAATCCTGGGCTGTTTTGTTTCCGGCATCCTCCACAGCGCCTTTTATGCCATGGGGCCGGTATTTGCCCACCAGATCCATTTAACCGTGGCCCAGGTCTCCTGGTTCATGACCCTCACGGTCTTTGGCGGACTGGTCCTCCAGTGGCCGGTGGGCCTTATGTCGGACCGGCTTGACCGGTCTCTGGTGCTGCCCGGACTGGGGATTATCCTGGCAGTGATTTCCCTGATGATCCTGTTGTCCTCCCGGTATTCTCTGGCCATGCTTCTGGGGTCCACAGCCCTGTTCGGCGGGGTGTTTTTCGCTATTTATCCTGTGGCAGTAGCCAGGACCCATGATATTTTCGATGCCCAGGACGTGGTCAAGGTCAGTTCTGTCTTGCTGCTGTGCTACGGCATCGGTGCCATGTTCGGCCCGGTTCTGTCCTCTTCGGTCATGACCCTGTCCAGAACCCCCTATGGGCTGTATCTGTATATGATCACCATCAGCGGCCTGTATGCTGTTGTGACCCTGCTGCTGCGGCGCAAAGAATCTGTGCGCATTGTGCCGGTGGAAGACCAGGTGGATTTTGTGATCATGGAAAGCACTTCAGCCGTGGCCATGCATATGGATCCCCGCCTGGAAACCGAAGAAGAAGCAGCAGCGGCGGCGGCAGCAGCAGCAGCAGAAGAAGAAGAAGAAGAAGACCCCGAACCTTTTGCATCCGGACCAGCCAGGGGCTAGGCTGTCCACCGGCGGAAGATTGCATGGGATGAACATTCACTGGAAACAGCTGCACCATTAAAAGGAGATACGCATGAATCCCATTGAATGGAACGATTTTATAAAAGTTGACATCCGGGTGGGCACCATCATTGCGGCGGAAGGGTTTCCTGAAGCCAGAAAACCGGCGTTCAGGCTGCAGGTGGATTTTGGGAAGGAACTGGGCATCCGAAACTCCAGTGCACAGATCACTGATCTGTATGATATCAGTTCCCTGGTTGGCAGGCAGGTGGTGGCGGTGGTCAATTTCCCACCCAAACAGATCGGTCCTATGATGTCGGAGTGCCTGGTCACCGGATTTCACCGGGAAGACGGGGCGGTGGTGCTGGCCGTTCCCGACGGCAAGGTGCCTGACGGAACGCGGCTGGCTTAGTTATCATGCCATCTGCAGTTACTGCACCACCCAGATGGTGCAGTTGCTGCCCGAATGGATGATTCTGTTGGATACGCTGCCAAAGACGAATTCTTCGGCTTTGGAAACCCCTCTGCGGCCGATGACCACAGTGCCGAAACCCTCTTCTTTTGCCTTGTGCAGGATATCCAGGGCAATACTTGTTCCCCGGCTGCAATATCCCGGTTCTCCGGGCAGAGGAGAATGGCAGTTTTCAATATAGTCTGTGTGTATCATGTTTTCCGAAATACCCTGTTCTGTAAGCATTTGCTTTCCATCAGACAGAAATGACAAAAGCGTTTCCCGCTTTTGGGCACAGGCTTTTTTCCAGGCGGCATCATCGGCAAAAAAGTCCCGGTCAGGCAGATGCTCTACTGATAAGAGTTTTATGGTATACTGGCCGCAGCCCCTGAGAATGTCAGACACATAATCTATAGATCGCCTGGAGTTTTCCGAACCATCCACAGCGATGAGAATTTTATGTGCATCCATATTTACCTCCACGAAAAATTGTTATGTTGTATAGTCCTGGCGTACCCGGAGAAATCAATATTTCAGCAGATACCTCAAGCCAAATTTTTCAGGCAGGGCCGCAGCTCATGAATAAACTCATCCAGAGATTCATAATAAACCCTGGTGCCGGATGAAAAGTGCATGAGGACCCTGTTTAAGTTTTCAGGTATATAGGGAAATATTTTTTGCAGATTGGTGAGCCTGTTTTTGAATACCAGCAGAAAATCCTCCTGTTTTATATGGGGCCCATCCTTGTCGCTGCCATACATATGGTCAATTTCTTTAGGAGAATAAAACCCCTTCCCGACAATGTATAAAAGCAGTCCGCCAAGACCGAAAATATCCAGGCCAAAGGGGTTTTCATGAAAATCGAATGTATAATCAAAATCTATCCACACATAATCACCGCTGCCGTGTTCCACCCAGAGGTGATCCCGCCTGATATCTCCGTGTTTTTCTCCTCTGGCATGTAAATATTGGATTGCCTGGCATGAGACAATGAATTTTTGGAGAATTTCAGGCAGATACGCCTGAAAATAGGTTTTGTGATCCACGTCCAGAGCATATATCCAGTTGTCCAGCCGCTTGCCTTTTATAATGTCCAGCACACGAATATTATTGCCCTTTTCATCTTCTGCGGAAAATCCCTGCATGAACCGGGAATCTTTGCGCACAAGGTCGAGGATACGCGCCTCCTTGCGGGGGCTGCGGTAGCACAGAATTTTCAGTTCACCCATCTGGAGGGTGAATTTTTCATGAAAAACAAGCTTGAGCAGCCGGCGTTCTCCTGATTCAAGATGCCTGCAGCGCTTGACCCAGTACTTGGGATCTTCAATACCGTAGCTTCTTTCCACTTCATCGCGCAAAACCAGATAATGCTGCTGATCAAGGGCAATCACATCTCCGCCGGTGATGCGCATGAAATCACTGGTATCTGTATACACCTTACCAAGTCTGCCCCTGTAGGCATCCGGTTGGAGCCGATCCAGAATCTGCCTGACGCTTTCGGACATATCCACCTCTGAAAAATCTGCCCGGTTTCAGATTTCTGCTAAATTTGTCCGGGCATTGCTGCTCCGGTGGTTGCATAAATTGAATCTGTCTTGAAAAAACCCGGGCCAGCACGTACATATATGTAACATGAACGGCAGGTGAATTCAAAGGAGAAATGGTATTCAACCCGGGGGCCGAAACAAAGGAACAGCAGCGAAAATTCTGCCGGCAAAAAGGTGTATGCGGTATTGCCGCACCCTGTTTTTTTCCCTTGTCTGTGTGTCTGTCTTTGCAGTACACGGGTGCGCAGGTTTTCCGGATAAAAAGAAAATAATCGCTGTTGCACCGGCACAGGAACCGCCGTTCATAATGGGGGCACAACAGCCGTTTTCCAAAGAAAAAAGCCGGGCCGTAATCGACCGTTTTCAGCAGCAGGCGGGCCCCACTGATATTCTGCCACACCATATCCGGGCCATGGAAAAAATTTCAAAAAGCCCGATAATTTCCGGCAACAAGGTCACCCTGCTGCGTGACGGCCCGGAAACCCTTGCTTCCATGAAAGAAGCCATCCGCAATGCAAAGGACCATATTCATATCGTGGTGGACGGGAAAACTGCTTTTACCGGGGGAATCAATTTTTATCATGTGTATGCCAGAAGCCCTTATTCCAGATCTTCAGGAGATGATGAAGAACAATTGTTCTGGCGGGATACCCAGATCAAAATCCATCCATATCACCCAGGCGTATTTTATCCCCAATACGGATCTGCTTGATGCGCTTTCTCATGCAGTCCAAAAAGGGGTTGATGTCCAGATCATTGTGCCAGGAAAAAGTGATTTCTGGATACCGGTTTTTGCCGGACAGGCATGCTACAGCCGATTATTGCAGTCCGGGGTTCGCCTTCACCAAATGAAAGGTGCGGTGCTTCATTCAAAAACCATAGTCATTGACAGGGGTCTGGTCCATGGTGGGATCGAGCAATATGGATCCCCTCAGTTTTCTGCATACCACTGAAGCCAATGCCGTGATTCTCAGTACTGATTTTGCAGAAAAAATGGAAGCCATGTTCCAAGCGGACCTTTCAAAATCAGAAGAGATTTTTCTCAGGCAGTGGCAGCAGCGGCCATGGCGGATCCGCTTCATGGAAAAAATCGCCCGGATATTTGATTACTGGCTGTAACATCTGTACCTGTATCGGAAAAATTTTTTTAAAAAATGGGTATTTTCCCCGATTCTTTTGTACGGCTGATTACGATAGAACGTTAGATACCATACACAGCCAAAGGAGGAAGGACAATTAAAAGATTAAGAAAAATAGAAAGATCCATTGTTCTGGGATCACGGTATTCAAGCCTGATGGCAGTGCTGGGGTCCCTTGTCAGCAGTGTATTAATGTTTTTTCTGGGGCTGTACGACATATACCTGGCCTTTATGCAGGGTATTTCACTGGCAACAGAGGCAACACAGGGATCACCCAATGCCCTGGCTGTAATCAAGGTCATTGAAGGGCTTGATCGGTTTTTGATTGCTATTGTACTGCTGTATTTTGCCTATGGCGTGTACTCGCTTTTTATCCGTCCGGACGAGGGAACCAGGGAAAAAAGGGACGAACTGGCCCTGCCCTCCTGGCTCAAGGTTAAAGAAGTCGGACAATTGAAACAGGTTGTGGCTGAAGTGATTATGGTTATTATTTTTGTCCTGTTTCTTCGCGTGGCTATGCAGGCCTTTCAAAGATCGGACCTGGTACTGAGCCTGGAACAGATCGGCTCTCTGCTGGTGTTACCACTGTGTGCCACATTACTGGCCCTGGCACTGAAACTGGTGGAACTGCATCCCAAAAAGACCTGGCGCCCGAAAAAATAAGTCCTGTTCCGGTCTGGTCCGGATCGGTCAGAAGACCGCCATCTTATGCTGAATCAGAAGCAGTAATCATGGCACTGTCTCCGTTAAGCAGCTGGTGATCCTCAATGGCTAATCAGCAATCCTTCAGCTTTTCCCGGATTTATCCTCGTGCACCTTGAAAAGCTTGAGCACCTCGTCCACCACCAGGATCGAACTGCCGGCCAGCAGGGCATAGAACCAGTCTTCAAGTCCCAGTGCAACCGTTCCAAAGAGGCTTCTTCCGATCTCAAGGTACACTGTGCCCAGCTGCAGGATGACGGCCAGAGACAACCCGACGCACAGCCACCGGTTGCTCAGCAGACCCACCTGGAAGATGGACTTTGTGGTGGACCTGGCATTGAGGGCCTGAAACCATTGAAAAGCGGCCAGAGTGGTGAAGGCCATGGTCCGGGCATACGCCTGCCCCACGTCGAGGTACGCATGGTAGACCAGGATAACCCCTGCTGCCATGACCGGGGCGAGCAGCAGAATCCGCCGCAGCGTGACCTTGTTCAGGATACCCTCCTCAGGGCGGCGCGGCGGGCGCTCCAAAACATCATTGTGCCTGGGTTCTATCCCCAGAGGTACCGTACTGACACCATCTGTCAGCAGGTTTATCCACAGAATCATCACCGCTGTGACAGGCAGCGGCAATCCCAGCAGCAGGGCCGTAATCAGGGTCAGCACCTCCCCCACGTTGGTGGTCAAAAGGAAGAAGACCACCCGCCGGAGATTGTTGAAGATGACGCGTCCTTCCTCCACCGCTGCCATGATGGTTGCGAAGTTGTCATCGGTGAGGACCATGTCTGCTGCCTCTCTGGCCACCTCGGTGCCGGTCCTGCCCATGGCAATGCCGATGCCGGCACTTTTGAGGGCCGGCGCGTCGTTCACGCCGTCCCCGGTCATGGCCACGATCTCCCCTCTGTTCTGCAGGGCCTTCATGATCCTGAGCTTGTGGGAGGGGGAAACCCTGGCCATGACATCGGTCCGCAGCACCTGGGAAGAGAACTCCTGATCATCCATGCGGTCGATGGCATTGCCGGTCATAACCCACTCCTGCTCTCCGCCAATACCCACCTTGGCCCCAACGGCCCTGGCGGTGGAGGCATGGTCGCCGGTGAGCATGACCACACGCATGCCCGCCTTGTGTGCGTCTTCAATAGCCTTTACAGCTTCGGGACGCGGCGGATCCACCAACCCCCACATCCCGGCCAGGGTCAACCCGGTTTCAGCCTCTTGCCGGGTCAGCCCGTCTTTTCCGGCTGGAAACTCTTTCCAGGCTGCAGCCACCACCCGCAGTCCCTCGTTGGCCAGGTCATGGTTGGCTTCTTCAATCTGCTGCCTCAGTTCTTTGTCAAGTTCCACCGGCTCACCTTGCTGCAGCGTATGGGAACAGAACTCCAGAACCCGCTCCGGAGCGCCCTTTACCAGAAGGAGGCTGCGCTCTTTTTCCGGGAACTCGTGCAGAGTGGTCATGTACCTCTGGTCGCTGGAGAAGGGCAGATCAGCGACCCGGGGATGTTCTTCCAGCAGGCTTTCCCAGTCCATTCCGTGCTTGGCGGAGGCTACCAGCAGGGCGCCTTCTGTTGGAGAGCCTTTTATACGCCAGCGCCCCTCTTCCTCGAAAAGCTCTGAATCGTTGGTCAGGCAACCAATCCGCAGCAGCATGTCCAGGCACGGATCCTGTCCATCTTCTTTTTCTTCAAGAGGCCGGATCTCCCCTTCCGGAACATATCCTTCGCCGGTAACTTCGTAAAGGCGGCATCCGGACCAGATCTTGACGACCGTCATCTGATTCTCGGTGATCGTTCCGGTCTTGTCCGAGCAGATCACAGTGGCCGAACCGAGCGTCTCCACTGCAGGCAGACGTCGGATTACTGCGTTGCGGTCTGCCATGCGCCGCACTCCCAGGGCCAGGGTCACGCTGATCACGGCCGGAAGACCCTCTGGAATGGCTGACACGGCAACCGCAACCGAATAGAGGAGCATCTCTGTCAGGCCGTGATCAAAAAACAGCCCCAATACGAATACTGCTCCAGCCAGGACCACGGCTAAGATCCCGATCTGGACGGACAACCTGCCCAGGCGCTGCTGCAAAGGGGTCTTTTCCCGTTCCGCAGCCTGCATCTCCCCTGCAATTTCCCCCATGGCAGTGTCCATGCCGGTTGCGACCACAACCGCCCTGGCACGCCCTCCGGTCACCAGAGTGGACATGAAGACCATGTTGCTCTGGTCGGCCAGAGCAGTCCCGGAATCCAAGGAAAGATCCTCCTTGGCCACGGGCTCGGACTCGCCGGTCAGGGAGGACTCGTCGACCTGCAGCTCAGCGGTTGATATGATGCGCGCGTCAGCACCGACCCGGTCCCCTCGTTCGAGGACCAGCACATCTCCGGGAACCACCGAACCTGCCTCCACATCATGAATTTTTTCTTCTCTGAGCACCTTGACATGGGGGGCAGAAAGGCTCTTCAGGGCCGCCAGGGCCTTCTCGGCCCGCCACTCCTGAATGAATCCGAGACCGGCGTTCAGGAGAACAACCGCGGCGATAATCATGGTGTCGATGTACTTGCCGGCCAGGAAGGAGACCGCGGCCGCCAGAACCAGCAGATAGACGAGCGGACTCTTGAACTGCTTGAGGATGTGGGCAAGAAGGCTTTCCTTCTTTTCTCCGGCAAGCTCATTAGGGCCGTACTCCTCCAGGCGCTTGTGCACGGATTCACCGGAAAGTCCCTCAGAACTTGATGCAAGGAGGTCAAATACCTCTTCTCTGGATAACGCGTACCAATTTTTCGGTTCCTTTCTGCGGGCCACTTTTTCTCCTCAATGCCAGATACTGCCTCCAAAGAGCCTGGCAGGGTATGGTACTGAATTTTCCCTTTTTACTCTGCCGGACGGGAAAACCAAAAAAAAGACGTCCTGTTTTCGTTTCGTCCGGATCTGTCAGGAAACCGCCTTCCTCCGCTGAATCAGATCTGTAACAGCATTTTTTGCCGGTAAGGCTGTTTCCGGCCTTAAGGATAATTTACAGAGCTCCGGTTCACAATGCAGGAAAAAATGTATTTCCCGTTAGCCGTTTATGTATGTATTCATGGGGAATTAAAAAAAAGAATTTTATCCAGTCAGGATATTAATATTTTTTTTCGCGCTGTTGACAAAACAGGCTTTTTTAGCCTAAACTGTTGTTAATTTACAACCATCTCTCTTTCACAAGAATATTGATCTGTACACAAAACACAGGCTCTGTAAAGCATTTAATTATGGAAAAAATGAATAACAATATTCCCGGAAATCCAACGTTTATAGAGCGAAGAAAAAATGAGGACCGGCGGAAACAGCCTGACTGCCGTTCAAGAGGAGAGCGCCGCCACGATTTTCGAAACAGCACAAAAAACCGGAAAAAATCTTTACGCCGCTTTTTACGTTCGGTTAAAAAACCACGCCTGGGAGTTGACAGGCGGAAAGGCGAAAGAAGGAGCATGCAGGACAGAAGAAAACAAAATCTGCATGACCTTCTCACCGAGGAAGAAATTGCAGTTCTTCTCGAAGAATGACAGCCGTAAAAACCGGTTAAAAAGGTCGGTTTCAGCTGTCTTCCGAAGGATCTATTTCACACTGATCATTCAGATGCAGCTTGAAAACATATACAGCCAGGGCCACAATCGGCACCACCAGAACCAGGCCAATGATCGGCAGAAGGGTAAAGCTTATTACAGTCATGGCCAGGGCAGCAGCGACCAGCATCATGCCAATGGCAAATTTTGAAATTCTCTGGGGCATACAAGAGGAAAGTTTCATGTCAAGCTCCTTATTTATTAAAAACATATGTTTAAATGCCTGTCTCATCAGGTCCTGTTGTAAAAAACATAAGCCTGCCTGACTGCAAGTCAATGGCCAAATCCAAGTTCCTTTATCTGCTTGCATATATCTTTTGTGATCATAGCGGCGGTGTGTTACAAATTTGTCATTTTCCCATGTATTTTTATCCTGCAATGGGATATACCGGTTACAACCGATAATTAAAAAGTGAAAGCCTGCATCGATATCCCATGACATTCTACAAAACCCATATACTGCCGAAACTGACCCACTGGGTATGCGCCCGGAAACTATTTGACTACCAGCGGAAAAAAGTGGTGCCCCTGGCCAGGGGGAGAATTCTGGAAATCGGCATGGGATCCGGTCTGAATCTGCCGTTTTATGACCCGTTACAAGTGGACCATCTCTATGGCCTGGAACCCTCGGATACGCTGCGAAAAATAGCGCGAAAAAATGCTGCCGGCCTGCCTTTTCCGGTTGGGTTTATCGGACTGCCCGGTGAAGAGATCCCTTTGGAAACCCATTCCATGGACACGGTGCTGGTGACTTATACCCTGTGCACCATTCCTGATATTCACCAGGCCTTAAGCCAGATGCGCCGGGTGTTGAAACCCGGGGGAAGACTTATTTTCTGTGAGCACGGACTGGCCCCTGACCCGGGTATCCGAAAATGGCAGGAACGCATTAACCCGGTGTGGCACCGGCTTACCGGGGGATGCAGTTTAAACAGACATATTTCTGACTTGATCACTTACAATGGATTTGCCATACAGACAATGAGCGCCCGGTACCAGAATGCCGTGAAAATAGCCAGCTTCACCTACAGAGGGATTGCTGTTCCGGTGTAAAGATCCTGCCGCCCGGCACACAGACGGCAGGATCTTGCCACACAGCGGCCCAGGCGTTTATCAGGACTGGCTGGCCAAACCGTTTGATGCATAAACCATGGTTTCTTCAGGTCTTTCACTGCCGCCGGAACCGCCGGCATATCCCATGCTGCCATGGTTGATGGTGGTAAAATCTGGATAGGCGTTGCCGCCGTGTTCCACAGCGTCCAGTCCTTCCAGTTCCTCTTCCGGGGAAACCCGCAGGCCGATGGCGGCATCAATGAGTTTGAACATGGCCCAGGCAGCAGGAAAGGTCCATAAAAAACAGGCGGCAATGCCGATAAACTGGACCCCGATGATGGCCAGGCTCGTACCGCCGATGTTGAACAATCCGGCTGCCAGGGTACCCCAGGCCCCGCACACCCCATGAACAGATATGGCACCCACCGGATCATCGATGCGGATCCTGTCAAAAAACAGCACGGAAAACACCACGATCACTCCTGCCAGGGCCCCGATAATCACGGCGCTTGCCGGGGTGACATTGGCACACCCTGCGGTGATGCCCACCAGGCCGGCCAGGGCACCGTTCAGGCTCATGCTGACCTCGGGTTTGCCGAATTTCACCCAGGAAACGACCATGGCAAGCACAGCTCCGGCAGCGGCAGCCAGATTGGTGTTCACAAAAATCATGGCAATACCCTTGCCTGCAGCAGTGGTGGACCCGGGATTGAACCCGAACCAGCCCAGCCAGAGAATAAACACCCCCAGGGCTGCCAGAGGAATGTTGTGGCCCAGTATGGGCCGGACTTTGCCGGCAGCATCATATTTGCCCAGACGGGGGCCCAGAACCAGGGCACCGGCCAGTGCTGCCCAGCCCCCCACGGAATGAACCACGGTGGAACCGGCAAAATCGATGAACCCCAGGCCTTCCAGCCAGCCGGATCCGTTGAACAGACTGCCCCAGGCCCATGATCCGAAAACCGGATAAATGAGTCCGGTCACCACTGCGGTATATATCAGATACCCGCTGAACTTGGTCCGTTCGGCCATGGCACCGGACACAATGGTGGCAGCGGTTGCAGCAAACACCACCTGAAACATCCAGAAGGCCAGAACCCAGGGATCTCCGTCCACCTGAAAATCACTTAAAAAGAAACCGCTGGTGCCGAAAAACCCAGTGCCGGACACCCCGAACATGAGGCCGAACCCGATGGCCCAGAAGCAGAGCGAACCCATGGAAAAATCCATGAGATTTTTCATCATGATGTTCACGGCATTCTTGGCCCGGGTGAACCCCGCCTCCACCATGGCAAAACCCGCCTGCATGAAAAAGACCAGTGCTGCCGCCACCAGGGTCCAGACATAGTCGGCATGGGACTGCACCAGGTCAATGGCAGCTTTGTTGGTCAAAGGTGTGGGAACCTCGGAACCGGCAGCGCCGGCAATGGAAACAGAACAGATCAAAAAGATGATGATACTACCCAATACTTTCATTTTATTTTTCTCCTTGTATATGCAGATGTGACAGATATGTCTGGTTAAATGGCATCCGGGCCGGTCTCACCGGTCCGGATGCGGATCACTTGTTCAATGGACTGCACAAAAATCTTGCCGTCCCCGATTTTTCCGGTATTGGCCGTGGCAATGATAGTGTTTACGACCTCATCCACCATATCATCATTGACCGCAATGGTGATTTCCACCTTGGGTACAAAATCGGTGACATATTCAGCACCCCGGTACACTTCCTTGTGGCCTTTCTGCCGGCCGAATCCCTTGACTTCAGTGATGGTCATACCGTTAACCTGCACTCTGGCCAGGGCCTCTTTGACCTGGTCCAGCTTGAACGGCTTGATGACAGCCAGAATTTTTTTCATTTTTTCCTCCAGTATTTGTTTTGTCAGTACACTGTCTGGTTGTCATAAGAGCAAAACCAGTGCCACCGGAAGAAAAATCCTGCACTTAAAGGTGTAAATACTTGAAATGAAAGGAAATAAAATTTATGAATAATTTTTATGTTGAAACATTAAATTTACATAATTGTAATAATTATAAAAACAAAAATGTAATTATTGTGCTGGCGGACCCAGGTTGCCGGCATGCACAGATCGCCCAATAAATCCCCTTTTATTTTTAAACAATTAATGAAACAATATAATTGTTATAATATTTGCCGACAACCAGTGAAACATCTTACAAAAAACCTTTTGGAAATATTACCAGCGCACCGGTAATCAGCCGGCCTGACATAAAAAAAATATTGCAGAGGTCCCCATGGCAAGGTTTTTAAAAAACAGAGAAAAGGTAAAAGGTCAGAGTCCGGGTGCCCTCATATTTGTGGGGACCCAAAAAGTCGAAACCGTAAATATGCGCCTTGTTGACTATGATGACAAAAACCTTACAGAAAAAGAACTTGTGGACATCAAAGACGGGGTACGCTGCAAACAGACCCGGTCGGTGACCTGGATAAATGTCAATGGCCTGCACGATGCACAGGCCATCGGAAATATCGGACAGGCATTTGATCTGCATCCCCTTGTTATGGAAGATATCTTAAATACCGGGCAGCGGCCCAAAATGGATGATTATGGGTCCTATATCTTCATTGTCCTGAAAATGATCCGGTTCGACAGGCATACCCGGAAGATTATCAATGAACAGCTGAGTATGGTGCTGGCAGATACCTTTGTACTGACTTTTCAGGAACGGCCCGGCGATGTGTTTGAACCGGTCCGGGAAAGAATCCGGCGGCAGAAATCCCGAATAAGGGGGGCTGGAACCGATTATCTGGCCTATGCACTCATGGACACGGTGGTTGAAAATTACATTTCCGTCATCGAGCATATCGGGGATCAGATTGAAGACCTTGAAGAAGAGATCCTTTCCAGCCGCGACAACGCGGTGATGGAAAAAATTCATCTGTTCAAAAGAGAGACCAGTTATCTGAGAAAATTGATCCGCCCTGCCAGGGAAGCCGTGTTCCAGCTGTCAAGACTTGAAAGCGACCTGCTCCATGAAAAAACACAGCCTTTTATCAAAGACCTGGAAGATCTTATCATCCATGCCACAGAGGCCATTGATACATACAGGGATCTGTTGACCGACCAGTTGAATATCTACAATTCTGTGGTGGCAAACAAGATGAATGACATCATGAAAGTACTCACCATCTTTGCCGCCATATTTATTCCCCTCACCTTTATCGCCGGCATATACGGCACCAATTTCCAATACCTGCCCGAACTCAGATACAAATACAGCTATTTCATTTTCTGGGGGGTGCTGGTCACCATCGCAGGGGCATTGCTGTATTATTTCAAAAAAAAGAAATGGTTTTAATTGCCAGATAAAAATTGACAATACCGTAAAATTGTGATTCAGGTGAGGGTCAGGATGACAACAGATGATTCCGGATCATTTTTCGCAGCATGCTGCGATTCCAGGCCGGCTGCCTGCGGCCAGCGCCTGTATTTTCAACAATGAGGCAATGGGTGACATGATGGACATACAGTATAACAGGACAATCAAGACCCTGGAAAGGCTGCGTGCCGAATCCACGGCTGCCGGCGGCCCTGAAAAGATCAGCCGGCAGCACGGCCAGGGCAAGCTGACGGCCAGGGAACGGATAGACCTGCTTCTGGATGAAGGAAGTTTCGAAGAATTCGATGTGCTCAAAACGGGCCGCGGCAGCTCCCTGGGAGATGACCGACTCTACCTGGGCGACGGGGTGATTACCGGACACGGCAACATCGACGGCCGCGAAGTGTTTGTGTTCAGCCAGGATTTCACCGTGATCGGCGGCTCCCTGGGGGAGGCCCATTCCCAGAAAATATGCAAGGTCATGGATATGGCCGTAAAAGTGGGGGCCCCGATTATCGGACTCAACGATTCCGGCGGCGCCCGGATCCAGGAAGGCGTGGATGCCCTGGCCGCCTATGGCGAGATTTTCCACCGCAATGTCAGGGCCAGCGGGGTGGTGCCGCAGATATCGTGCATCATGGGTCCCTGCGCAGGCGGGGCTGTGTACAGTCCGTCCATCACCGATTTCGTATTCATGGTGCAGGAAACTTCGTGCATGTTTGTCACAGGACCCAATGTGGTAAAGACGGTCACCCATCAGGATATTACCGCTGAAGCGCTGGGAGGTGCCGGAATCCATGCCCAAAAAAGCGGGGTGGCGCATTTCACTGCCGCCAACGATATTTTGTGCCTGCGGGAGATCCGCCGTCTGATCAGCTACCTGCCCTCCAACAACCGCCAGAGCCCGCCCATTCTGGATCTGCGGGATCCGACGGACCGCATCGATCCGGCCCTGGATTATCTGGTTCCGGACAACCCCAGCCAGGCCTATGATATGAACGTGCTGATTCACAGTATTCTGGATGGTGCCGAGTTCATGGAGGTCCACCCGGACTTTGCCCGCAACATTATCTGCGGGTTCGGCCGCATGGGCGGCCAGACCGTGGGACTGGTAGCCAACCAGCCTGCTGTACTGGCAGGGGTGCTGGACACGGAAGCATCCTTCAAGGCCGGGCGGTTTGTGCGTTTCTGCGACGCGTTCAACATCCCGTTGATCGCCCTGGTGGATGTCCCCGGGTTCATGCCCGGCCCGGACCAGGAGCATGGCGGTATCATCCGTCACGGGGCCAAACTGCTCTACGCCTTTACCGAGGCCACGGTGCCGCGGATCTCTGTCATTGTCCGCAAAGCCTATGGCGGGGCTTACCTGGTGATGAATTCCAAACACATCCACTGCGATGTGAACTATGCCTGGCCCACGGCCGAGATTGCGGTCATGGGACCCAAGGGGGCAACCGAAGTGATCCACCGCAGGGAAATTCAGGCTGCTTCAGATCCGGAGGGACTGCTCAATGAAAAAATGGATGAATACCGCCGCACCTTTGCCAATCCGTTTCTGGCAGCCCAGCGGGGGTATATCGATGATGTTATTTTTCCCAGAGACACCCGACACCGGCTGATAAGAACCCTTCAGGTGCTGGACGGCAAAACAGCTGACAGCCCTGACCGCAAACACGGAAACATCCCTTTGTGAGGTGCGCCATGTTCGATACCATTTTGATAGCCAACCGCGGTGAAATCGCCGTAAGAATCATCCGCACCTGCAGGCGTATGGGAATCAGAACCGTTGCTGTGTATTCCGATGCAGACAACCGCAGCCTGCACCGGCAGATGGCCGACGATGCCGTGTATATCGGCGACGCCCCTGCCCCGGATTCTTACCTGAATGCAGATAAAATCATATCCGCAGCCCTGTCAGCAGGCTGTCATGCCGTGCATCCCGGCTATGGATTCCTGTCGGAAAATGCCCGGTTTGCAGAGTCCGTCCATGCAGCAGGCCTGGTGTTCATCGGTCCGCCTGCAGAAGCCATTGCCCTGATGGGAGACAAAATCGCCTCCAAGGAACTGGCGCTCAAGGCGGGGGTTCCGGTGATACCCGGTCATGTGGACACCATCAATGACGTGGAACAGGCCTTGTCCATTGCCGAAAGCATAGGTTATCCCGTGCTGCTCAAGCCGGCGGCAGGCGGCGGAGGCAAGGGCATGCGCATCGTGGAAGGCCCGGATCAGATGGCGGAAGCACTGGCAGCCGGCCGCCAGGAAACCCGCAAGGCGTTCGGCGACAGCAGAATATTTCTGGAACGTTACATTGAAGAGCCCCGCCACGTGGAAATCCAGGTCTTTGCAGATGCCTTTGACAATACAGTTTTTCTGGGGGAAAGAGAGTGTTCCATACAGCGGCGCTACCAGAAAATAATCGAAGAGTCCCCGTCACCAGGGGTGGATTCTGAACTGCGGCAGCGCATGGGAACGGCGGCCTGCAACCTGGCCCGCCGGGCCGGGTATGTCAATGCAGGCACCGTTGAGTTTGTAATGGACCCCAAAGGTGGATTTTATTTTCTGGAAATGAATACCCGGCTGCAGGTGGAGCATCCGGTCACTGAACTGGTTACCGGTCTGGATCTGGTGGAACTGCAGATACGCATGGCCGCAGGGGAGCGGCTGCCGTTTGATCAGGCCGGGGTGCAGCTCAGGGGCTGGGCCATGGAGGCACGCATCTGCGCCGAGGATCCCGCCCGGGGTTTCACGCCTGCAACCGGCATGATCACCCGGTATGCCGAACCCCGGGGCGAATCAGTACGGGTGGACAGCGGCGTGAAAACGGGCAGCAAGGTCGGGGTCCACTATGATTCCATGCTGGCCAAAGTCATCTGCCACGGCAAAGACAGAGAAGCTGCCCGCACCAGCCTCATCCAGGCACTTAACGGATATCACATCGAAGGGGTTGTTACCAACATCGATTTTGTCAACAGTGTACTGTGTCAGCCGGCATTTGCCGCAGGCGAAATCAATACAGGGTTCATTGACCGCTTATACCACGGCCACATCCCCCTGTCCCCCCCGGATGAACGCAACCTGAAACTGTCGGCTCTGGCCGCGGCCCTGATCTACCATGTGCGTACCATCCTGGTGCGGGAATCGGTAAAGCCCCTGGTGTCCCGCATCGGCGGGGGAAAAGGCACGGCCGGGATCCACCAGTATGTCGTCAGATCACAAGGGGATGTGTATGACGTGCAATTGGAGAAGGGTCCTGAAAAACAGATGTGGACCATCCAGGTGAACCAGGAGAAGATGACGGTAAACACCCCTGATTTTGAATTTTACCGCCGCCGTCTCAGACTGAAAATAAATGGGCAGTTTCATCGGTTTCGCCTGCGCACTGACCAGTCTTTTTTCTGGATCGCCTTTTGCGGCCTCACCCGGCGGTACGAGGTTTACTGCCCCAAAGAATGGGATTTGATCTCTCACATGCCTGAAAGGCTGGAAAAACCGCCCTCCAATGAGCTGCAATGCCCCATGCCCGGACTGGTGGTGGCAGTGCCTGTGAAAAAAGGCGACAGCGTCAGCCGGGGCCAGAATCTGGTTACCCTGGAGTCCATGAAAATGGAAAGCAGCGTGGCTTCACCCGTGGATGGCATAATCGCTGCGGTGCTGGTGACGACAGGGCATGCGGTTGAGGCAGGAGACATTCTGATCCGATTTGCAGCCGGTCCGGCATCCAATGGCGGACCGGAAAAATAAACCACGCCGGAAAGGCGGTCACACAGTATCACGGGAGACTTTGTAACATGAACCCTGTCCGGTACGTGACATTTCTGCTCCTGTTCTGTTGCCTGTGCGCCTGTTTTTCCTGCAACGCCCCACCCCGGACCGATCTTGTTCCGGACAACACCAGCGGCGTAACAGCAGATGAAATCCGGATAGGCTCCTCTCTGGCACTGAAAGGACATGCCGGATACCTGGGCACCCAGATGCTCCAGGGCGCCATGTCTTATATCCATCACATCAACAGCCAGGGGGGCCTTCATGGCCGGAAGATCCGTCTGATTGCCCTGGATGACGGATATGATCCCACCCGGTGCCTGTACAATACCCAGAAACTGATCCTGGAAGAGCAGGTATTTGCCCTGTTCTGCTATGTGGGCACCCCCACCACCGTCCGGATCATTCCCCTGATAAAAGAAGCGAAGATTCCTCTGGTGGGCATGTTTACCGGTGCAAACCGGTTGAGATCACCGGTCAACCCCTTTTTGATCAACATCCGTGCATCCTATTACCAGGAAACCCAGGCAGCGGTGGATTACATGGTCCAGATCAAAGGACTTGAGCGGGTGGCGGTATTTTACCAGTATGATGAATACGGGTTTGACGGATTGCGTGGTACGGAACTCGCCCTGAAAAAATACGGCCTGATACCGGTGGCCAAGGGGACCTATGTCCGGGGAACCCTTGACGTGGAGGCCGGACTCGAAACCATCATGGCATCCCGGGCCCAGGCCGTGGTCATGATCGGCACCTATGATCCCTGTGCCAAATTCATCATTCTGGCCAGACGTACCGGCTTTTCTCCGCTGTTCCACAATGTTTCCTTTGTCGGCTCAAAAGAGCTGGCCCGGCGGCTGGGTCATGAAGGAGAGGGCGTGATTGTCTCCCAGGTGGTGCCGCCGCCCACCCTGGACACAAAAAATCCGCCGCTGCCGGGTGTTGCAGAATACTGCCGCCTGCTGGCATTGCATTATCCTGAAACCCGGCCCAGTTTTGTCGGTCTTGAAGGTTATCTGAATGCCAGCATACTATGTGAAGGGCTCAACCGGGCCGGCAGGAATCTCACACGGAAACAGTTTCTCCAGGCCATTGCATCCATTGACGATTACGATCCGGGAATCCGGAATCCGGTGTCTTTCGGTACCCGGGAGTACCAGGGGCTCAACCATGTGTATCTGACCGTGATCAAAGACGGCGACCTGGTGCTGATCAAATGAATTTTTTTAACCACTTGACATTGAAAAACAAAATCTTTTTCACATGCCTTGGATTTGTTCTCCTGGTCAGTGTACTCATTGCCCTGTTCACAAGGGCGCTTTTGATTTCCAGCCTGACCAGCGGGTTGAAAGACAGAGGGGTGGGCATTGCCCAGAGTATCGCTGACAGCGCCAGGGTATTTATCCTGACAGAAAACCGGATTGAGCTCACCGCCATCGCCTATGATGCCCGTCTGGGAAACCGAAAGGATTTTGTCAGCTACCTGGTCATTTCCGACAAAGACAAACAGATACTGGGCCACACCTTTACCACGGGGTTTTTCCCCGGTATCAGAGAGGTGATCCAGCAGCGAAACCCCGACATCCTGTTCATCGATTCTCTGGACCAGCATGGGTATTCTGTGTTTCATGTCAGCGTACCGGTAAAAGAAGGAATATATACCATCGGTGCGGTCCATGTCGGTCTGGACAAAAAACATATTGAAAACCTGATTGCCAAACTGCGGCTGATTTTTTTGAGCTTTCTGTCCGTGATCACCGTTATTTTCTTTTTTTTAAGCCACAGACTGGCACTCCACATCACCAAGCCCATCTCCTCGCTGATCCG